>FWPU01001345.1_pt1 | contig 74048 bp, 55 predicted proteins | sample 2228361 | NCBI WGS metagenome assembly FWPU01 (sample SAMEA103939777, study PRJEB20133) | metagenome | reverse complement strand
AAAAAAGCGCGCTTTGTATAAGAGCACGAACCCGTGATGTCAAGAAAAAATTGAGCGCTCTTTCCAAAAGGAGCGTCCGAAAGCTGAAGCCTCAAAGCGTCACGGAAGGAAAGAGAATCAAAGGGTTAGACGACCGATCGGGACGGTTCGTTGGCGGCTTCGGACGATGTTGCAAATGGAGTATCATCGCCGTCGAGGCACAGTCGATTGCCGCCCAACTCCTTTTTCGCGCGATACTGAGCCTTATCGGCACGTTCAATGAGGTTCTCGATGCTTTTTTCCACGTCCCCGTTCAGGTTTTCAAACCGAGCGGCCCCAATGGACAGGGTTGTAGGAGTCGCCTCCAAAGCGGCGTAACGTTTCTGAATGCGTTCCACCACCATGCGCACCTGGTCGGCGTTCAGATACGGTAACACCACGGTGAATTCATCACCTCCGTAACGAAACGCCGAATCCACATGTTCTCGAATGGACTGCTGCAGAATGGTTCCCAGTTCAGTAAGCAGGGAATCTCCCGCCTGATGGCCTTCCTGGTCATTGTACTGCTTGAAAAAATCGATATCGATAAAGACCAGAAAAAGGGGATGACCATAACGGATGGAGCGTACCGCTTCCTGGACCAGAACGTTTCGAAAATGGCGTCGGTTGAAAAGGCCGGTCAAGGGATCTCGAATGGCCAGCTGCTCCAGTTCTCGACGCAGAAACCGCTCGCGAAGCAGCCGTCGTATCTTGGCCTCCAGCTTGTCCAGGCCAAAAGGTTTGGTGATGAAATCCGCCGCTCCGGCGCTGATCACCTCCACATACTTGTATCTGGTGGCGTGTCCGGTGATGGCAATCACGTCGGTGTGCGGGTAATGCTGCCTGGTGTGCTCGATGAGTTCCATGCCGTCCATGCGAGGCATGTCCATGTCGGTGATCACAATGTCGTATGGGGCGAGTTTGAGCTTTTCGGAAGCGTCTAAGCCGTCGGAGGCCATATCCACATGGTGGCCGATGTAGCTCAAGCTTTCCGCCACCAATTCCCGCACGCTGCGCTCGTCATCCACGACGAGAATCCGCTGCGGACCAAAGCTGTCATCTCGAAGAAGGGTTTTCATGTGCTGTTTTTCCCAAGAAGCGTTTGCACCGAACGGTGAAATACAATACGTTGTCTTTCGGCTTTTGGCAACGGGTTTTGCGTGAAGATTCAAGGCGAAACCGCCCATTGAGGGCGACAGAGAGGGTTAAGGTTCATGGAACGTCTCCTGATTATTTACAAGAAAGGTCGAAGCGATGCCGCCCGGCTGGCGCAGGAACTGGTTGCATGGCTCACGGCTCGAGGCATTAACGCGACGGCTCGAGAGAACCTACCGGAAACAGAAATGATGAGTCCCCCGTCTTCCCCTCCTATGGATGCCGATGCGGTCGTTGTTCTCGGCGGGGACGGCACCTTGCTCAGTGTCGCCCGTCAAGTGGCGGACCGAGATGTTCCTATTGTAGGTGTGAACTTGGGCGGTTTGGGTTTTCTCACGGAAATCAGTCGAGAACGCTGTTTTCAGGATTTGGACCATGTGCTTTCTGGAGCCTACGAAATCGAAGAACGGATGCGGCTGCGTGTGGTCATTCTAAGCCGGGGTCGAGAAGTTTTTGTCCAGACGGTTCTCAATGATGCGGTGATCAACAAGGGAGCGCTTGCCCGCATCGTGGAGCTTGAAACCTTTATTGACGGTCGGTACCTGACTCATTACCGTGCCGACGGCCTCATCGTCGCTACCCCTACGGGATCGACGGCTTACAATCTTTCCGCAGGGGGTCCCATCGTCTATCCTACGGCACAGGCGGTCATTTTGACCCCCATCTGTCCCTTTACCTTGACCAACCGTCCGATCATTTTGCCGGCTTCATCCCTCATTGAAGTGCGACTGGACGAGAGGGCTCAGGATGTGACCCTGACCTGCGACGGGCAGGTGGGGTATCATCTTTCTCCCAAGGATTCCATTTCCATGGCCATGTCCCCCCATAGCCTCAAACTCATCAAACCTGCCAGCACCGATTACTTCGACATTCTTCGCACCAAACTCAAATGGGGGCAGACGTGAGACCATGAGGTCGGGGTTCTTTGACGTCTTTGCGCTGTCGGGGAGCATCTCTGAAAAGCCAAAAGCCGCGAGGTGTTCCAGGGAAAACCGACTGCCATTTAGTTCGAGCGACCGCGCCCCCAGGGAAAAATGCGTTTTCAGAAATGCCCCTTGAGAACTTGTCCGAAAATTTAAAATGAGCCTCCCAAGGCCGGAGCGTAGGGGCGAGGCGCCGCCTCGCCCCTACCGGCCTGCGCTGGTGTTTTTTCTTGGAACACTGGGCTTTCGGCCCGATCATTTTGCAGCCGTGACACCCGCGTTTCCAGGAGGAAATCCGCTTTCAGAGACGCTCCTACGTTGCCGTTCTTGAACAGGCTCCAAGGCAAAGGGCCGATTTCAGGCTAGAGCGCACGCATCCATTCGGGTTTCAATGGGACTTGGCGCTTCAAGGCAGCATCGATCAGAGCCAGGCCCTTTTCCTTGTCCGAAGGCATTTTCACCTTGATGGGTAAATAGTTGGATGCGTGATTGGAAAGGAACAAGCCGCGGGACATGTGTGTGGAAGCGAGCATTTCCCGAAGTTCCATGAGGAGCTCTTCCGGGGTGGGAAGCACAAAGGCACCTCGGCGAACCTGTTCACCCAGCTCTGTGTTAGGAAGCACCATCAGGGTTAAGGCTCCCACATAGTGAGGGTCCATGGCTGTAAGGAGGGATCCGGTGGCCTGCGCATGTTCCAAGGATCGATCCCTTCCGGCGATACCCAAAAGGACCGTGACCGAAAGCTTGATACCGGCTTCTCGAACCCGACGGCCAGCTTCGATAAGTTTTTCCCGTGAAATGCCTTTGCGAATGGCACGAAGGGTTTCCGGGTCACCGCTTTCCACGCCCAGGTACACGATGCCTAGACCCAATTCCTTCAGTTCGGTAAGTTCTTCAGGGGTCTTACGTAAGATGCTCTTGGCGTTTCCGTAAAGGCCAACCCTCTGAATCCAGGGCATGGCCCGTCGAATTTTATGGAAAATATCCACAAGCCTTGGTTGCGGCACAATGAGCGCGTCGCCGTCGGTGAGAAAGACACGGCGAAGGAACGGAAAATGACGTGCCGCATAGGCGATGTCCTGATCGATGATCTCTTGATCCTTGATCCGAAACCGTACCCCTTTGTAAGTGCCGCAAAAAGTGCATTTATTATGGCTGCACCCCACGGTGACCTGCAAAAGAATACTGTCCGCCTCACTGGGAGGCCGAATGATGATACCTTCATAATGCATGCCGTCCATGCACACACTCCTGAAACACGGCGAATAACTCCGAAATGTTCAAAAGAAAGAAAGTTGAATCTGCGTTTGAGATTTGAAAACGATTCCTCTATAGTGAGCCGCTCAAAAATTTTCAAGCGAGGAGGCTTTCTTGATGACCGATCGTGACATGATCCTCTATGAACCTTTCACGGCAAGCATGGGACGCCGGTTTAAAATTCGCCGCGTGATTCACCGTCAAAAGACCCCTTACCAGCTCGTGGAAGTGGTAGACTCCCCCGATTTCGGCGTGACCCTTTTTCTGGACCGTCGGTTTCAGACCTCGGAAAAAGACGAATTCTTTTACCACGAATCCTTGGTGCATCCGGCCATGATGCTTCATGCCAACCCCCAGAGCGTTCTTATTATCGGGGGCGGCGATGGTGGGACATTGGAAGAAGTGTTGAAGTATCCGTCGGTGACCCACGTGACCATGGTGGAATTGGACGGGGAAGTGGTGGATATCGCCAAAGTGCATCTTCGAAGCATCTGCGGGGCGGCTTTTGAAGATCCTCGTGTTCGCCTCATCATCGGCGATGGCCGAAAATTTGTGGAAGAAAGCGCCGAAACCTTTGATGTCATCTTGTTAGATCTGACCGATCCCATGGAACCGTCCAAGTATGTGTACACCCGAGAATTTTACAGCCTATGCGCAGCAAGGCTTTCCCCGAACGGGATCCTCGGACTGCATAACGATTCCCCGTTTTTCTTTCCTGACGCCTACAACGTGATCACCAAAACCCTCGATGCTGTCTTCTCTTTTCGGCGCCAATACGCTGCCTACATCGTGGGCTATATGCTGGATTTCGCCTTTTCCGTTTGTGCCATGGATAATGTGCTGGAGGTGCCGGAAAAAGAATTGGAATGCCGCGCCGCCGATCGCGGGCTTCAGGGCCTTTTAAGCTACACGCCGCAGCTTCTGGAACGTTTTCGAACGCTTCCCGGATACATGCAGCGGATTCTCGATATCCCCTGCGCCATTTCCACGGACGCAGCTCCCTTTGTTATCGAAACGGAACCTTTTTAGGGTTTGAGAAGAAGCGGAAGCCGTTATGGGGTTTCAAGAAAACAGGCCGCTTTCTCCATCGGCCAAGTGCACGCGATGTCGGCAACAAGCCGTCATCGCGCTGCCCAGTCATCATGCCAATTTTTGTGAAGCGTGTTTTGAAGTTTTCTTTCGCCGTGCGGTTCTTCGGGCCATGAAAAAATTTCCCATCAAGGCCGACGAACCGATCCTGGTGGCTGTTTCGGGTGGTAAGGATTCTTTGGCGGCTTGGTCGGTCTTAAACGACTTGGGTTATGTCACCAAAGGAATTCACCTGAATCTAGGGATACCTTCGTTTTCAAAAGCTTCGGAAGAAGCCGTCGCCGCCTTTGCTCAAAGCCGAAATCTTTCGTGGACGAGCTGTGCCCTGAAGGATCTCATCGGCTATTCCATTTCGGAAATCCGTCAAAAAACCCGCCGACCCATTTGTTCCGTCTGCGGCATGATCAAACGCCGTTTGCTCAACAGGCTTGCGGTTCAGGAAGGGTTTCGAGTCATCGCCACAGGTCATAACCTGGACGATGAAGCCGGAAGACTCTTGGGTAATCTCGTGCGTAACCGTCGAGAATATATCGAAAAGCACTACCCCTACCTACCTTCCGTGCATCCTCGAGTGCCTGCCAAAATCAAACCCCTGTACCGCGTTTCAGCGCACGAAATCCGAACTTACTGCCGTGTGCACGGGATTGGGTTCTTGGAGGGGTCCTGTCCTTTGTCCCGAGGGGCCACAAGCCATATGTTTCAAGAAGCTTTGGACATGTTGGAAGTTAAAATGCCAGGAACCAAAAGGGATTTCTTGTTTGCCTACATCGAGACACGGTCCGCGCCGCACCTTACGGAAGATTTCGGAACATGTGACCGATGCGGAGAACCCTGTTACGGAACCCGTTGCAGTGTTTGCAACCTTCTGGAACGATTACGCGAACCACACCAAAGCCCGTCAAGCGAGGAAACGGGCTGACATGGCGTTCAGGACAATCCGAGTACTGATGCCGAGCCTTAAGCGCCGGCTTTCTACCCTTTCTTGACCCGGCCGGGCAGGAGAAGGTTCAGGGCGACACCGCTGATACCCGCCAGACCGATTCCCTTGATGGTGAAATCTCCCGCCGAAAAAGCCATACCCCCGATGGCGAAAACCACTACCACGGCCACAATGGCCATGTTTCGCGGCTCCATGAGGTCTTCTCCGGCACGCACCAAGGTGTTGAGCCCCACAACGGTGATAGCGCCGAAGAGCAGGATCATAATGCCACCCATGACAGGTACGGGAATGGTCTGGAGCAAGGCGCCCAATTTACCCACAAAGGCTAAGGCGATGGCACATAGGGAAGCCAGGGTCATAATGGCCGGGTTGAACACCTTGATGAGAGCCACGGCTCCTGTCACTTCCGAATAGGTGGTGTTAGGCGGGCCACCCAGCAAAGAGGCAAGGCTCGTGGCCAGACCGTCCCCTAAAAGGGTTCGGTGGATTCCCGGATCTTTGAGGTAGTCCTTTCCCGTCACGGAACCGATGGCCAAAATATCTCCGAAATGCTCGATGGCCGGGGCAATGGCCACCGGAGCAATGAAAAGCACCGCCTGCCAGTTCCATTCCGGAAACACAAAAGCCGGCACGGCCACCCACGGCGCATTGACCACTGGGGAAAAATCCACGAGACCTAAAAGCAGGCTCAAACAGTACCCAACCACAATACCGCTTAAAATAGGCACAAGACGCAGCATACCGCGTCCCTTGAGAGACACCAGAATGGTGGTGGCAAGAGACACCAAGGACACCAGCAGGGCTGTTTTTTCGGGGACCAGCACCGACGCGCCGTCACCTGTCTTTCCCAAGGCCATGTTGACGGCCACAGGGGCAAGAATCAATCCGATAACCATGATCACCGGGCCGATGACCACAGGCGGAAGAATGGTATCCAAAATGTGCGAGCCTTTCCAGCGAATGACGGCGCTGAAAAGGACGTAAACCAAACCGGAAGAAGCCAAACCACAAAGGGTTGCAGGAACACCCCAGGTGTGGACTCCGTAAATAATGGGTGCAATAAAGGCAAAGGAGGACGCCAAAAAGACCGGCACTTTTCCGCGGGTGACCACTTGAAACAAAAGGGTGCCGGCACCGGCGGTAAAGAGCGCCACATTGGGGTTCAGGCCGGTAAGAAGCGGGACCAAAACCAAAGCGCCAAAAGCCACAAAAAGCATTTGAGCGCCGATCACGATGTCCCGAGCCCGCAGTCGATACTCGGTGGAATGCACGCCGTGTTCCATGAAAACCCCCATTCTTTGTCCGTTGCATTGAGTCAAGGCCGACTCTCTGCAGTCAAGACCCCGCCTTCACACGAAAGCGGGGCCTCAAAATGTTTTCGTCCGAAAAAATTAAGTGCTCATCCGGTCGGGACGCCCATTTACTTGGTTCCGAAAATCTTGTCGCCCGCATCGCCGAGACCGGGCAAAATGTAACCGTCGGCGTTAAGTTTTTCATCCACGGCGGCCACATAGACATCCACATCGGGATGGGATGCTTCCAAGCGGCGAATACCTTCAGGGGCCGCTACAAGAAAGATGCCGCGAATGTTTCGGCATCCGGCTTCTTTCAAAAGATCGATGGTCATGACCAAAGTGCCCCCTGTGGCCAGCATGGGGTCAAGGATAAGAGAAATCCTTTCATGCATGTCCCCGGCCAGTTTCACGTAGTAACGCACCGGTTCCAGAGTGCTTTCGTTCCGGTACAACCCGACGACACTCACTTTGGCGCTGGGGATCAGGTCCAGCACACCGTCCATCATACCTAGGCCGGCTCGAAGAATCGGTACCACGGTGATCTTTTTGCCCTTGATCCGTTCCACTTCCACCGGGCCGCTCCAGCCCTGAATGATTTTCTTTTCCGTTTCCAGATCCTTGGTGGCCTCGTACGTTAAAAGGCGGGCCAGTTCCGATGCGAGTTCCCGAAAATCCTTGGTGCTGATATTATGTTTGCGCATGAGGCCCAGTTTGTGGCGAACGAGCGGATGGTTCACAATATGGACGGGCACGGGCGGCTCCTTTCTCCTTTACGAGACATGGGGTTGCAACCTTGGGCGCAGGCTATAGAGCAAAGGTGATGGGGTGTCAAGACGGGGCCATGGCGACGTGGAAAGATCTTAGGGAACCCAATGTGTTTTGGATTGGAGCGCATCGAGGAGGCTTGGGGCTGGGACCGGAAAACACCTTGGAGACAGCTTTGCTGGGGTTTCGATCTGGGGCTCATTTTTGGGAATTGGATGTGCAACTTTCCGCCGATGGAGTGCCCATGGTCCTTCATGACGACACTCTGGAACGAACCACCAATGCCCCAATTCTTTACCCGGAACGACGACCCTGGTATGTGTGGAGCTTCAAGCGATCGGAATTGGCAACCCTTGGCATTGTTGGCTCCAGAAAAGAAAAGCTTCGTGACAATGCAGATCCAACCCCGTCTGCCGTCCTGCGTATTCCGAGTCTAAGGGAAGCTCTGGAAATGACACGAAACCTTGGATGGCTGGTCAATGTGGAGATCAAGGGAAAGGCGGAACATCACGACCGACTGGTTCAAGAAACGTTGAGGCTCATCACGGAACTGGGCATGGTTTCTCAGGTGCTCTTGTCTTCCTTTCACCTGGATGTGCTTTCAAGAGTTCGGGCCCTGGGAATTCCTGTGGCAACTGGAGTTTTGGTCAAAGAGGATGTCAAGGATCCGGTGGGTCTTGTGAGGGCTTGGAAAGCCTTTGCTTTTCATCCCGCGCAAAGCCATGTGCACCCGAATATGATACAGTCATGCCGAAATGAAGGGATTCCCGTCATTGTCTGGACCGTGAACGATTCCGCCAGGGTTCAAGAGCTTCAAGGCTGGGGTGTTTCCGCCGTCATATCCGATCGACCTGACGAAATGTGCGGAAAAACAAAGCTCTCGGCACATGCCTGAACACGGACTTGTCACGGAAGCGCAGCTGCTTCGCCCGCACTCAATGTGGGTCAAGGCCTTTCGCTTCCAGAAAAAAACCAGGTTCAGATTTGTAGGGGCGAGGTGCCGCTTCGCCCTTATGGACAAAGGGCAATTTATGCAACGGTTTCTATCGTTCTTGGGCAGGCTCTAGGAGGATCCAGCATCATGGTGACACTTTTGGATTACGGTGCAGGAAACGTGCGAAGTGTGGTCAATGCCATTCAAAGCCTTGGGCATTCGGTGCGTTTCGTGCAAAGTCCCGAGGATATTTTGTCTGCGAAAAAGCTCGTCTTTCCAGGGGTAGGCGCTTTTGGGGCCATGATGCGGGTGCTTCGAAACAAAGGGTTTGTGGAGCCTCTGCTTCGTTACCTGGAAGCGGACCGCCCTTTTCTGGGCATTTGTTTGGGCCTTCAGGCTCTGTTTCAAGGCAGTGAAGAAGATCCCGGTGAGGAAGGCCTTGGCTTTTTCAAAGGCATGGTGCGCCGGTTTCGTGTGAATCTGGCCGTGCCGCACATCGGCTGGAACGGCATCAAGCCGCGTAAACCTTCAGCCTTGTTTCATGGTTTGGACGGTGAAGAAAAATTCTATTTTGTGCATTCCTACCACGTGGATCCCGAGGATTCCGAGGTGATTCTTACGACAACCGATTACGGTCGAGAATTCGTGAGTGCCGTGCAGAAGGGGCGTGTGGCCGCCGTGCAGTTTCATCCTGAAAAGAGCGGCTCTGTCGGTCTCAGAATTCTTAAGAATTTTCTGGAAGCTTTGGAGGCACCCAGCGTGCTTCCGGCCAAAGCTCCCGCGCTAACCCAGCTGGCCAAACGCATCATCGCCTGTCTGGATGTTCGGTCCAACGATCAGGGAGACCTGGTGGTGACCAAAGGGGATCAGTATGATGTCCGGGAAAAAGGCGTGGTCCGTAACTTGGGAAAACCCGTGGAACTGGCGCGGCGTTACTACGAGGAAGGGGCCGACGAAATCACCTTTCTTAACATCACAGGCTTTCGCGATTTTCCGCTCAAAGATCTTCCCATGTTGGAAGTCCTTGAAAGGACGTCAGAAAAAGTCTTTGTGCCCTTGACCATCGGAGGGGGTATTCGAGACTATGTGGATAAGGACGGCACCAAATACAGTGCGCTACAGGTGGCTTCCGCCTACTTTCGATCCGGAGCCGACAAGGTGTCTATCGGAAGCGATGCCGTGCTTATTGTTGAAGATGTGCGGCGCACGGGAAAAACCACAGGCCGAAGCGCCATTGAAACCATTTCACGGCTCTACGGGAGCCAGGCCGTGGTGATTTCCATCGATCCGAGAAGGGTTTATGTGGCATCTCCACGTGAAGTGCCCCATCATGTGTTGGAAACACAAATCCCGGGGCCTCAAGGAGAACGTTATTGCTGGTATCAGTGCACCATTAAAGGAGGCCGGGAAGGAAGACCCGTGGATGCTGTGACTCTGGCTCGAGTGTGCGAAGAGTTAGGAGCCGGCGAGATCCTGCTCAACTGTATCGACCGGGACGGGACCAACCTGGGGTTTGATTTGGAGCTCATCAACGCCGTCAAAGAGGCCGTAACCCTTCCCGTGATTGCTTCCAGTGGAGCTGGCTGCGCGGAACACTTTCTGGAAGTCTTTACGCAAACACGGGCGGAATCAGCCCTGGCCGCCGGTATTTTTCACCGAAACGAAGTCCCCATCGGTGCCGTGAAAGCCTTCCTTCAAGGCAAAGTCCCTATTCGACCCACGCCCCACGGAACCCCTCAAAGGTGAAAACAAAAAAACCGGCGGCATTGAACGAAGACAATGCCGCCGGAATGTTGGTTTTCAATGGCTCTACGCCCTATGTCAGGCTCTTTGGGTTTGGCCGCCTTTTCACATCACGACTTTGGTGCGGTTTCTTTACCGTTTCCCTTTTTTCGAGCGCGCAGAAAACCTGCCAAACCCACCAGTCCGGATCCCATAAGTAGCATCGACGCCGGCTCAGGGACCACTTGCTGAGGTGGACCACCACCAGGTGGATCGAACCGAAGAGTCTCGTAAATGACATCATTGGCGCAGTTCACGGTAAACCCAATGGTGAGGATATCCGAGTTGAGAAGAATCGTATTGGCAGGGAAAATAAAAGTCAGACTCTCGGTTCCCCAGCCCGTAAAATTTACGTCGCCGAGATATGAACTAGTTTGACTAGTTGGTTGGGAAGCGAGCCCGATGGGGTGGTTGTCGCGAATAAGATAACCGCTCCAGTAGCCTGTCTTGTCCGTTCCAGACATTTGGTAAGCATTGTGATTATTTAAAACAATGTCGACGGCATAGAGGTTGTAATCCCACGAGGAAGGTATTTTGCCGTCTAATTTGTTCGTATTGTTATCAGCATAGACAACGTATTCCCAGTTTGTGTCATTGTCGACGCTTAAGAAAAGATCACCGGGCTCCAGCTTGTTCCACCCGTTGTTGGTGTTGCCCCAAGACGCAAAGGAAAACGTAATTTGGGTTAAATACCAATCTCTATTGATCTCAACCGTACCGCCCGTAAAATTTGGATCGCCGATGGTGTCCAAGTCATTGTCTTTTCCAGGCCATGAATCATTGTCTGTATTTACCCAGTTAGGCCAATACTTACTCCCGTCGCCGAAGCTTAAAGTCAAAGGCACGGACAATGACATTCCGGGGTTTAGCGTTACGGAAAGCACGCACAGGGCTAGGGAAACCAAAACCGGCTTGATCCTTCTCATAGGAAGCTCCTCTCATTCGCAGTCATAGGATCCATGAAGTGAGCGTTCAAAAACGCCTCCTTTTTTTCCGTGACTAACAGACAGCAAGGGGTGTGCCAGCTAAGGAGAATTCAAAAGGCATGAAATGAAGAGGCAAATTGGCATGAAAAAACAATGGGATATGGGGTCGGTCAAAAGGGGGCGATTCGCGGCGGCTTTCGGCTCCGGAAAGAAGTGTGCAAAAGATTGCCGCATGGAGTGTGCAACGGATTGCACATGCGGCTAAGGTGTCGCATACATAAACGGCCGTGGAGATGTTCACCCCCCAGGCCGTTTTTCAGAAAGAAGAGCGTGATCGGTTTTCGACGGGAAGCCTAAAGCATCCCGTTTTCCCAAAAAATGAGAAGGGGATGTGAGCGAAGCTTTGTTCCTCTCTTTCATGCCAATCTTTGAAGGCTTCGAGCAAGCTGGGCCGCTTCAGCCACCAGGCGGCGAAGGGGAAGGCCTTGAGGGCAGCGTTGTTCAGCCTCTTTCAGTCGAGCCTCATTCAAGGTGGCAAAGACGCCTTCTTGCGCAAGGGGTCTTAGGACCTCGCATGCCGCCGCCAGATCCCCATAGTCCCGGGCATACATGAGGCTTCGCATCATGTCGAAGATGGGGGCTTGAGCGGCATGGGCGCAGATGGCGGCGCATCCGGCGCAATACTGGCCTCGAGTGGCTTCGGCGTAGTGTTGGAGTTCGTTTTGTTCTTCTCGGCTGAGCGAAGTTCGATCCAAGGCCGCCGCGACGTTGCTCATGAGGATGGTCATGGTGGGCATCTGGGAACAGATGCTTGCAACGCGTGTATCTTTCCAGACGGCTTTGAGCTTGGCCTGCTTGTCCGTAAAACCTCGTGCCAGCAGCTTTTCGGCCAGAGCGCCTTCGGCCGAGGAATCGGCTCGAAAAGGTCCGCCTCCTTGCGTTTTCATGGCCGTAAGGCCGATACCGGCGGCGACGCAGCGGTCTATGGCCCGTTTCATGGCATCGTCGTGCATGAGTCGAAAATTGTAGGTGAACATGATGCCGTCCACCCAGCCCAGACGAGCCGCTCCTTCCAGGCATTGAGCCATGTTGGCGTGGGTGCTGAAGCCGAAGAGGCGAATTTTTCCCGAAGCTTTTGCCTGTTCCGCCCACCGGCGCACATCCGGAGTCAGTTCCTCAATGCCATCCACGGCATGCAAAAAGTACAGGTCGATCCAGTCCGTTTGCATGCGTTCCAGGCTGCGTTGCAGCAGTTTCGTCATGCCGGCCGGGTTTCGAGCGTCGGATTTGGTCACCAGAAACACTTCTTTTCTCGTTTCAGGAAATCGGGCAAAAAAAGCACCGATACCCTCTTCACTGCGACCGCCTCCGTAACAGTCCGCCGTATCCCAATAGGTCACACCCCAGCGCAGAGCCTGTCGAAGCAAAGTCTGGTTGGATCCCGTGTCAAACATGCCTCCCAAGGACAAAATGGACACGGGAATCTTGGACACTCCAAAAGGCCGTACGGGAACCTTCTGGGGAGTTGCCGATTCCTGAGCCTTAGCCAGGGAAGGAAATCCCGCGGACGTCGCCGTTGTTCCCGCAAGGCCTAGAATGGCGGCCGCCTTGAGAAATCTTCGGCGTGAAAGGTTTCCGGAACCGTGTGTGGTCGTCGAATCTTTTTTTCGATCCATGGTCGGTCCTCCATGTTTTTCGACAATCCAAAAAGCCGGGGCGTCAGAATCGGCCGGGAGAGCGCCTTGCCAGAAGGGATCGTTCCGGATGGCGCGATTCGTTTTCGGGCGAAACGCGAATGGCCGGAACCCCTCGAACAGGACATTCGTGCTCACAGATACCGCATCCAACGCATCGCGTGTGATCCACCACAGGCCGTTTCAGTTTCACCGCAAGATAGACAGGGCATGCCGAGTCCTCAAAGGATGCTTCTCCATGGCCGATGGTTTCCTGAACGTAAGACACCTGAATCCATCCGTCACCCCAATCGCGAATCGGCCAGTGTCGAGACGGATTCACCGGGTCCTGAACCAGCCAGAGGTTTTCCAGAGGCGCCACATTTTCAAAAGGGCGAAATCCATGTACGATCCAGCGGTTTCCTTCACGTGCGGTGACGCACAGGGGCGGCAACGGTAGTTTTTCCAGGGTTTCCACCGTCTGAATGGCCTTGGGACTTACCGGGCAGTTTTCTTCGCACACAATGCAAGGCTTTCCAAACGCCCAAGGTAAGCAGCGATTCCGGTCCACGAAAGCCGCTCCGATGCGGACAGGACCTCGTGCAGCGAAATCCCCGGTCCCATGCTTTTCGTCCAGGCTCAGTCTGCGAATGGCCGCCGTGGGACAAATGCGGCTGCAGGCCACACATTGGTACTGGCATCCGCTGGTCCCCGCTCGAAAATCCAAAACCGGCGTCCACAACCCTTCCAGGCCCGCTTCCCATAAAGCGGGCTGCAGAACGTTGGTGGGACAAATGCGCAGGCACTGGCCGCATTTGATACACCGGCGCAAGAATTCCGGTTCCGGAAGGGATCCTGGAGGCCGCACCACGGTGGGTGGAAAGCGCTGGTGCCCCAAGCCGTCTAATCGAGAAACAGGGGCGGCCAAAAGCCCCATGCCTAGAGCGGCCAAAGTTCGACGGCGGGAGAGATTCACCGGGCTCGAGGAAGAAACTTCAAAAGCCGGTTGGGTCCAGGTGAAGGTGATAGCCTTTTCCGGACAAATCACCAGGCAATTGGTGCATAGGGTGCATTCCCCTGCCATGAGCTCCCCGGAAGGACGACAGGCCGCGTCACAGACCGTTTCACAGCGTTTGCAGTCAGTGCAACGGTCTTGGATTCTTGTCATGCGCCACAAGGATCTTTGTCCCACAAGATGCATGAGAGCTCCGGCCGGGCAGAGGTAACGGCAATAGAAACGAGGCTTGATAAAGTTGAGGCCCAAGGCGGTAAAGAAAACGGTTCCGAGAAGCCAGGCCCCTTGAGTCCATCGGTTTCCGGAAAGCCCTTGCGGCTGGAAAAGTCCCAGAGCCGGAAACACCACCTGGTTTAATGACCTTTGGATCAAAGCGATGGGATCAAGGAGCCCGGTCTGCAGGGATCCCACAGCGGCGGGGAATCTTGCCAAAAAGAGGCCCAAAACGAAAACAACGGCGCCTGAAAGGACTTCTTCAATCCGGAAAGACGTTTTGGGGGAAGGCTGTTTTTCTCGAACCCCGGTAACCAGAACGAGAAACACCACGGCGACCAAGAGAGTAAAAGTTTTGGCTCCGGTTTTCCAAGGTGCCAAGCGATCAAGGGTCCAGAGTGGGCCACACGCCATGCCTAGAAAAAAGAATAGGAAATAAAATTTTAATTGGTGCGCTCCATGAAAAGCATTGGCGGCCATGCGCTGGGAAAAGGATTTGCGACGTGATGCCAGCCAGCCCATAAGGTGATGCAGCGTTCCCAAAGGGCAGATCCAGCCGCAGAAGAAACGTCCGAAAAGAAGCGTGATCGAAAGGGTGACGAGGCCCCAAAAAAGACCGGCAAAAAGGGTCCCTGTGCCCAAGGCGGTGGTTAAAGCCGTAAGCGGGTTCAGTTGAAGAAACCAATTAACGGGCCAGGCTCGAATCTCCGACCAATGGACGCCCACTCGAGTCACCGCACAGAAAAACAGAAAGAGCATCAAAAAATAGGCTTGGCTGATACGTCGCACGTGATGGATACGCATTTCGGGAACCTGGTTTACCCTTCTTCTCAATAGGGCCTAAACATGCACACGATGAACAACCAAATTTCCCAGATCCAAAGACCCCGCCCCAAGCCTTTCTGCCTGCCTCAAATAAGGCAGTTTTTGCGGGTCGATGTTCAAAATCTGGGCTCCCAAGGCATCGGCAGCTACGGGATCGGGACTTACGATGAGTGTCCGTGTCTCCTTCAGATCAGCCAAGGAACCTCCCGTCGGGCCGTTGGTCATCATGGCCGTGATCCCGTCCAAAATCACCAAAGTCGGTCGAAACAGAGCCGCCAGCTCACCAATCACATCGTGCACGTTTTGGTGAAACAGATTCCGTGGCCCTCCAAGGAGCCCGTACCAATTCTTGCAAATCATGGAAGCTCCGGCGCGATGGTGATGTTTGACCGGAGCCAAGTTGATCACCTTGTCAGCAGTTAAAAACGGTGCGGTCCACGATGGCCATTGGTTCAGGTATTGGCCGTCGGGCAGGGTCACCGCCTGAAAGCGGCGGGATTCGGGAATCCATAGAGTGCCCCCGCTACGTCGAACCGCATCGGCGATGCCCGTCAATCGAAAGCAACTGGCAGGATCATTGATGGGGTTGTCTGAAACCACAACCTGGGAAGCTCCGGCTTCCAGGCAACTCCGGACCACTGCTTCCACCAGTTCTGGATGGGATGTGGCTCCCAGAGCCGGTGGACTTGCAAAGGCGGCATTCACCTTAACGAAAACACGATCTTTTGAAGAAATGAATTGTTTGATGCCACCGAGAGCTGCAAGTCCGGCGGCATAACAGACCGCTCGATCAGAACCCGTCACCACCGCTACAGCTTTTGGAGCATTCGAAACCGACCAGTCAAAGGGGCCTTTCAATCCCTTATCTCTTTCGGTTTCGCCGGTAGGCCCAACCCAATCACTGAGACTCAGGCCCGTCGCCCACAAGGCCGCCAAGCCCAAACCATAGCGCAGTCCTCGAGCCAAAAATCGCCGCCGTGGAGAATCCACGGAAGAACTGCCTTCAGGTTTTTTCATGACGCGGACTCCAACAGGCTCACAAGCATCCACTTATAAGTCCAAGCAGCACCAATCAGTAAGGCCTGGCCTCAATGTCCAACGGGCTGCCAAAAACTCTGCTCGCTCAGCCCCACGTATCCGACCTAGCACCCCCGTAAGGGCGGACCCATGTGTCCGCCCCTACGATCACCCATTCATCACAGCCGCCGCCCATGTCAGCCGATTCCCTAACCCCGCACGGTCAACCCCCACGTGTCCGCCCATCCACTCAAACCCCTGTAGGGCGGACCTATGTGTCCGCCCCAGCATCGCCCTTTCCCTACCGGCCTTCCTCTTCCTTAACTTCCAAGGCCTTACGTTTTTTCAGCTTTTCACGAAAATCCAAGGCGGTCCGCTCTGCGGCCTGCCTTTGTTCGGCTTCGTGCACTCCGGCCACCAGCTCTCCGTGGGAAAACACCACTTCCACGAAGCCAAAAAAATCCACAATCACCAGTTCCTCTTCCGGATTTACCCCTGAAAGGCGTTTCGCACCCGCTTCTTCCAAGGACCGCACATAAGCTTCAGCGGCCTCTCGGCCGCTTGCGCCCTTGGCTGATGTGGCCACAAATACCGTCATGGCATCCATGTCCGGTCCCGTAGGCACCGCATAGGTTTCCTGAAAGCCGTCATAACCAAAAGCGCTACCAAGATAAAGAACAGCTCGTTCATGAGCTCGAAGGGACTCAGGAAACCATTCCAGAGCCTTCAGATGATGGCCCGATGGTGGAATGGACCGGACGAGCGCACGAAGGCTTTCCGTCAAAGCTTCCATGAGTTGATCATCATCCGCGGATCCGACCCCTTCCACGTAATAGGGGCCGGCGGCGGCACACACCACGTTGGCGGCTCGATAGCCAAAAGGAACATCGGCGATGGGCATCGCTGCAGAACGTCTCTGCTGGCTGAAAACAGCAAAGGCGCTTTGAGGACTGTGCATGACGAAAAGAAAAAATTCTCCCCAAACATGAGGATTTTCCTTGAGCATCACCCTTTGGGTCTGAAGGGATTCAAACCCTGCTTCCAGATAGAGTTCGGCTTTGCCGTCGATTTTATCCGCAAGGGTCTGGGCATTGAAATGTTCCGCCTTTTCTGGAGCCACCAGGAGTGGCGCCAGGGCTTGAGACAAATCGGGAAGCGTTGTTTCCACGGACCGGGATGGCGCTGTCTGTTTTTGGTTAGGGGCAGTGGCTGCAATTCCCGAAAGATAAGGATCCGGGCTGCGGGAGAAAGCGAAAACCCCGACGGTTACCGCCACCAAAAGGCCGAGCAATGCCCATGTGAGGCATCGTTCCGAGCGGCTCGGCCCTTGGGCGGATTGTCCTGCCACGTTGAGGCTCCTACCTAATGGGACAAAGACGTCACGTCCGGGCGTCCAAAAAGAGCGAAAGCCACGGTAAGAATCAAAGTTTGAAGAACCCACCCGATAACGCACACGGCCACGGCACGGGCTGTGCTTCGGTAATCCAAGGCTTGCCGTACGGCCACCACCATGGCCACCAACATCCAGGCTCCGGTAATGATAAGCACCAAACTTCCCAGGCCGGGAAGCACCCCCAAGATCCGCAGGATTCCAGGTGAACTGCTGAACCCGATGGTCCGTAAAAGCTCTTGAGGACTGCTCTGGGTTTGCGGTTCGGGCAGAAGTTTCGTGCCCACGAAGTAAGTGATGTAAGCCCAGAGGTACCATGCAGCCAGGGCCATGAGCGTCAAGGTGATCATGCCCTTAAAACCCCCAATGCCCATGCTGCCGATTCCCGCGGCCATACTGGAAAGAATGACCACCGCCATGGCCTGGCCCATGGCTGTCGTGTCAGCTTCCACCTCTTCGTAAAGGGTTACATCCAGTTTGGCGGCTCGAATCATGCGTTGGATCAAAACATGCATTGGAATCTCCTTCAGAGCCAGAGACTTTCATTTGATATACCCGGCTCGTTCCAGGTAAAGCAAGACTTCCTGGGCCGCCTCGTCAGGGGTGAGTTCCGTGGTGTCGATAAGCACCTCCGGAGCCGACGGGGGTTCATAAGGGTCATCGATTCCGGTGAATCCTTTGATGAGGCCTGCGCGCGCCTTGGCGTACAGTCCTTTGCGGTCTCGGCTTTCGCATACTTCCAGGGGTGTGGCCACATAAACTTCCACGAACCCACCGTAGTTTTCTATCAGGCTTCGAATCTGGCGGCGTGTGGCTGCATAGGGCGCGATAGGTGCGCAGATGGCAATCCCACGGTTCTTGGTGATTTCACTGGCCACAAAGCCGATACGGCGTACATTGATATCACGATGTTCTTTGGAAAAGCCCAACTCACTGGAAAGATTTCGCCGCACCACGTCCCCATCCAGCAAAGTAACGGGGCGACCTCCCATTTCCAGGAGGCGTGCGTACAGAATTCGGGCAATGGTGGACTTTCCCGCTCCAGAAAGCCCAGTGCAGAAAATAGTAAACCCTTGCTTATGCCGAGGCGGATAACCTTTCTGGAGTTCCTCGATAACTTCAGGAAAACTGAACCATTCCGGCACGCGTTTTCCTTCTCGAAGCCTCCGGTGGAATTCTTCCAGGGACATGGACTTGACGGTGCTTTGCGGAGGCACTTCCCGCACGGGCATATAAGCATCTTCTTCAAAGACGTAGACCATTTCTTCAAAAGGAATAATTTCGATGCCCAGAGCCTTTTGGTGGTTCAAGGCTGTTTCCATGGCTGCTTCCGGAGCGTAAAACCTTCGGCCGCTGGGGTCGGGGCTCGGGCTAGCGTGATCCCTACCCACAATAAAATGGGTGCAGCCGTAGTTTTTACGAATGATCGCATGCAGCAGGGCTTCTCGAGGTCCCGCCAGGCGCATGGCCAGAGGCAGCAGACTTAAAAGCATCATATTTGGAGGATAATACCGGCTCACCGCCTGATAACATCGAATGCGTGTATAGTAGTCGATGTCTCCAGGTGAAGCGCGACGTGCCACGGGATGCAGCAAAAGGTTTGCTTTGGCACGATCCATGGCTCGAAGAGTCATTTCAAACTGGGCTCTATGCAAAGGATTTCGAGTCTGAAACCCCACGATGCGGCGCCAGCCCAGCTTCTTGAAAAGGGCGCGCATTTCATGAGGGGTATGTCGCAAACGCTTGAACGCAAAGTGAAGCGGTAACTGCACCCCCTCTACTGTGCCTCCCACATAGTGGGTGCCTGTGTTGTGAAAGAGCGCATCCACGCCGGGATGGGCTGTGTCCGTGGTGCCGTAGATGATTTCGGCTTCTCGCAGCTTGTCTATGGGCCAAACGTCTTCCACATGAAGCACGGCCACCATAAAGCCTTCCACATCGCGCAAAGCCACAGATTGGCCTGCATCCAAAGTTCGGGCGTCGGCTTCCGAAACATCCAGGCAAATGGGGAGAGGCCACAGAACACCGTTTTGAAGCTGCATACGATCCAGAACCGATTCGTAATCAGCACTGTTCATAAAGCCACGCAAAGGCGAAAAGGCTCCATTCAATAAAAGTTCAAGATCGGAAAGCTGCCGGGGGTTCAAGGTGAGGCTGGGCAGTGTTCGGCTAAGGTCCCTGAGCATCTGCGCTCGCGCTTCATCCACAAGGAGATCGACTAAAGTGCCGCCGTGAGCTGCGTAGGTCATGTCCGTCGTCATGGGTTGGCTCCCGTCTCTTGACGTCTTGCATTCCAAGGGCTTCTTTCGACCTTTTTTCACGCATAAGAGCTCACTGTTTTTCTTACCATGCTTGTTGAGCCCTTGAAATGGAAATCCCGTGGTCCTGAGGGGGAGTTTCCATCAACGTGAGGTCGGCACTTATGGGAAACCTTTCGAATCCTGTCCATTCAGGGACGTGCTCGAGAGGTTGTTTCAACAAGTTGTTTTAAAGGTATTCGTTTTGAAAGCTTTTGCAGGCCGGGTGCTAAGTAGACATCCCATGGGGCGACATCAAAAGCGACACCGATGGGTCGAGGAAATGAAAATTGCAGGAACCGTAACTTAGAAAAGGTCTCTTCTACGGTTTTCAAGGCATGGAAGCTTTTCTCGAACGGCTTTCAGACGCTCCGAGGAAACGACGGCGATGACGCAATCTTCCCCTTCAATGGCCGTCGCCATGGGGATTCCAAAGGGGTCGAAAACAATGCTTCGGCCGCAAAAGGCGTGGCCGATCAGGTTGCACCCGGCCATGTAAACCGTGTTTTCGATGGCGCGGGCTTGAAGCAAGGTGAGCCAATGTTCTTCCTTAACCGAACCTTGGTACCAGGCTGCAGGCACAACAATAAGTTGCGCGCCTTGATCGGCAAGATAACGAAACAATTCAGGAAAGCGAAGATCATAACATATGGCCACCCCCACACGAAATCCGTCCACGGACTCTACAAAAGGGGGAGCGTCTCCCGGCTTCATGGTATCGGATTCCCGAACGTTCAGGGCGTCGAAAAGGTGAAGCTTTCGGTATTTGGCCTGCAATTTTCCTTGAGCATTGATAAGAACGGCGGTGTTGTAAGCCCTGTGGGGATCCGGCGATGGTTCCCAAATTCCGGCAAGAATGTGGAGGCCCGAGTTCCTCGCGATGCCGTTAAGATGTTCCAAGAAATCCACATCACTGTGCCGCGCCAAAGATACCGGCGTCTGATCTCCTCCGGGAAGTCCCATGAACATTTCGGGAAACACCAGAAGTTTCGCGCCGGCTTGAGCCGCCCTTGCTGCACAACGGTGCGCCTTTTCCAAATTCCGCGCCGGATCGCTGCTTCCTTGCACCTGGGCCAAGGCTATGGTGAGTGTCACATCCATCAGGAAGAAACCTCTTGAGTGGTTAAACTTTTGAGTAAGATCATCCTGGGTAATCCAATGCAAGGCGTACCCTTTGGGCCAACTCTTCGCGCGAGAAGGGCTTGCTGAGAAGCATGACTTCAGAAAGGTTGGAACCCAAGCCAGCCAGATGTTCACTTGCATAACCCGACATGAAAAGAATCTTAATATCGGGGCGCAGTTTTTGAACTTTCTTGGCCAGGGTTTTTCCGTCCATGGAGGGCATGATCAAATCGGTGAGAAGAAGATGAATAGATTCTCTATGTTTTGCTATAATGTTTAAAGCTTCAGCCGGATGGCTGGCAACCAGCACCTTGTAACCCAATCGTTCCAAAATGGCACCGGTCATGGTCAGGTTCGCAGGATCGTCTTCAACTACCAGAACCGTTTCGCCCGCGCTCTTCGGCAACTCTTTGGGCTTTTCTGACGGAACGGCCTCGTCGTTTTCCATGTTTCGAGGCAGAAAAATTTTGAACGTGGTGCCCTGTCCTTTTTCGCTCTCGACGCTTATGAGACCTTTGTTTTGTTTTACGATGCCATAGACAATAGAGAGCCCAAGCCCCGTGCCTTTACCCATTTCCTTGGTGGTGAAGAACGGATCGAAGATGCTCATCATAGTTGACGAATCCATGCCACAGCCCGTGTCTGTTACCGAAAGCAGCACATAATCACCTGGCTTAAAGTCCGATGGTGGATTCGGCATGTTCGATGGTAAGGTCACATTGGAAGTTTCGACGACAATACGTCCGAAACCATCGATGGCATCCCGGGCATTGACACAAAGGTTCGCAAGGATTTGATCCACATGGACCGGGTCGATTCGTACCGACCAAAGTTCTGGTCCGGGCTTCCAGATCAGTTCGATGTTCTCTCCGATGAGTCTTCTAAGCATTTTTAAAATGCTTTCGATAGCTTCATTAAGGTGCACACGACGTGGCTTGAATACCTGCCCTCGAGCGAAAGTGAGAAGTTGGCGGACCAGTTCCGTCGATTTTATCCCAGCCCTCTGGATTTCTTCTGCATGCACATAAGCGGGATGATGAGGCGTGATCGTATCCATAAGCAAATCCAACCTGCCTAAAATAACCTGAAGACTGTTATTGAAATCATGCGCAACGCCACCGGCCAGCCTACCGATGGCTTCCATCTTCTGGGCTTCGCGAAGTTGCTTTTCCAGAAGCCGCTGCTCTTCTTCAAGGCGCCTCCGCTCCGCTTCATGCTTTTGTTTCTCCACACGGGCATGAAGGAGTGGGGCCAAGTAGTCCGTGATGATTGTGATTGTTCTCAGATCTTCTTGGTTCAAGGTTCTGTCGTGGCCACCAGCGATGAGAACGCCCAAAAAATGCTTCTGGAAATGGATGGGAGCAACGAGAAGATTTTCCTCTACTTCTTGCAAATCCTGATGCTCAGCGCGAAAGATGATCCAGGGCTGAAAACGTTCCTGAGCCTCTTTCCACCATCGCCGGCACAAGTTTCCGCAATAAAGGCTGACACTAGGTGCTTTGCAAAATTCCCCTTCCCAAGGGCCGAATTCTACGGAAGTGGCTAGGAAATTGCCATCTTCCTGAACGGCCATAACTGCCATACGGCAGGACAGCTCCGCAACGACAAGGCGAAGCAAGGCAGGTAATGTTTCTTTTTCCGAAGAGGTCAAAAAGACGTTGGCCAAATCATTTCGAATCCTGAGCGCTCGTTCCGAAGCTTTGAGCTGCTCGGTCTTCTGGGCCAATTGCTTATGGGTTTGGACGAGATCGGTGATGTTTGTCATGGTGACCAAAAATTGCCGAAAAGAACCATCGGGGTCAAAGATCGAGACCGTTTCCAGCCGAACGATCAGTTCGTGTCCAGATCGCTGGCGCAATACCAAGCTCACAGATCCCCGAGTCCGGCTTCGAGCAACGTGACTAAGGTGTTCATACAAGGTGGGGTGGGCTTCGGGTGAGACATAAAAAACAAAAGGTTTGTTTTTAATCTCGCTGAGGTCGGTTTCTAGCAGATCGCACGTCGTAAGATTCGCTTCTAGAATGCGACCGTCCTTGGTAAGTGTCATGAAGCCTACGGGAGCGAGGTTGAACAACTCATAATACTTCTTTCGGGAAAGGTCCAAAAGCTCTTGCGCCTCTCGAAGTTCTCTGTTTTGCATCTCCAGTTCAATGTGATAGACACTGAGCTCGTGGAGCAGGACGCGCAGATCACTGGCCTCCGTGGCTACAGGGGTCTGCAAGGCTTCAGTCGCCAATTTTTCCGCCTTTTCCCTCAAGGCTTGCATCCATCGATCTTGTTTTGAACAATCCTTCATGGATCGCTCCTTTTTTGCATCAACGTGGCGAGTTCCACGACCGCTCGCACTGTACCGTTGGCGTTCTTGATGGGTACCCATCGAAAAAGCCATTGATGCCCATCACTGGACTGGATTTCGAGACTCTTTGTTTTTGCTTGCTGTAAGGCTTCTTGAAGAAGACCGCGCTGCATGCGAATCCCCTTGGATTCCCAAACTTTTTCATGAGAGAGGCCTACTAAAGAAGCGGGATCCGTTCCAAACACTTCCCGAGAGGCTCGATTGGCCCACAGGATCTGAAAATCTTTACCGAGGTAAAAAATCACGTCTGAGACACTTTCGAGAATGATATCTTTCTCTTTCTCGATTTTTGCCAGATCTTTTTCCACGGCTTTGACGTTGGATACGTCCACAAAGGTGATGACGGCTCCCTGGCGTTCATCATGTTCGTCCAGGTAGGGAAAGATTTTGACGAGAACGGGAATGTCTTGACGATACAACACTTCTCGAACCACCATTTCACCCGTGTCCACCACAAAGAAGACGTCATCGATCATGGTGGGGTAATCGAGGCTGTGGGCCAGATGCTGCAGAGGTCTACCCAGATCTTGATCCATGAGGTGAATGAAACGAGTGGCTGCGGGTGTAAAGCGGCGGATTTTCAATTCTCGGTCTAAAAACAGCGTGCCGATATCGGTACAGCGCAGCAGGTTGGTCAGATCGTTATTAAGTTGGGTCAGTTCCAAAATCTTATTCTGATATTCAGCATTAACGGTATAGAGTTCTTCGTTGACCGATTGAAGTTCCTGGTTGGTGCTTTGAAGCTCTTCGTTGGATGCTAAAAGCTCTTCGTTGGTGGCCTGCAGTTCTTCGTTAGAAGTTTCCAGCTCTTCGATAGTGGCTTGAAGGTTTTCCCGAGTAAAGCGAAGCTCCTGTTCCAGATCGCAGATCCTTTGTTCCGCCTGATCCTTAGGGTCCAGGATGGTGGCATCCACGGCTTCCTGATTGGTTTCTTTTTCTTCTTCCAAAAGGACGAGATAAAAGGTTCTTTGACCACGGCGTGTGTGCTCGGGCACGATGCGCAGATGGACTCGATGTGGACCGCTTGGCATATTTCTCAAAGTAATGTCCTTGTAAACCACCTCAGCACCTTCTTTTTTCACTCGATACAAGGCCGTGCTGGCGGCTATCGAAAGATCTTTGGGTAAGAGTTGAAGCACGTCCAGGCTGACCTGACCAGGAGAGAGGCGGATGAAACGTGAGGCGTCCCCCAAAAGGTACAAAAGCTGAAAATTTTCGTCGACAACGAGGCACGTGGTGGCATAGCGCTCCATGATGGTCGTGCAGATGCGCTCAATGAGTTCCGAGCTCTCCACAGCCCGATTGATCTTGAATGGCTCAAAAACGGTAACCTTTTTGCGTGGTACGGGCTCTGTCATGCTAAGAGTGTGACCCAAAACGGGCCTGTGTTCGGTGCGGGTTCGAAAGACTTTCCACTTTTGATTGTATGTGTTGAAATACTGAGCCTGGTCGCCCACCGATTCGCTGGCTCCAAGAAACAGAAAGCCTCGAGGTTTGAGCGAGAAAGCAAAGTAAGCGAGAACCTTCTTTTGCATGGAAGGCTGCAGATAAATGAGCAGGTTTCGGCAACTGATAAGATCGATTCGCGTAAAGGGGGGATCTTTACAGACATTATGAGGCGCGAAGATGACCATTTCGCGCATCTGACGCGTAACCCGATAACTGCCCCCAGATTTAACAAAAAACCGGGCCAGTCGTTCAGGAGAAACGTCAGCCGCGATACTTTCTGGATAAATGCCGTTTCCAGCGTATTCGAGGGCTTCACGATCAATGTCCGTGGCAAAGATTTTCACATCCCATAGGCGGCCCGTCTCGGCGCGGTATTCCAAAAACAACATGGCCAACGAATAAGCTTCCTCGCCGGTAGAACATCCAGCGCACCATGCACGTATGGGATCCTGGGAACCTCGCCGCTCAACAATCTCGGGAATGACCTTTTCCTTGAGAAACTGAAAGGCATCCGGGTCTCGAAAAAAATTGGTGACCCCGATGAGCATTTCTTTATAAAGCAGATTGACCTCACGGGGGGACTTGATAAGGTACTGAAAATAGTCATTCAGCGTTTCAATTTGATTGACGTGCATGCGTCGTTCCAGGCGCCGAATGACCGTGTTGGGTTTGTAGTAGTTAAAATCAACACCGGTTTGGTTTTTCAGCAGCAGCAGAATATCGGTCAGAGGTTCGGAACTGGGACCCAGCAAGGGCAAGCTTTCCGTGCGCGTTTCAGATTTTCGGGAAGTAAAATTGATAAGTTCTGCGGGCATTTCCTGAGGAGGCAAAACATAGTCGGCCACTCCCGTGGAAATGGCCGCCCTTGGCATGCCGTTGAATTTGGCTGATATTTCATCCTGGACCATGACCATGCCCCCGGCCTCCTTCACGGCCCTTACTCCCCGCATTCCGTCACTTCCCGTTCCGGAGAGAATGATAGCTACAGCCGAATCCCCTTGATCGGCCGCCAAAGACCGAAGAAAGATATCAATGGGCAGATGTATTACGGAGCCGTCGATTTTTTCAGTGAGGATCAATTGTCCTTGGGAAATCGTCATAAGCTTCTTGGGGGGAATCAGATAAATGTGATTGGGTTCCACAGGCATGCCGTCCTCGGCTCGAAGAACCTTCATGGACGTGTGTTTGGAAAGGAGTTCCACCATCATGCTCTTGTAGTCCGGCGAAAGGTGCTGCACGACCACAAAGGCCATTCCAGTGTCCGACGGCATGTTGGAAAAGAATTTTTCCAAAGCCTCCAACCCTCCCGCTGAAGCACCAATTCCCACAATGTGGTGGGGTGAAACCGCGGGTTGCCGCTTCTCGGAAATACGTTCCTTGTGGATTTCTTCTACAACTTGGTCATCTCTTGGTGACGGCATGTGTGGTCTCCCGATATTCGTCTGTATCCGCCTTAAACTAAACCTCAAGATGATTCTTTTCTGAAGGGGTGTTCAAGACTATCAGTCAAAAAAGGTTTGTTTTGTAAGATTTGACTGACAGAGGGAAAAAAACTGCGTGGATTCCGAAAGCAAGTATTTCACGTTGATAGATTATCTTAAAAGAGTGAAAACATTGTCAAATAAGCCGGTTTTGAATGGCATAGTAAGTTAATTGGGCGTTATTTACCAGCCCAAGTTTTTCAAGAATCCTCGATCGATAGGTGCTAATGGTTTTTGGAGACAGGTGGAGTTCCGAAGCGATTTCCTTGTTGTTCTTTCCCTGAGCCAATCGAAGAAAGACTTGGTATTCTCGACTTGAAAGCTTCTCGTGGGGTGGCCCTTGCCCGGTTGCCACTTCGTTGGCCAGAATTCCAGCCAATCTTTCGCTGATGTATCGGTTTCCCATTGCGACTCGCCGAACTGCCGTGACGAGATCGTTCAACCCCAGCGATTTATGCACATAACCCATGGCTCCCGCCTTAAGAAGCCGCACGGCAAGCTCCTCTTCAGGATGCATGCTCAAAATGAGAGTTTTTATTTCGGGAGCCTCATGACGCAGTCTTTCAAGGATGTCAAAAACGTCGGGTCCGGGCATCGAAATGTCCAGCAAAATTACATCACAGCTGTGCTCCTTGAGCTTACGAAAAAGCTCTCGGCCGTCCTGGGCTTCCGCGACCACCCGAATATCTTGTGTTTTTTCCAGAACGCGTCGCAGTCCCTGGCGTATAAGGACATGATCATCGGCGGTGATAACTCGAATCATCACGTTTACCCTTTCGGTGAGCCAGCATTGACTACGATTCTACCATGGGAAAAGTCACCGTAAAGGTGCTGCCGTGTCCTTCCAGGCTTTCCACGTGAATGTCTCCTCCGTGAGCCTGCACGATCTTTTTCACGATGGCCAATCCCAAACCGGAACCCTTCTCCTGCGCACCAACTTTAGTCCGAACCCGCTCAAAAGGTTTAAAAAGTCGGTCAAGCATGTCCCGAGGAATCCCCATGCCTTGGTCTGAGACGCGAAGAATCATTCGGTCGTTTTGTTTATCCAAGCTCACCTGGACGGTCGTGTGAGGCGGAGAAAACTTTACGGCGTTGGAAAGAAGATTGTTTAGGACCTGTTCGATCTTGGGCGGATCAACCTCGGCGACCAAGTTGGAAACTCGACAAATAAAATTGATGCCGATGTCTTTTTTGGAAGCTTGCAGCTGATTTAAGGCCACGCTTTTCCGTACGAGGGCTTCCATGTCCACGGGAACCCTGTGCAGTTCCAATCGTCCTGCTTCAATCTTAGCAATATCCAAGAAATCGTTAAGAATCTGCTGCATGGAACGGCTGGTTTCCACGATGATGCGCAAAAATTCCGCGTGTTCCTCGGAGAGGCTCGAAGCGGCTTCATCAAGCAAAAACTCTCCATACATCTGAATCACTCCGATAGGATGATTCAAGTCATGGGCCGCCATGGCAAGAAACTGGCTTTTAAGTTCATTGAGGCGGGCAAGTTCCTTGTTCTTCTTGGCTAGCTCGCGCTGCAGGTTGGCCAACTCATTGTTGACCTGCATGAGCTCTTCGTAAAGGGCGGCATCCGCCTTTCGCACCTGTCGTAAAATGTGCTCGCGTTCCTTGAGGCTGGCCCGCAGGGCATTTGCCTGTTCGTTATTGATGCGCATGAGTTCATCCAGCGCTTGACGGGCTTCCCCGCCGTTACGGGCTCCAATGATGAGCAGCCCATCCTCGAGGCGTGCTCCAGCGAAATAAAGCACGACCGGTTCCTCGCCGGGACCAAGGCTTGCATGCAGTGTCCAATCAAAGGCGGTCCCGTGGACTTGAAGGTGTTGCACAAAGTTCAAAGCCTTTTGAAAGCTGTCTTGATCCAAGGCCAGTGCCAGGAGTCGCCCAGGCTCGAGCTTTTCTTTGAAACCCAAATCATCTCTTAGGACTGAACGAACAATGCCGTGATGGTCGCACAGGACAGCAAGGGTCGGTATCGTGGATTCGGCTATTTGTTTCATGGTGTTGTTGTCACCAAAGATTCGGCGGTGGCTACGGCCTGGGAGGCATCCGCGCCGTAGCCGTCGGCTCCGACCTGGTACCAAAGATCTGCTTTCAGATTAAAAGGTCGACCTCCCACAAGTATCTTGGGACAAGAACCGAAATGTCGACGCAGCTCCTTGATGACTTTTTCGACTCGAGGAATATGAGCTGAAAGGGAGGCGGAAAGCCCCACCACATGGGGCTCATAGTGCTCCAGGGTTTTAAACAAAGCCGATTCGTAAGATCCAGCGCCTGCATAATAGCTGTCCCAGCCATCCATTTCAAAAAAGTCGGCCACCATGCGCACGCCAAGCTCGTGCAATTCCCCGCTCACACAAGCCACTACCACGCGTCGGCCTCGTTTTTCGCCGGAAAAGATGCGCGGGTAAAGCCTGGACATAATGAGCTGCGTCGTGGCCGTACAGTAGTGTTCTTGAGCCACACTGATACGGTTTTGTTGCCAGAGACGGCCGATTTCATACTGGGTTTTTTGAAAAACCTGCAAATAAATATCCTTAACAGACATGCCTTCTTGGACAGCTTCGTCGATAAGCTTCCACGCCTTGTGTCGGTCGGTTGCCAGAAGTGCTTTCAAGTACCGGTCCGCCAAAGAATCCTGCACGACAAAAGTTTCAGTCATCTTTTCCGAAGTTTGTTGTTTCCTTTCGGCAAGGATACGAACCGTTTTCAAAAAGTCCTGCAGCGCTTGAGCGTGTTCCGGAAAGGTGGCGGTGAGCACTTTTTCAAAGCATTTAATTGTTTCCATTAAGTTTTTTGAGCCTAGGGAAGTTCCAGCGGCAGTTCCTTGAATCCAGTCAAGATATTCCAACAGGGCTCCGGGCTGCGCATGGGCTATCATTTCAGCCATGTAAACAGCGATAGGCCCCGATTCGCGAAACGAGTGATCCGAGGACAAAGAGCCCGCATCGTTTGAACCTAGCGCTTGCTTCAAAGGATCAAGGCATGCCGCCAAAGGGGCTTCCAGTTCATGATGGCGCGATCGCATGGAAGATGCCAAGGATGCCAAATCACGGCTCATGGATGGCTCCTTGCCCGTGTTTCCAAGAGTTGTTTTAGAGCGTCTGTATCTAAATCGGTATCCTTAACGAAGGAACGAAGCCATGAGAGAACACCCTCGAGGCTTCCCTGAATCCCCGAGACCTCGTCAGCTGTGGCAGCAGCCAGAACCAGGCATAGATCCTTCCAGGGACCATTGCTTCCGCGGAAGAAACGTTCCTTCAGTTCATGCCCAAAAGCCACCATTTTTTCTTCGGAAAATGCTGAAGCTCGACGGCTTCTCAAGACGTCCGATGTTAGAAGCAGACGCTCATAGCGAGCCATTTCTTCGGGTCGGGCCTTCATCAACTCCTCATGGAGCATACGTAGCTGATTTTCCAAAAGCCAGGTAGGGATGCCGCGAACGGAAAGCACGTCAGCGAGCCAAAAAACCTGATCGATTAAGGCTCCAACTTCCAGATTACACAAAGTGGTCAGCCACGCGGCATCACTTGCTGCAAAACGCTTTCCTCGATCTCCGTAGCGCATCTCAAAATAAGGGAAAGCGTTCCAGCAGCGATGGGCCGCCGCAACGGAGGCTCGAAGTTCTCGTTCATCGGATGGGATCGGATGTTGTCCGGCTTCCGGGTTCAGAGACACCACATGATGGCCAAGCTGATCTTCAAGGAAAGGAAAGAGTTTATCATAGACCTCTAGGAGGGCCTCAAAGAGTTCACCGGAAGCTTTAATAACCGTTTCTTGCGCCGATGCATCCATCGCGGCATGGGCCAGGGCGTACAGAAAGCCTTGCCATCGGTCCTGAGTGTGTTCGCCGTAGCAGCTGAAAAATGCGGTCCCCTGTCCTTCTGGGATGGAGAAGGTTTTTTGCACATGAGGTTCCATGATCCGCCCTCCCTGCGTTGATCCTTCCAAGGTATAGAAAAAACCCACAAGGGCGGTGTTATTTTCTTCAGAAAGCACTAGGATGCGATCGGCGATTCTCAGAGCCTTTTCCACAGCGGGAAGCACATTGACAATCCAGCGTTCCCGGTAAAGATCCAGATCCTGTAACAGCAAGGGCAGCTTAGGGCGATACCCTTCCATCAAGGTTCGAAAAGGCTCCTGAAACTCATGGGCCGCCAGAAACTTTTCCATCGCTCCATGTATGACGGCTAGACAGCGAAGCTGTGTGACAAAGCTCTCTAGGGGCAATTGATGCCGCCAGAGAGCTTGAAAAAAAGGCAATCTATGAGCTTTTTCGTGGAGTTTGCGACTTTGTGCTCGAAGGCGTGAAATCCAATCCATGACAAACTCCTGTTTCAGGAAACCGTCAAAGCTTAGCGCAACGTCTTGAAAAATCCAAATCATTCAATTGTGTATTCCTCAATTGTGAGGACTCTTGGAAACAGCTTTCTTGGGGCCTGGACCTTTAGGCTTTATGTCTCAAAAAAACTCGTGTCCCTTCAAAGGGAGTAAAAATCATCTTTAGTTTATCGTTTCTGCGAGGATTCTAAGGCACTGAGAATGCTGTCAGCGTATTCGGGGTAGAGTTTTCTAAGACATTCGGGACACAACCCATGACTGAACTGGGCATCCGTGTGTTCACGAAGATAAACTTCCACCTGCTTCCAATAGCCTTTGTCATCTCGAATTTTCTTACAATGACTGCAGATGGGCAGAAGTCCTCTCAGCACCTTGATGTTTGCCAGAGCTTCCTGCAGCTCTGCGATAAGCCGATCCCTTTCACGTTCTGCGCGAATGATGCGTTCCATAGCACGAACACCGGCCAAAAGTTCCCGGTTGGAGAGAGGGCGCACCATGTAGCCGTCTGCCCCCAGTTCCAACCCTTCAGAACGATCTTCCGCGCCGGTTCGACTCGCCGATACCATAAGCACGTAGGTTCCACGATATCGAGGATCATTTTTCAGCGTACGGCAGATGTCGAAACCGTTGGCATCGGGAAGGTTCACATCCAGCAAAACAAGATCCGGGTTAAAGACTTCGATTTTTTTCCAGCACTCGAAAGCGCTGGCGGCTTCTTCTACCGTATAGCCGGCCTTTTGAAGAAGCCGCACAGTGCCCACCCGAAGCGGCTCCGTGTCATCAACGACCAAAATACGTATGCTCTGCTCCATCGTGTCCCCCCCTGGTGTCAATGAGGTCACCGGGCACCCCGGTTCTCGGTTCCTAGCATGGCGGTCCGTGCTGAGCCACTCAACGACATTCTTATCTTGTAGCAAAAATCCATGAAATCCTCACGCTCATTGTGCTCCAATTCCGCAAAAAGTTGCTTGACACTCTCGTGCCCCTGGGCTAGTAAAAAGCCCCGTTCGTGGCAACGATCATGCGCCCGTAGCTCAGCTGGATAGAGCGTCGGACTTCGAATCCGCAGGCCGCAGGTTCGAATCCTGCCGGGCGTACCACACATCTTCATGGGCCGTTAGCTCAATGGGTAGAGCAGCTGACTCTTAATCAGGAGGTTCGGGGTTCGAGTCCCTGACGGCCCACCACAGACAATGAAGGGCTTGGGTAAAATTTACCGAAGCCCTTTTTTTATGCCTTGTCGAAGGCGCAACTCGAAAACTTTTCTATGTTGGCCTTGAAGAAAGGCGAAGAGGCGGACACATCGGTCCGCCCCTACGGAACCTCGCGGCCTGATGCCTTTGCTGAAGGTCATGGGTACAGCCTAAGGGGGTTGAACAGGTTTCCGGGGCCTGCCATGAAAAGATTAGTCCGGACCATGGATTCGAGGCTACGGATTCTTGATTGCTCATCGAGGCTTGGCAGGAAGGGGTCTCAGGCGGAGCGAAGGGTGTGGATCTTTTGCAGCAAGGGGTCGGGTGGTCTGGGAGGTTTGCCCTTATGATGGATGAAAGGGTTTCATGAGAAGGCCGAAGAGCAGAAGACACAGTACCGTGAGGACGGCCGTGCTTGAAAAAGCAAAAAAGTAACCTTTGAGCGTGATTACGGTTCCCATGGCGGCTGAGGCGGCCATGATGCCCATATAAATGGACGTGTTATACCCGCCCATGGCCAAACCTCGAGAGCGGGGATCGGCCACAGCGGCGATGAGCGCTCCAATGGAAGTGAAAGCCAAAGCTAACCCCGCTCCCAGAACGGCGGCCCACAGCAGAAACTGCCACAAAAGATGAGCGGCCCCAAAGCCCACCATGGCCCCTACTGTCGCCAGGGATCCCAGGGCCACCAAGCGTCTGCGATCCCCGGTCCGGTCACTCCAATGGCCAAAAGGAATGCGAAACACAGCGTTGGAAACACCCTGGACCATAAAGATCAACCCAATGGAAGCCACGGGAATGGCACTTTGTCGAGCATGCAACGGAATGAAGGTGACAAACATTCCCAAGCCGAAGCAGAGTCCTAAAGTGATAAGCCAGCAACCCCAAAGAGGGCGTGACTGAAGAACCGTCACGGCCAGTTGCCCAAGAGGCGGATTGGTTCCAGTTTTGCCGAGCGTTTGCGGTGTTGGTAAAAAAAGGCCAAGCACAACCAACAATCCCACGGTGAGCACACCCGAAGCCACGAACACCTCCTGAAAACCGAACCTCTGAGCAATCCAAGCTCCAATGGCCGGCCCAACGCTCATGCCCACGTAAAGCGACGTGGTGTACCACCCGTAAGATCGACCCAAATGTGTTACCGGCGAAATGTCCGCAACATAGCTCATCATGGTGGGACCGTAAGCTGAAAGACCGATGCCGAACAAAAAATAGATGGCCATAAGCTGCGCCGACGATCTTGCCCAGGCCAAAGCAAAACAGGTCAGACTGACAATGAAGATGCCCCCTAAGGCCAGCCTTTTTCTGCCCCATCGATCTGCCAAAAGTCCCACAGGCAGGGAGAGGCAGCCGGCGGTAAGGAAAAACACGGAATTGATCCAGCCCACGGTGGCCGTGTCGGCTCCAAGACTCTTGGCATAAAGGGGCACGACAGGAATGCGCATGTAGGACGCAGTGTAGAATCCAAAGGTGAGAGCACAGGCAAGAAAAAGACTCATGCGAAAAGACGGTGCCGGTCTTCCGGCCCATACATTAAAAGATCGTGCAAAAGCCCGTCTCACCGCAGGGTTTGCCTCCGTTAGGCTCTTCAAGGTACGGGTTTTGTGGACACCCGTGCCGCCCATTCTTCGTGCCCCGTCTTGTTGCCGCCTTAGTCCACGAGAAGCCTATAGCACACCATGATTGGCTTCGAAAGGCTTTCGGTGGACCAAGTTCTTGTTTTGACTTGCACGAGAACAGGCGCATGCTTTGCCCTCGGAACGCCGCATTCGGCCAACCAGTCCGGTTTCCTCTTCCTGGATTGATGAACGGCGAAATCCAGCCGATCATTTCACGTAAGGCCTGTGTCACAGAGATGGTTTGGCTTTTCTTTTCCTCCGTCTGCAGGCTTCAACAGTCTTCCAAAATACTCTATGATGCCGATGTCGGCGAGGGTTATAAAACAGGGACTCAAAAAAGGCGGTCCCTTTCACAAGGAGGTTCATCGTGCAAAAGGCTTCTCAATCCATTTCCCTTCGCTTCGAAGGCACCGAGCGCTACTACCTGAACCCGGAACTTCGAGAGATCGTCAACATTGCCATGGCCATGGAAAAACCGTTGTTGCTGACCGGAGAAGCAGGCACGGGAAAAACGCAGCTCGCCTTTGAAATCGCTCGAGCCCTTCAGCTGCGCATGGAGGAAGCCAGGTGTAAGTCCACCTTCAAGGGCGAAGAATTATGCTATGTTTATGACACGGTGCTGCGCTTGAACGATTCCCGTTTCGGCTCAGGGGACACGGGCCGGGATGTTAACAATATCTGGGACTATATTCGTTTCGGTCCCATCGGCCGAGCCTTTACCTGCGAAGACCGTCGTGTGCTCCTGCTGGATGAAATCGACAAGACGGATTCCGACACTCAGGACAATCTCCTGGATGTGTTGGAAGACGGCGCCTTCATCATTCGCGAAATCAACCACAAGATTCGAGCCAAGCAGCGTCCGATCATCATCATTACAAGCAATGCCAAGCGCGAACTTTCGGATCCTTTTTTGCGCCGTTGTTTTTGCCATTACATTCCTTTTCCAGGACCCGAGGAAATGGTCAAAATCGTTCGGCTGCATTACCCGGACATTCCAGATGCCTTTTTGCATGCTTCCCTGGAAACCTTCTATCGACTTCGCGAAGAAGGATTTGAGAAACCTCCTGCTACGGCTGAACTCTTGGACTGGATCGGAGCCATGAGAGCAAGCGGCGTTCGAGGTCCCGGAGCCGGAAAAGACGTGACTCATATTGGCACCCTGCTCAAGAGAACCCAGGACATTTTAAAATTCAAAGGTCTTCGTAAAACTCCTCGTTTTTAAAGGGTCCCTGGCGACGTTCCATGGTTTCGAATAACAAGACTTAGGGGCGCCATAAAGCCGGAAAGGAAAAGGCATGGTGGATTTCATTTATGGTCTTAGGCGTGCGGGCATTCCGGTCAGCATCCATTACATTTTGGAATTCTACCGTGGCTTGCGTGCCGGAATCGCTCGGGACCTGGATCGCCTCTTTCTTTTCGCACGCCTGGTGTTTGTGAAGAAAGTGGAACACTACGACGCTTTTGAGCAGGTTTTTCGTCAAACCTTTTTGGGAGACCCCTCGGTTGTGCCTGAGGATTGGGAAAACCTTCTGAGGGGCAAACCGTTTGAGGAATGGCTGCGGGGTGAAGTGGAAAGTGGCCGGCTTCCTCCGGAAGCCCTGCGCCAGTTTGACAACGAAGAGCTTTTGGAGCGGTTCTGGCGCACGGTGATGGCTCAAGACGGCGAACACCACGGTGGAAACACCTGGGTGGGCACGGGAGGTCGATCCCCATTCGGGCATAGCGGCCGTCACGGAGGAGGGTTGCGAGTCCATGGAGAAAGTGTGCATGGGACGGCGCAAAAGGTCATTGGAGCCCGCCGCTATATTCATTACAGTGACGAGACGCCGCTTCGAAGTGAGAACCTGAGACAGGTGCTTTCCACCTTGAAAAGTCTTCGCCCTGTAGGTCCGGAAACCGAGCTGGATGTGGACAGCACCATTGAGCGGACGGCCAAGAATGGTGGGGAGATTGAATTGGTGTTTCAAAGGGAGCTGAGGAACCGCGTGGAACTTGTAGTCCTTGTGGACAACGGCGGCTATTCCATGCTTCCTTACGTGGATCTGGTCAAGACCGTGTTTAATAAGATTCGCGATTGTTTTCGAGATGTGCGCTTCTTTTACTTTCATAACTGTATCTACGGTACCGTGTACGCGGATCCCCAGCGACGTCAACCGGTGATGTGGGACAAGCTTCTTTCGGCCGGTAAGAAAACGCGCCTGATTATCATCGGCGACGCCAACATGGCTCCGGCGGAACTGATGGCTTCCTACGGGTCCATTGATCCGACGACGGCCATTCGTAAACCGGGTTATGTGTGGCTTCGGGAACTAAGGGAAGCTTTTCCCGTCAGCGTCTGGTTGAATCCCATTCCTCGAGACCACTGGGTCTGGAACAGTTCCACGATCGCGCGTATCGGCCAGATCTTTCCCATGGAAGATCTGACCCTGGGAGGGATCAAGAACGCGACGGCTTATCTTAACATTCAGGGCCAAGCGGTGGATCAGGCGGCATAGGTGTGGCTTACATTGATCAGGAAGTGCGAAAACTGGTGGGCAAAGCCGTCCACCATTACGGTTTGATCGACCCCAAAGATCGAATCGCGGTCGCCGTCTCGGGGGGCAAAGACAGCGTGCTGCTCTTGTGGCTGCTTCGAGAAAGGCTTCGACGTGTGCCCATCCATTACGATCTTGTGGCCGTTCACGTGGATTTGGGGTTTACGCCCAGCACGGCCGAACCATTGGAAGACTTTTTTCGTTCGGAAGGATTTGAATACCGAATTCTTCGCACCGATTACGGTTTGCAGGCACACAGCCCTGAGAATCGAGAAAACCCTTGTTTTCTCTGCGCTCGAAGACGACGTGCGGCCATATTTCGTGAAGCCAGAGCTCTGGGATGTTCCAAAGTGGCTCTGGCGCACAATCAAGACGATTTTATCGAAACGTTTTTCATCAACATTCTTTACGGAGCCCAGACGGCCAGTATTGTGCCGCGCCAAAGCTTTTTCGGGGGTTCTTTGGTGGTCATACGGCCTTTGGCCCTGGTGGACAGCCAGAAGGTGGACCGCATGGTTCGGCGGTTGGGACTGCCCACCGTGGAGAATCCGTGCCCTTCGGTGGGTCGAAACGCCCGCACCCAGATTCGAGAGTTTCTTTTCGGTCTGTATCGGTCCAATCGAAAGATTCGCGGGAACATTTTTCATGCCATGAGCCATGTCAACCTGGAATATCTGCCGCCGCCTCTGAAACGGCCACCGGATTCGAGCCGGGGCATGGAATAAGGAGCCGCCCAAGATGATGGAAAAAAAGTCGCCCCTTTACCTTATCGATGCCAGCTCGTACATGTATCGAGCCTTTTACGGCATGGGCCGACGCCTGACGGCTCCCGACGGCACACCCACCCAGGCGGTTTTTGGTTTCCATCAAATGCTTCACAAAGTCCTCAAGGACAAACAGCCGGAGCTCATATGCGTGGTTTATGACCCGCCGGGTCCCACCTTTCGCCATGAGATTTATTCGGAATACAAGGCCACGCGGGATCGCATGCCGGAAGATTTGGTGATTCAGGTGCCTATCATCAAGAACATGGTGGAGCTTTTGGGCATACCTTCTCTGGAGATTCCAGGGTACGAAGCCGACGATGTCATGGCCACCTTGGTCCGTCACGCCGTTCAGGAAGGCTACTCCGTGGTGATTGTCTCCGGAGACAAGGACCTTCATCAATTGGTGAATGAACCTTTGGTCCTTCAATGGGATCCTCAAAAGGACGAACTGTATACGGCAGAAGCCGTCCGGCAGAAGCTCGGTGTGCTTCCGAACCAGGTCCAGGATCTCTTGGCGCTCATGGGGGACAGTACGGACAACATTCCCGGCGTTGCCGGCGTGGGAAAAAAGACAGCGGAAGAACTGATTCGCCTTTTTGGAAGTCTGGACGAAGTGCTGCGAAGGGTTGATGAAATTCCAAAGGCAAGCTTGCGAAAAAAAGTGGAAGAAGCCAAAGAAGCGGCTCTCCTTTCCCGGGAACTGGTTCGCTTGCGGGACGATGCTCCCCTGGAAACACCTGTGGCACGGTACCGAAGGCGCCCTGCCAACGTCAAGGCTCTCCAGGAATTGTACGAAAGGCTGGGTTTGCGTCGCTTTTTAGCTGATCTGAGCAAGGATCTTCCGGCACAGACCCCGGCTTTGCCTGAGGAAGCAAGCGCCTTGCGGCATGATCGAATCCTTAGGGATGAAACAGCCTTTGAAGAAGTCCTGAAAGAGATTCAGGGGGAGCCCGTTCTTTCCATTGATTTGGAAACCACGTCCCAGGATGCCATGCGGGCTGACATTGTGGGGGTGGCCTTGAGCTGGCGCCACCATGAAGCGGCCTATGTTCCCATTGGCCATGAAACGGAGAATCAGGCCCCTCAGCTTTCTCTTTCTGTTGTTCTGGAAGGGCTTCGGCCTATCCTGGAAGCGGAAACACCAAAAAAAGTGGGGCAAAACATCAAGTACGAATGGGTGGTTCTGAAACGACACGGCATAGAACTTCGCGGCATTGATTTCGACACCATGGTGGCCAGTTACCTTCTGGAGCCGGGTAACCCGTCTCATCGATTGGAACGTATTGTGGCGGAACATCTGGGAGAATCCAAAGCGGCGTATGCAGACGTGGCCGGATTCGGTGCCAAGGAAGTCCCTTTCAGCCGAGTCCCTATTGACAAAGCGGCCGCCTATGCCTGCAGTGATGCCGAAACCACTTTGAGGCTTGTCCCCATTTTGCGAAAAAAGCTGGACGATGCCGGCCTTTCGAACCTTATGGACACCTTGGAACGGCCGCTCATTGAAATCTTGGCGCGCATGGAGCTGCGTGGAGTTCGTGTGGACACGGAGAAGCTCAAGGTCTTGTCCAGAATCTTTGAGGAGGGCATGCTTAAGGAAGAGCAAGCCATTTACGAGATTGCGGGAGGCCCTTTCAACATTCAATCGCCCGTGCAGCTTCGGGATATACTCTTTGGCAAGCTGCAACTTCCCGTGATCAAGAAAACCAAAACGGGACCTTCCACGGACATGAGTGTTCTGGAAGAGTTGGCGGCGCATCATCCCATCGCCGAACGCATCGTAGCCTACCGCAGCCTGGCCAAGTTGAAAAACACTTATGTAGACGCTTTGCCTTTCATGGTGCATCCCCGCACCGGACGCATTCATACAAGTTACAACCAAACAGTCACGGCCACGGGACGTCTGAGCAGTTCGGAACCCAATCTGCAAAACATTCCGGTGCGCACCGAAGAGGGGCGCCGTATTCGTGAAGCCTTTGTGGCCGATCCCGGCCATGTGCTTTTGGCGGCCGATTATTCTCAGGTGGAACTCCGTATCTTTGCCCATTACAGCGGGGATGAACGGCTTTTGGCCGCCTTTGAAGCAGGGGATGACATTCATCGCAGGACGGCTGCAGAAATGTTCGGGGTGGCTCCGCAGGAGGTGACCCAGGAGATGCGTCGCCATGCCAAGACCATCAATTTCGGCATTATCTACGGCATGGGTCCTTATGGCTTGGCCAAACAGCTCAAGATCAGCCAAACCAGTGCCAAAGCCGCCATCGATCGTTATTTCGAAAGGTACCAGGGGGTCAAGCGCTGGATTGAACAGGTGATCGCGGAAGCGGACACAAGAGGCTATGCGGAAACCCTTCTGGGACGGCGTCGTTTCATTCCAGAACTTAAGAGCCGCAACCGTACGGTACGCCAGCAAGGGGAAAGACTGGCCGTCAACACCACCATTCAGGGATCTGCGGCGGATTTGATCAAAAAGGCCATGATCGATATCGATCGAGAGATGCAAACCCGCCGTTGCCGAAGTGCCATGCTGCTTCAGGTACACGATGAGCTGGTTTTTGAAGTGGCTGAGGAGGAATTGGACTGGATGCAGAAAATGGTCAAGGATCGCATGGAAGGCGTGCTTTTGCTGCGTGTTCCTCTGGTGGTGGACATGGGTTGGGGAAAAAACTGGGCTGAAGCTCACCCCTGATTCCAAAAAAAATTTTTTCTTTCTATGTTTTTCGTGTAAATGGTGCCTGCGACGCAGTGCACGGCAAGAGTTTCACGTAACTTTTGAAGAACAAGAAAGGGTGCCCACATGGAAATAACCGATCGACAATGGCGGCAGGAATCTTCAGCTGTTTTTGAAGAGTCGTCCGAGGCGGAGGAGCCTCCAAGCGAACCTCCGGGTGCAGAGCCAACCGATGCCTCACCTTTCCATCGGCGGATCCCTCGACTTTCCTCCCGCCGATCCGCCTCCATGCCCATAAGCGAACAGACCAGCGAATTCAAAAAGAAGTTTTTTCCCAATGTGAGTCCTGTCTTGTGGAATGACTGGCATTGGCAGGTGCAGCATCGATTGCGTTCCTTGAACGGGCTGAGCCGAATCGTGCAGCTCAGTGCCGCGGAACAAAGCGCTTTACAAAACCCTTCCGCCCGCTTTCCCGTAGCAATTACGCCGTATTATGCAAGCCTTTTGGACCCAAGGAATGCCGAAGATCCGTTACGTCGTTCCGTGGTGCCTCTTCCTGAAGAATGGCTCCGCAGTCCTGAAGAATCCGTGGATCCCTTAGGAGAAGACCGGGACTCACCGGTGCCTGGATTGGTCCATCGCTATCCGGACCGAGTGCTGTTTTTGGTGACAGGTTTTTGTTCGACGTATTGCCGCTATTGCACGCGATCCCGGCTTGTGGGACGTCATGGCGCTGGTGGGCATGCCAGTCGTCGGGTTTGGGAAAAAGCTCTGGCCTACATTCAAGCGACCCCTGCCGTTCGCGATGTGCTCCTATCCGGCGGTGATCCCCTCACCCTGGCCGATGAAGCCTTGGGCTGGCTTCTGGATCGGCTTCGAGCCATTCGGCATGTGGAAATCATACGGATAGGGACCAAAGTCCCGGCGGTTTTGCCTCAAAGGATCACGCGGGATCTGGTCCGGCTTTTGCGCCGATATCACCCATTATGGATGAGTTTGCATTTCACGCATCCGGAGGAATTGACACCGGAAACGGCCGAAGCATGCGCTCGGCTGGCGGATGCCGGAATTCCTTTAGGCAGCCAAACGGTGCTTCTGAAAGGCATCAACGACCACGTGGCTACCTTAAAGGCTCTCTTTCAAGGCCTCATGCGTCTTCGCGTGCGCCCTTACTACCTGTACCAGTGCGATCCCATTTGCGGATCGGCCCACTTTCGAACTACCATCGCTCAAGGGCTTTCCATCATAGACGGTCTTCGAGGACATACCTCCGGGTATGCCGTGCCGTCCTACGTTGTGGACGCTCCAGGAGGCGGTGGCAAGATTCCTCTTCTTCCCGACTATGTGCAGGGGGTGGACGGCAACGATCTGATCCTTCGTAACTATGAACATCGCCTGTTTCGGTATCCCAAGGCTTTTGAGGTTTCCTCCGAATCATGCCGGGTGGTCCATGAGGTGTTTTGAAGAGGGAAAACCAATGAAGATCGGGCTGACGTACGACCTTCGGGAGGTCTATCTTGCGGAAGGATTTTCGGAGGAAGAAACGGCCGAATTTGACCGCCCGGATACCATCGAAGCTTTGGAAACAGTCCTTCGCGCCTTGGGTCATGAAACCGATCGCATCGGACGTCTTAAAGATTTAGTGCAGCGCCTGGCTTCTGGAGACCGCTGGGATCTGGTGTTCAACATCGCCGAAGGGCTTCTGGGATCAGGCCGAGAAGCTCAGGTGCCAGCTCTCTTGGATGCCTACGGAATCCCTTACACGTTTTCTGATCCGCTGGGTTTGTGTGTCACGTTGGACAAGGCGGTGGCGAAACACCTGGTGCGGGATGCAGGGCTTCCTACGGCGCCTTTCGTTGTGGTCGGCGACCTTGAAGATGTCAGGCACGTAGATCTTCCTATGCCGCTTTTTGCCAAACCCGTTCGCGAAGGGACGGGGAAAGGCATCACAACGGCATCGAAGATACAGTCGTTGGAGCAATTGGAGAACGTGTGCGGGTTTCTCATGGAAAGGTATGACCAGCCCGTGCTGGTGGAAACGTTTTTGCCCGGTCGTGAATTCACCGTGGGTCTTTTGGGTTCGGGTAAATCGACTCGTGCCCTTGGTGTCATGGAAGTGATTCTTCGAGAAAATGCGGATGCCGACGTCTATTCCTATGCCAACAAGGAATGGTGCGAGGAACGAGTCCTTTACCGGCTGGTGGATGACGAAGAAGCACGGGAAGCGGCCCGTGTGGCTGTGGAGTCCTGGAAAGTGCTTGGATGTCGGGACGCCGGTCGTATCGACCTTCGTTCGGACGGTCGAGGACGCCCTCATTTTCTCGAAGCGAATCCCCTGGCAGGATTGCATCCTGAGCATTCGGATTTGCCCATCTTGTGCACCCTTCTGGGAATTTCGTATCAAGATCTTATCGGTGCCATTTTGAATGAAGCCATACAAAGAATGGTTAAGGTCAGAAAAACTCCAGAAAAATCCTTGCAAAAAGAAGCCCTTGATTCAAGGTCAATCCATGAAGGGGGGCTTTCATGCGGGTTGTGATTCTGCATTCTGCCATACCCTCAAAGGCTCCGCCCGATGAACAGGATGTGTTGGTTCAAGCCGGTTTTCTGGGAGAAGCGCTCAGACGTTTAGGACACGATGTGATTTTTCTTCCCTTCTCCTCACATCTTGAAGCCAGGCGTTGGGCGCTTTGGGATCTGCGCCCGGACCTGGTTTTCAACCTTGTGGAAACCGTTGCAGGGACCGGGCGCTTGATCCATGTGGCGCCCGGGCTGCTGGATGTGGAAGGCTTTCCTTATACGGGATGTTCCACAGAGGCCGTTTTTGTGACGTCTCATAAAGTGCTTACCAAAAAATGGTTAGTGGCGTGCGGGCTTCCCACACCGGCATGGTTTGAGCCGAATAAAACTCTGGGTCTTGGGAATGATTTTGATCACGGTGACCTTGGAAAGGCCGTACCTTTCGTTTCGACGCCGGATTCAGGGAACACAAGCCTGGAAGCCTCTCTGAGAACGTGCAAGACCAAGCATCGCATGCCATTTTCCAGTGAGGACCAGGCGGCGCTTTACCCCTACAAGGCTGAAACCGGGGGTTTTCCTGGAAGCGCGGGCCTCCAGCACGCTCTTTGTGCCGGCGAAACGTCCCAGCTTCCAGAGGAAAATGCGTTCTCGGACACGATTCTCGGTAGCCTTCAAGACTGGATGCGAAGCCTTGGAACCAAAAGCTTTGCCATTGTAAAGCCCCTGTGGGAAGACGCCTCGGTGGGGATCGATCAGGAAGCCGTCGTGTCCCTTGAGGACCCGAAAACCTTGGACCGGGCCATGACTCGAGCCCGACACCGGTTCGGCTGGAACGGATTTTTTGTGGAACATTTCATTGACGGTCGAGAAATCAATCTTTCGCTGCTCTCAAGCCCTGATGGGGTTCAGGTGCTTCCACCGGCCGAAATGTGTTTTGTGGGTTTCGGCTCGAAAAGGCATCGCATCGTGGACTATGAAGCCAAGTGGGCTGCAGGGTCCTTTGCTGAAAGGAACACGGTGCGCTCCTTTTCCTTTGCTGAAGAAGACGCTCCGTTACTCGATCGCCTGTGCGGACTGGCTCAGCGATGTTGGCATTTTTTCGGGCTTCGAGGCTATGCAAGAATCGATTTTCGAGTGGATCGGCAAGGGCGCCCCTGGATTCTGGAAATCAACGCCAATCCTTGTCTTGCGCCTGATGCTGGGTTCATGGCGGCGGCCCATCAAGCCGGTCTGAATGTGGACGACGTGGTGCAGCGACTCATAGAAGACGCCTTCAAGGCTCGGCCATTCCCCAGGACCCTGCTCGAAAATAAGAAAAGTCGATATTTTTCCAGGAAGCTCAGGCCTCTGGTCCGCCATTTGTGCGGGCAGGACGTGCACGTTCCCAAGGCCAAATTCGTTCTCGGACACGGTTCTCGACCGGTGTTTTCGCCGTCAAGGACAGGGATTGACGAAGCCGGTTTAAGCTTCAGAAATCACCTTGTACCGTCAGACTTGGAAACGCTGGATCGAATCACGGCGGAAACAGGTTTCTTTAACGAAGAAGAGATTTCTGTAGCTCGGGACCTGGCCCGCCAAAGCCTCATAACAGGTCCGGAGTCCGGCTACTTCTTTGTCCTTGCGGAACATGCGGGGCGCGTGGTGGGCTACACCTGTTATGGACCCATTTTGGGAACCGCCGGTCGTTATGACCTCTACTGGATCGTGGTGGATCCGGCATTTCAGGGACAAGGGATCGGACGAAAGCTTCTTCAAGAGACCGAATCGGTCATTGGAAGAGCCGGGGGGCAACGCGTGTATGTGGAAACTTCATCCCGGGACACCTATGAACCGACCCGACGGTTTTATGTTCGGGCCGGATATGCCTTTGTGGCTTTGCTTCCTGACTTTTACGGGCCAGAGGACCACAAGATCATTTATGCCAAGGAGTTTTCCTGAGCCTTTCTCCTATGGAAACATTGTCAAACGGGCTTTTTATGGGATGTGTGCAGGGCTCATGATCTGGAGAAGGGGGTACGGTGCGCCGTGCCCCCTCCTTTCATGCTGGAATTCAGTCTCACGGCTTTCACAAGCAGAATGGACGCCCTTGGGGTATAAGCGACATCGGTGACAATCGCCGTGCCGTGCATGGAGTCCCACGTGATGAAGAAAATACTCACATGCCTTCCTCGATGGTCGGCCTCGGATTGGAAGTCTCTTGCCGTCAACCTGGGTCTGATTATGACGGGAAGCGTGATTTTCGTGCTCGGTGTCAACGCCGTGCTTGTTCCTCAAAAATTGCTCAGTGGCGGGGTTGTCGGTGTGGCCGTCATTTTGCATTACCTTTATCCTTCCGTGGATGTGGGGCATTTTTACCTGGCGAGCAACATTCCGCTCATGGTTCTGGGATGGTTTTCCATCAGCCGACGTTTTATGGGATACACCCTTTTCGGCATGGTGTTTTTTTCCATGGCGGCTTCTTGGATCAAAGTTCCCGCGGTGACCCTTTCCGATCCTCTTCTTGCGGCCGTGCTTGCAGGCGTGTGGTGCGGTGTAGGGGGAGGCATCATGTTACGATCTTTGGGATCCGCCGGAGGTTTGGACATTTTGGCCATTTATTTGAACACACGCTGGGGCATACGTGTTGGAGTGACCTACATGGCGGCAAACGTCATGATCCTTGGGGTAGGAGGTTTCTTTTTCGGGCTGGAAAGAGCTCTTTTCTCCGTGGTCTACGTCTATGCGAGCAGTCGTGTGGTCGATGCTGTTCTGGTGGGGTTCAATCGTCGAAAGATGGTTTTGATCATCACGTCCCAAGTGCAGGAAGTTGCCGACTTCATTTTGAACAGTATTCGGCGGGGCGTCACTTTTCTCAAGGGCACGGGAGGCTATTCGGGAGAGGATCGAGAGGTGATCCTTACTATCATTACCCTCACGGAACTGCCTAAACTTAAGGAAGCGGTTTTTCGCTTGGACCCCAACGCCTTTGTGATCATTAACGATACTCTGGAAGTGCTTGGAAAACGACACGGCAGGCTGAAAACTTATTGACCGCATGGTCGGGAACGAAAGGAAACTTAAAGGGAGGCTTTGAGAGAATCTGGCATGTTGGAAAACTTGCTGACATTGGAAAACGCTGCGGCGCTGGTCACTTTGACGGCCATGGAACTGGTCCTGGGGATCGATAACATTGTCTTTATCGCTATCGTCACGGAACGGCTGCCTATAGAAAGTCAGGAAAAGGCACGTCGACTGGGGCTTTTTCTGGCCATGTTTTTGCGTATCGCCTTGCTTCTGGCCATCACGGTCATCATGAGGCTGACCAGACCTGTCTTTGAAGTGTTCTCGCATCCCGTATCGGGTCGAGACCTTATCCTTTTGGGAGGCGGCCTCTTTCTCATCGGCAAGGCGACCCACGAAATCCACAACAAGCTGGAAGCGCCGTCCAAGCTTCACGTCAAGACGACTCGAACCCATGCCGATTTCGGTTCAGTCCTGATTCAGATCCTTTTGTTGGACATGGTTTTTTCCTTGGATTCCATCATCACCGCCGTCGGCATGGCCCGCCACGTGGCCATCATGATCCTGGCCATCATCCTTGCCGTGGCCGCGATGATCCTTTTCGCCGGTGTCGTCAGCGCTTTCATTGATCGGCATCCCACCTTGAAGATGCTGGCTCTCAGTTTCCTCCTCCTTATCGGTGTCATGCTGGTGGCCGAGGGATGCGGCAAGCATATCGAAAGAGGTTATATCTATTTCGCCATGGGCTTTTCTGTATTTGTTGAGGTCTTGAACCTCAGGGTGCGAAAGCAGGCGCACCATGGGTGAAGAAAATCGAAGGGCATGAAGATCGGGAAAACATGGTTTTTCTCGAAACGCAAACCCGCGGTTGGCTTTTGAGCGTTCCTGGCTGCACACTCGGAAACTTGTCCAGAATTGGATTTTTTCCTGGGAGCGCGGGAGTTCCGCCCGCACCAATGGCGGGCCAAGGCCCACGCCCCAAGAAAACACACTTTCAGGATTGTAGGGGCGAAGCGGCGCCTTGCCCCTCCATTGCAATGGCATTAAAGACCTTGCTATGGTGAGTTCTCGGACAGGCTGCTCAGCCCGTCAGACAAGGCTGTTCTTGAAGCTTCAATGAAAAAATTCTCGGCTTTTGAGGGGTGTCAGGCGATGTTTTGGAAAGCACGTGGATGGATCCTTTCTGGAATCCTGTGGCTGGCATTAGTGATAACACCATGCGTTCTTGGAGCCCAAAGCCCGGAAGGAGGCCCTCCCGAACCTCAAGACCAATATGCCGAACTTTCGTCTTCCTTGGAAAAGGCTATTCAGGCGGAAAAGCTGGATCTGGAAAAACTCATTCAAGACATTGACGGACTCAAACAGTCTCAGGCTACCTGGTCAAAGGAACTTAATGCCGCTCGCTTGCAGTTTTCCGCCGTGGGAAACCTCATCTCCCTTGCGTCCCCTTCCTTGGAGGATTTGGATAAGGCCTTGGGACCTTTGAAGCAAACGGTGGATGACGCGGCGGCTCGTGTTAAAGATTTTCAAAACAAACAGACCAACATTGCCACACAATTAAGTGCTCTGGCGGAACAAAGAGCCGCCAACCAAAGCCGAATGGAAACCCTGAAAGCCCGTCGGGACGATCTTCCCACCATTCGCACCTTGACGGCTCAGCTCAAGGAAGCCGAAGAACTTTCCAAACAGAAAGAAAAACGCCTTAAGGAATCCTTGGAGATTTACCAAAAGCTTGTGGACGATTGGAGCGCTCTCAGGGATGAGGGCAGTGCGCTTTTGGATCGATTGAACAAGCGTATCGCCGAAAGAAAGCGGGAAGACCTGTTCCGTCGAACGCGAACCCCGCTTCTGGGGGTGGGGCTTTCCGAATTTCGTCGAGACCTGGACACAGTGGCGGCCTTGCTCACTCTGGCCCTCCAACCGACCTTTTGGGTAGAACAAGCGCAAGGGCTCTGGAAGGTCGGAGGGCTACTTCTGGTCACATCACTTTTGGTTTTGGGTGTGGTGCAATGGCTTTGCCTTCGGCTTCGAAGAATGTGCGGTGGTTTGCTATCAAGCCGGGATGCTCAGGAAAAGCCTTGGTTTTTTCTGACCCTGAAGCTCTTCAACCGTTCTCTTCCTCTACTTGGGGCTACCGTCTTTGTCTTCGCCTACACCTCGGCACGGAATCTTTACGAAACATCCGTTTTTCTGAGAACCCTTTATCAGATTCTGTTCCTGTTGTTGCTGAGTTCTTGGGGCATTCATTTTATTCAGGACGTTAAGGAAGTTTTTCCACCCGGTCGGTTTGCCTTTGTTTTGCGAAGGTTTCGCGTGTTGGTGTCCGTTGGACGCTGGCTGCTTATTGCCTATGTCATTCTTCAGGAAAGCCTGGGGCGTTCCAGTGTTCTGCTGTTCCTCTACAGGTTTGGTCTCGAAATGGCCTTTCTGACCTGGAATGCAACCTTTTGGAGGGATTTGAAACGGGAAATTGTCACCGAAGGTGCCCCGGTTTGGATGACCGGCAGATTGTGGACTCTCCATTTCTTCATGGGATGGGGATACACTATCGCTCTGGTAGGCGTGCTCCTAGAACTGGCCGGTTACGCTTTGTTGGCCACTTTTTGGTACGTGGGCTGGGGACGCAGCCTGATTGTGGGGCTCTGGTTGTTTCTCTTTTATAAGAGCCTCATGGAATGGGAACAGTCCATAGGAACCGCTGCGGCGTTCGCTCCCGATACGGAGGAAGACACCAAGAGCTCCCTTAGATGGTTGACAGTCAAAAGCCTTTGGATCTTTTGGCTTTTTGCGGGATCTGTCGGCCTCATGTTGGCCTGGGGCGCGAGACAAACCCTGATTGTGGCCTTCTTTAACCTTCTCAACACGCCACTTCCTTTGGGGAATTTGAATTTTCGACTTCTTGGCCTTATTCATGCCGGCGTGATTCTTGCCTTGACCCATTTGGGAACCCGAGGGCTTAAGCGTCTCATCAAACACCGCATTTTCCGCTACAGCGGCCTCGAACTGGGTCTTCAGGAATCCATTGTGTCCATCTCAGGCTATGTCCTGTGGTTTATCGGCATCCTTGCCGCCCTCAATGCCCTGGGCTTTTCCGGCACCTCCCTTACTGTGGCTTTCGGAGCCCTAGGAGTCGGGTTGGGCTTTGGGCTTCAAAACATTTTCAATAACTTCATCAGCGGTTTGATTCTGCTTTTTGAACGGCCGATTCAAGTGGGGGATTCCATCGAAATCGACGGTACATGGGGGGAGGTTCGCAAAATCAACGTGCGCTCCACCATCATTCAAACTGTGGATAATGCGTCCATGATTATCCCTAATTCGGAATTTATTAGTGGGCGTGTGGTCAACTGGAGTTTCAAGGACTTAAGGATTCGGCGCAATATCAATGTGGGTGTGGCTTACGGGTCCAATGTGGAACTGGTCCGGCAGACTCTTTTGGAAGTGGCCCAAAACCATCCTCTTGTCTATAAGCAGCCGGAACCCAGCGTGCTTTTTGTGGATTTCGGAGATAGCTCCCTTATTTTTCGACTGCGAGTGTGGACCACCGTTCCTGTGTGCCTGCAGGTTGAAACCGACATTCGGTTCGAAATCAACAGGCTGTTTCAAGAAAGGGGCATTGAGATCGCTTTTCCGCAATTGGACGTGCATCTGAAAAGCACTCCTGTGTCGGAATCCAGAAACACCGTGCTTTCAACGGACACCCTGCATGGAAACTCCACATCGAATGGGCAGGCTCAACCCCTTTGCGAGAGCGACTCGGCTAGGGAATAAGACTTTTTTCAAGCTGTGAGGTCATGGAGAGACTGCGTCGATTTTACGATCGACTTGTGCGAATGAGAGGAAACCCAAAGGAAATTGCTCTGGGGTTTGCTCTGGGGATTTTCATCGGCATGTCTCCAACCATGGGATTTCAGATGCCTGTAGCCGCCTTTTGTGCCGCGTTGCTGGGTTGGAACAAATGGAGCGCCGCCGCAGGTATTTGGATCACCAATCCGATCACGGCGCCTTTTATCTATTCTGTGAACTACTGGGTGGGTTCACGGATGATCCATTGGTTCTTACCTGAAGCGACAGCTCATGCGGAGGCCGTCCTCAGTCGAGTGGGACCCATTTTGCAAAAGACACCTCATGTGATAGCCTCTTTAACCCTAGGGGGCATGGTTTTGGGAGCCCCTTTGGCATGTGCCGGCTATTGGTTGGCTTTGTGGGCCGTGGCACGGTATCGGGTTCGAGTTAAGGCCCAACTGGATCGGGCACGTCAAAGAATGCGCGAAGAGCGTGCAAGACGTCGAACAAGCCTGAAAGAGTAACGCTTCTCCTTGCCATAAAAATCGCTTCAGATGCCTTCACGGCGCCTAGCCCGTGAAAAATCCGTCAAATCGCATGAACGGCCCCGGCCTTGAAGCCTAAACATGGAGGGGCGGACCCATGTGTCCGCCCATGTCCCCAGACCATGTAGGGGCGGACCGATGTGTCCGCCCCGAAACATACCACGGGGGCGGGTTTTGGGGCGCACACACCGGTGCGCCCCTACAGGATTTTGCCCTTTCCGTGGGCAATGGCCCCTGTCGGGGATGTGCGTTTCTTCGCCCATTATGCCAAAGCCCCGCAGGGGCGGACCGATGTTTCCGCCCATGTCCCCAGGCCTGTTGGGGCGGACCCATGTGTCCGCCCTGGAGCCCAAACATGTAGGGGCGGACCCATGTGTCCGCCCCCAAACTCTGGACAGGAAATGTATGCCGGAAAAAACTTCTAATGGCCTTTTTCAGCCTTGGCTTGAGCCTTGGCTTCCGGCTTGGCTTCCGGAGCAGGGGCTGCAGGAGCGCCCTTGGCGGGAGCGGGAGCCTGAGCTTGTTTCATGGCGGGAGGCGGAACACTTGCCTTGGGCTTAGCCGGTTCGGCTTTTTCCGCGACGACCCACTCATTGCCTTTCTTGACCAAAGGCAGCACTGTGTTGACCTCAATGGTTCCCGTCACCGAAACCTTTGCGGTGTCCGCCTTCTGTTCCACCACCTGGTATTTCAGCTTGGACGTGTCCATCTGAAATCCCTTGTGCTTGGCGATCTGCTCCTGCACATAGGCTTTGGCCGCATCTGGAGGTTCTTTTTTGGCGCAGCCAAAAGACACCATGAGACCTAGGGCCATGAAAACACAAAGTAACCGTCGCATAAGCACTCCTTTGTTTTTTTATGTGATGAGATTATGTGATGGAAAACCGCCCACGTGAATTTTTATACATGATCTTGCTTGCGATCGGAAGAGTTTCTGTGCTGTTTCAGTAGTCGTATTTCCAGAAAACACCACCTCGGGTACGGGACTGAGTTCCTGCCTGGGTTTCCAGGGTGATGTTGGGGGTGATTTCCACTTCCACTCTGACGGCAACGTCACCTTCTTCCAGGCGCTGATCCACGTCTACGCGTACATTTTCCCCAAGGTATTTTCGCAGACCGATCCCGAGGCTTTCTCCCAGGCCGCTTCCCAAAACTTCCAGCTGATCCAGTTCCAAAAGGTCACGTGTTTTTCCCAACACGTCGAAACGGCTGTTTCCTCGGCCACTCAGGGCTTGAAGCGTTCTGGCAAGACGAATGGCCTGGAAAGGACTCAAAGTGGTGGCGCTTCGACCGAAAAGAATCTGAGCCAGAATTTCTTCCTGCGGCCTTTGGGGCGTGGATTCCAAGGCCAATTCAGGCTTGGAAGCTCGGCCCGAAAGTCGGACCAATGCGGTCATATCACGCAGAGCCGTTTCTCCCAGCACGTGAATCACAGGATCCGGAGGTGTTTCACCGTAAAAGATGACATGACCCTCTGTGAGCCGAAAGCGTTTATCGAGAAACAGCAGTTGCCCTCGAAGGATGTCCAGCTGTCCGGTGAGTCGCGGCTCCGAGGAGGGACCGACGATTTTTAAGGCGCCTTTCCATTCCGATTGCAAACCCCAACCGGACACGGTCGTCATCCCTGGAAACTCCAAGGTAAGATTCAAAGAGACGCTGTGAGGTGAAGTGGTCGAGTCCTTTCGGGCCGATGAAGACTTCCATGCCGGCGAAGGAGGGATTTCGATCACGTCCAAATCCACCACATTGGGTGGAAGCCGTTTGGGAAGTTCAATTCTCAAAGGGCGCACCCTGACTATCCCTTCCAATGCCGTTTCCCGCAGGCTTCCTTGAACGGAAAGAGAGCCGTCAAGATTTCCGGAGATATCATCACGGTGCAGGGGGGATAGCTCTTCAAATGTGAGACGCACCTGATAAGGAAAACCGGCGCCGGGATCCAACCGACATTGACCGTGCCCGCGAAGAAAACCTTTCTTGCCGTCGAAAGCCTTCAATTCCCGCAATTGCACACCATTGCCCGTGCCTTCCAAAAAGGCTGTGACATCTTGAAGATGAAGTCCAAAATCTTCGTGTTCGTATCGCCCCTTGGTGAGTTGGACTTCTCCGCCGACAAGGGGGCGGTTGAAGGTGCCGTCCACGGTCAAGCGACCCTGCATGTTTCCTTGAATTTTGTGTTCTTCCAGCTCGAGAAGGCTTGCGATCCGTTCCAGGGCTACGGCCAGGGAAACGGTTCCCGATAAAGGTTCGTCCCGGAAAAAGCTCACATCCATGGGCTTCAACTGAAATCGAATGGGCACCGAAAAATTCGCTTGGCTGGATTCGGCACCTAAACCAAAAATCTCCGCTTCCAGACGCAAGCTTCTGGAAGCGGCCCGCGCTGAAGCCTTCAAGGAAAGGGATTCCTGAGCAGGCCAACTGGGACGGCGCAAAGAATCGATGTGCAGTGTCATCGTGGCTTCCGGGTTGTTTTGGGGCCCGTGGAGAAAAGCATGACCGTTGAGGCGCCCTTGCAAAGACGGACCTCCCCAGGATTCCATAAGTTCCAAAGGCAGGTTTTCCATTTTCAAGGACGCCAAAGGTTTTTCCCCACTCCATTGCGCTCCGGCGACCACACGTCCTTCCCCGACACGCAAAGCCGTGGGAGACAAAGTCCAGCCTTGCGTATCCACCACAAGGTTCGAAGGGCTTTCCAGCAGCAGGACCAGGGGACCTGTGCGGGCCGAAAAGGAGTCAAATTGAATTTCCTTGATCGTTGAATGCACGCGGGCGGCTCCGGCTGTTTTCAAAGAAAAGGGTTCGTGAAAGGTGCCTTGAAGATGCGTGGAGAAAGCCAGCTTTTCAAGAGACCCGTCGGCCTTTGCCTGAGCCTGGGTTATCGTGAGAGGAGGTTTTTCAAGGTTTTTAACGGTCAAGGTCATGGTGCCTTGAGGTGCCTGAAAGAGGGATGTCAATTGCGCGGAAAGGTTCAAGTTTTCTATGAAAATATCGGCAAAAGTCAGGGACCGTGCCGTCACGCTGCCTTGCATGCCTTGGCGATCCCCTTTATCTGAGAGAGAAAAAACGCCCTTGAGGCTTCCACGAAGGGCCTGGGGGAACAGGGGTTGAAAAATATCCAGTTTGGGGATGGTCAGGTCGAGCGAACCTGCCGTGAGATAGCTTTCTAGATGGGTTTGCAGCGAGCCCTTCAGTGAAGCGTCATCGCACCGAAAGAGTATTCGAGGGAGATCCAGTCTGGGGCCTTCTTTGGCAAAGTCGAGATCCAAACGCCAAGGACCTTTGCCGTAAAGAGCTCGCGAGGTGATCTTTCCGTTAGGATTTTGAGGAAGGCCCTTGACGGAAAACTGCACATCCCAGTCGGTCCAGAATGCTTCCCCGTAGGCAAGACGGCTGCCTTGGAAGTTTGTCTGGACGGTCATGTTGTCCCAGGTTCCGGAAAAATCCACGTGTCCGTGCCCATCGCCTTCCACGGGCCTTGGAGTCAAGAATGACAAAAAAGAGATATCAGGAAAGGCGACGACGACCCGGCCGTTGGCACTGCGTTGTCGAAGATCGACACGCCCGCTCAGTTCCATCGTTCCCAGGTCGGGTAGGTTGAGCAGGATCTTTTCTATGTCCAGTTTTTGGTCATGGGAGAGGCGTGCCGAGGCTTCCAGCGTCACATCCTGCAGGGAAGGCAGGGATGTCCCCTGAATTTTCAAGGACTCGGTTTTTCCGCGCACGTTCAGCGAAATTTCGGGAAACTCATGGAAAGCTTCGCGGGTAAAGGTCCAGATCCAACGTGTTTCCCCGTTGGAAAGTTTCCATGAAGGATTTTCAAGATGTTTCAGCCACAAACCAAGTTCCCCGTGCAGACGCCTCACTGGACCCTCCACGAGACCTTTCCCCTCGGCTTTACCTTGTAAGGGATAACCGGCAAGAATGCCGAGGGGCTCCAGATCTTTGACCACCAAGGTATACGAGGAGGGTTTGAGGACGGCCGGGCTCGGCTGACAGCCTCCGGAAGCTGACAGATGAAAAGGGCGAGACTCAATGATTAAGGATTCAATCCATACAGTGTGAATGGCGTTTTCAACAATGTCCACGTGAAGCTGCGTTTGGATGTGAAGAGGACCGAAGTCTTTCAAAGCCAACCGTGTGGAAACCCAACCGTTTTCTTGTTCCGAAAAAGTAAGAGTTCCGTGGAGTTGAGGCGACTGGGGTTGCAGAACAGCTTGCAGGTTCAAAAACGATTCCCTCTGGGCGTGGTTGCCCACGAGCTTGATGAGGGCTTTCTGAGTTCGGTCCTTAGGATCATAGGTGAGGGAACCTTCAAGGGCCGCCACGAGAGGCAGCCCTAAGACGGGGGTATCCACAATGACCTGATGCAGGAAAAGCTTGTCCACCAGAATAGGTAGAGGAAGAACAGGCACGGTCCACGGGGTAGGTTCTTGATTGTCTTGGGAAGGGCTTTCAGAAAAGGGGACACGAGCCACACGGGCTTCTCGAAGGCTCACAAACTCAATATGAACTCGACCTTGAAGTAATTGCGTGGGACGCCACGTGAGGTACAGGTCCTGAGCGGTGAGCCATGCACCATGGCCGTCGGCGATTTCCAGGTCGCTTACCCCGATCTCAAAAGGAATCCAACCGCTTATCGTTCCAATACGAACCGTGGTTTGAGGCCCGGAAAGTTTTTTGGAGAGTTCGTGAGCGAGCCATCGCTTCACCGCTGGGCTTTGCATGGCTCCCCAGAGTGCGGCCACAAAGAGGACCAAAGCACCCACGACGATCGCAATAATGCGAAGAACGCGTCTCATGTGTCATGCCCATGAATATCATGGGAAATCATGGCAGAAGGCATCGCAGTTCAACGGCATGAAAGTCCAACCCTGGGTTGTTGTCGTAAAGGTTGGCGTTGGACAGATGCTGAAAGCGATACCCGATGGAAAGGTACTTGGTAAGAGTCACATTGAAACCGATTTCTTCGGTGAACTGGATTTCACCGCCTAGGTTTTCCTTTCCAAAGGTATGTTGTTCCAGATATGCGGGTCGAAAGGCTGCCATGAAAGCCAGCCATTTCCAAGGGGTTTGAAGCGTCACCATGGGACCTGTGGAAATGAGAACAGATTCTTCATTGGCGGCACTCAGAAGTCCGAAGTGGATTTCCCAGAAAGTATCCAGCACCCAGCCGCCTCCCCACTGCCAATCCCACGGCAGAGTATGGTAGGCGATGAGCTCGTGAAGATGAAAGGTTTCCTCTTTTTCGATAGCGGTGAAGGCGGATCGAACGCCGATGCCGAAAACTAATTTTTCCGCAGCCCACACCGTCGATCCACCCAAAACGAGGGCGAAGGCTATGAGAACCATCCAATTCTTCAGGCGCATGCTCTTCTCCTTGGACCTTCAACGTTAAAACGCCTGTCCCAAACTTACATAGATTTGAAAGACATCGTCAATGCCTGCGCGACGGTTCAGCGGGAAAGCCACATCGATACGAAAGGGTCCTAAGGGGGAATAATATCGAAAGCCAAGCCCTGTGCCCCATCGAAAACTTCTTCCCAAGTCCGGCAGGGTGCTCTCGTAAGCTGTGCCTCCGTCCAAGAAGGCCGCAAGGCCGTATCTTTCTCGAAAACGCCAGCGCATTTCTCCGTTCCAGGCAAGAAAGGAGCGCCCCCCCAAGGGGTCTTTTCCATCCCGAGGTCCCAAACTTTGATAAGGATAACCTCGCACACTGCCACCGCCTCCCACGTAAAAACGCACATCCGGAGGGACGGCATTCTGAGCGGCCCCGGTTATGGTCCCTCCGGAAAAGATGGAAGCCAGCACAAGACGACCATCACCCGCCCAGTCATAGTAAGTGCTGACGGTTGTTGATGTCTTCCAAAAAAACAAGGAAATGTCCGTTACGTCCCAATAGGGAGAGGTTTGAATCTGGCAGCGAAATCCTCCGACGGGATCCAGAGGGTTGTCGGTGGTATCCAGGCGCCCAAAGGCGGGGAGAAAGAAAAGACCGTAAGTTTCCCGAAGGGAAATTTGTTCCACGCTGGAGAGCCGAAAGCCTGCTCCCACACCCGCTCTGATCGTGGGTGTGATGTCCCGCACCAGGGAAATGGAGCTCCCAAGGCTACGGCTCCAGTACGCATCCCAATCTTCTTCGGCGCCTCGGCCTTCGAGCTGCAAAGATTGATCCGGGCGTAGAAAATCCCGCCACAATCCCAAGCCGTCCAAAACCTTCTTTTGGGTCGACAACCAGGTTTCGGCACCTACCTTTGCCTTACCCTCAAAGAGGTTTCTATTTTCCCAGGAAACATCCAGTTCTGGACCTACATCCGTGGTGTAGAAAAAGCCTCCTTTAAAGGTGCGAGGCTTTCTTTCCGTGACCGTGATTTCCATGGGAAGTCGACCTCGGGGATCCGCTGAGGAGGCATGGGTGATGCGCACCACAGAAAAGAGATCCAGGAGAATCAGGTTATTCTGCGCTTTGGTCATGAGGCGTGCATCAAAAACGTCGCCTTCCTTCCAAGGGAGTCGAGCCCGGACGATGTCTTCCCGCACGGTTTGCAATCCCGTGACGGTGGCCGGCCCAAAAAAGCATTTGGGTCCGGAGACGATGTCATAATGGACTTCTACGGTTCGCTCCTCATGGCGAACGATGACTTTTCTTTCTCCAATGCGAGCCAGAGGATAACCGTTCTCTGCTAGTACGGTCAGAATCTTTTGGTCCGTCTCCTGGATTCGGCTCGCGAGAGCCGGCGAACCTGAGGGCAGAGCAGATCGAGCCGTTTGGCTTAACAGTTCTAAAATGGATGCAGGCACCTGTGAGATGTTCAGCTTCGTCTCGTTCAAAAGATACTGAGGGCCTGGGTTTACAGAAAAAGACACTGTCACCGGCTCTGTGTCTCGATCGATGTGGTAAGTGACCTCTGAGCCATAAAAGCCTTCGGATCGAAGAAAAGTTCGAAAGAGGTTTTGATCTTTTTCCGCACGACGTTTGAGTTGGTTGAGGGACGCGGCGCCTTCCTGTTTTCGATCGAAGGTCTCGGAAAGGGGTGTCAGTCGTCGACCCCAATCTTCCTCGACGCTTTCTTCAAACTGTACGGCATAGGAAATGGGACCCGCGAAGCTTGAGACGTTGTGAACCCCAACAACCCCGACCGAAAGAACAACCAAAAAGACAGCCCATATGTCTTGACGCCGTTTTACGGATCGCCGCCCCACTTGCCGCTCCAGTATTTCGAATCCTTAAAAAGGGGAGCCCTTTTCTTTTGCGTGTCTTGAAAAGGGATTGTAGTTTCATTGCGGCAAAATGCAAAGGGCGAAGCGCCTTGTTGATGAACCATGGAGGATGATGAGCTATGGCGGGAAAGCGTATTTGTATCGTCGGAGGTGTTGCTGGAGGAGCCTCCTGTGCGGCACGGGCACGACGGCTCGATGAAAAGGCGGAAATCATCATTTTTGAAAAAGGACCCTTTGTCTCCTTCGCCAATTGCGGCCTTCCTTATTACGTGGGAGACGTCATTCGTCGTGAGGAACACCTTCTCGTGGCGACGCCCGAAATGTTTCAACAAAGGTTCCGGATCGAAGTGCGCCTTCATTCGGAAGTGCTGCGAATCGATCGAGAAAACCGACGTCTTCTCATTCGGGATCATCAAACGGGTCGGGACTATGAGGAACCCTATGATGTCTTGGTGCTATCCCCTGGTGCCTCGCCGCTAAAGCCGCCGATTCCTGGGCTCGATCTTCCCGGTGTCTTTTTCGTACGCACCATTCCGGACAGTCGCGAAATTCGGCGGATGATCGATCAAAGGCATGCGCAAAAAGCTGTTGTCGTAGGAGGCGGCTATATCGGGCTCGAGATGACCGAGAATTTGGTTCGACGTGGGTTGCACGTGACTTTGGTGGAAATGCAACCCCAGATCATGCCTCTGTGTGATCCCGAAATGGTATGGCCGCTTCAGGAAACCCTTCGGGAAAAAGGAGTGGATCTGCGGTTGGGAAACCAGGTGGAGAAAATTGAAAGAGGATCGAATGATGAACTCAAGGTAAGGCTTCGGTCTCGAGAGGAGCTTCCGGCACAGCTGGTCATTGTGGCCGTGGGGGTACGGCCTCAGGTTCAGCTGGCTCGAGACGCCGGGCTTGCCTTGGGGCATCTTGGTGGCATTCAAGTGGACGAAAAGATGCGCACCAGTGATCCTTCCATCTGGGCCGTGGGAGACGCCGTGGAGGTGCTTCACGTGATCACGGGCCGTCAAACCCTTCTTCCCCTGGCCGGGCCTGCCAACCGACAGGGGCGGCTTGCCGCCGATGCCATCTGTGGTAGAGATGTCCGTTTTCGAGGGGTTCAGGGGACAGCCGTGGTCGGCCTTTTCGATCAGGTCCTGGCCATGACGGGGCCCAGTGAAAAGGTTCTGAAATCCCTGCATTTGTGGAATGAACCCTACCAGTGCGAAAAGATCTATCTTCATCCAGGTCACCATGCCAGTTATTACCCGGGCGCCGAAACCATTGCTATGAAACTCATTTTTTCCAAAAAGGATGGAAAAATTCTAGGATTTCAAGCAGTGGGCAAAAAGGGAGCGGTGCGGCGCACAGACGTTATTGCCATGGCCGTTCAAAAAGGCGGCACCGTTTTTGACCTGGAAGAGGCGGAACTGTGCTACGCTCCGCAATTTGGATCCGCCAAGGATCCCGTGAACCTTGCCGGCATGATCGCTGCCAATGTGGTTCGAGGGGATGTGGAAGTGATTCATGCAGAAGAGATGGATCGACGTCCTGAGAACGTCTTTTTGCTTGATGTGCGTGAAACGTTTGAATACCGACGCGGGCATATTACGGGAGCGGTGCACATTCCTTTGGGGCAATTACGGCAACGTATGGTGGAATTGCCAAAGGACCGGGAAATCTGGGTCTATTGCTATGTGGGCCAGCGTTCTTACCTGGCCGCTCGAGCGCTGCGCCAATACGGGTATCGGGCCAAAAATCTCAGCGGTGGCTTTCGAACCTATACCCTGTGGAGGCAGGCGGCGCCTTGACCCTCCAAGCCTTTAACCAATTTTGTGTCAAAACGAAAAACGCCTCCCTTTCGGGGAGGCGTCGACTTGAACAACGTCCTGTCATCCTTTAAGATGCGGGCTTGGTCTTTTCCAGTTCGGCTTTGAGTTTTTCCACTTCTTGCTTATATTTTTCGGCTTCTTCTTTGTACTTGGACAGATCATCAACGGCGGCGGCTTCCGGAGCGGCTTCTTCCCCTTTTTTCTTGCCGAAGGGAAGCTGATCCTTGACTTCGTCATAGCCCAGATAGGCCGCCATAGCGCCGCCTAGCAGAAGCGCCAAAGGAATTGCTCCCGCCAGGAGGTTAAGAAAAGGCTTGAACCAAATGAAAATACCGATGATGCCGAAAAAAGCTGCGGCCAAGCCGCCCAGAAAAACCTTCATCGTTTTGCCTCCTTCTGCTTCTTCCTTGGACTTGTCACGCGTCGCTGATCCCTACGGCGAAAACCCCTGAAACGAACCGCCTCATCGGCAGCCCCTGGCATGATAAAGATTTCACGCACCCTGTAGCACGGCCCAATGGCTTTTGCAAGGAGAAAGTCACCCGCATGTCTTTGAAACGACGGCAGGCTTAGGGGTTGACGTTGGCCTGGGAGCGAACGTATAGATACATGCTTTTTGGGTCGGGAATCCAAGAGGGTGTGGGAGACCGGATTTCCCTTTGGGAACGGGGAAGGGTCGCCTGAACGAAGAACGGGCCAGATGCCTGCGCTTCCAGGGAACAGGCCGGTTTTAGGTTTGTAGCGGCGAGGCGGCGCCTCAGCCCTGCTTTGAAACGGCATTCGATGCCGAGGTTTTTCCCGTTTTTGGACAGCTTCTTGGACGCTGTTCCAGAACTCAGAATCACCCATTTGGGGAAACGCAATTTCGGGCACTCAGCGTTCCCAAAACGGCCAAGAAGGGCCTAATCGAACAAGCTTCTTAGAACCGAGTGAAGCGTCACATGGGGGTGCGACGGTATGGACGGTCGAAGAATCTATATGGATCATATTGCAGGAACGCCTTTGGCAACGGAAGTTTTTGAGGCTATGAAGCCTTTTCTGGTGGAACATTTCGGGAATCCCGCCAGTATTCATCATCTGGGCGAGGCACCTCAGGATGCCATCTTTAAGGCGCGATCCCAGACGGCGGCGCTTCTCGGAGCGGAACCCGAGGAGATCATCTTCACCTCCGGTGGCACCGAGGCCAACAACCTCGCCGTCAAGGGCGTCGCCTTTCAGCGCATGCACGAGGGGCGGCATCTGGTGGTTTCGGCCATCGAACACTATTCCGTCCTCTATGCCGCCAAGGCCTTGGAAAGGTTCGGCTTTACCGTCACCTTGGTTCCTGTGGATCGACATGGTTTGGTGGACCCGGAAGATGTCAAAAAGGCCATGCGGCCGGATACCGTGCTCGTGTCCATAATGCATGCCAACAATGAAGTGGGTACCATTCAATCTTTGGCGGATATTGCCGCCGTGGTCCATGAGCATGGAGCCCTGTTGCACACGGACGCCATTGCCTCGGTAGGTCGCATTCCCGTCAACGTGAATGCTTTGGGTGTGGATCTGCTTAGCCTTGCAGCCAACCAGTTCAACGGTCCCAAGGGTGCCGGAGCGCTTTACTGCCGAAAAGGGACTGCCCTGTGGCCCCTTTTTCATGGAGGAGGTCAAGAAGACGGGCGCCGAACCGGAACCGAAAATGTCGCCGGAATTGTGGGATTGGGGGCTGCGGCGGAGCGCGTGCGATTGAGGCTTTCGGCCAAAATGGAACGGTGCCATCGGCTGGAAAAGCTTTTACGGGAACGTATCTCGAAGCTGATCGATGAAGTGCGTTTCAATGGGCACCCGGAAAGGCATCTTCCCGGTCTGGTCAATGTGTCCATTCGATATGTGGAAGGGGAAGCCCTGCTGTTACACATGGATTTAAGAGGTATCTGCGTGGCGGGAGCCTCGGCGTGTATGTCCATCACGGCCAAGGCGTCTCATGTGTTGGAAGCCATGGGGCTTTTGGGGGATGGAGCGTACGGGACACTGCTTTTTACTTTGGATGAAGAAAACACCGAAGACGAAGTGCATCAAGCTGCGGAAACCCTCGCTACGGTGGTGTCCCGACTGCGTTCCATGTCGCCTTTGTACAGTGCTCGAGTCTCTGCCTAAACGCAGCGGGTCGGGAGTCCGTCGTCGTGTGTCGCTGTGGCTGGGATTAGTGCATGAAGCCTGACCGGAGATCGCCAAGAGCTTTTTCGCGAATGCCAACGTTGCCCGAGAAGGTGGGACGGCCATGCAGGTCTGTCCCTAAAGGGTGGTCATGAGGTTTCCCCGGCACTGGTAGGCTGGAGTCCGGAAGGGTGGGAACGGCCATAGTCGAGTGTCGGTTTCCTCGGCACCGGTAGGCTGAAGGGCGGATGTACTGGTTCGATTCTGGACACCGTCCCGTGTGTTGATTGGCGGACATGCTGTGAAGATGGTTGAAGAAACTGCTAGGAATAAGGGAATGTTGTCGAGTGATGATTTCGACCGGCTCCTTCTGGGTATTGAACGCCCCGGGCGGTATCTGGGAGGAGAAATTCATGCCCGCGCCAAAAGATTTGAAGAGGCTGATGTCCGCTACGTCTTGGCGTTTCCCGATGTGTATGAAGTGGGCATGAGCCACCTCGGCATACAACTCCTTTACCATCGCTTAAATGACATGGAAGGCGTCCTGGCAGACCGGGTTTATGCTCCTTGGCCCGATTTTGAAAAGCGCCTCAGAGAAACCCGCAGCCTTCTTTATGCCTTGGAAAGCCGACGTCCGCTCAGCGACTTTGATTTCCTCGGATTCAGCCTTCAGTACGAACTGAGCTACACGAACATTTTGACGATTCTGGATCTGGCCGGCATTCCCCTTCACAGTAAAGAGCGAGATCTTTCGCATCCCTTTGTCATTGCCGGAGGCCCTTGTGCCTATAATCCGGAGCCTTTGGCACCTTTTTTCGATCTCATTGTTCTTGGAGAAGGCGAACAGGTTCTGGCGGATCTGACGCAGGCTTACCGAGACTGGAAAACGTCCCGGGGGACTCGACGCGAATTTCTTGAAGGAGTCCGACGCCTTCCCGGGATTTATGTCCCTTGTTTTTTTGAACCGCACTATGACGCTGCGGGTCGATTCCTAGGGGTCCAACCCCAATTTACGGATTACACTTCAGTCAAAAAGAGGGTCGTTGCGGATTTGGACGCGGAAAGCCCTTTGCCGGAGCGTCCTTTGGTTCCCTTGGTGGAGATCGTGCATGACCGCTTGGGATTGGAGATCGCTCGAGGATGCACTCGAGGCTGCCGGTTTTGCCAGGCGGGTTTTGTGTATCGCCCAGTTCGGGAACGCCATCCAAAGAATCTTTTGGAAAAGGCGTGTCGGGCTGTTACGGAAACCGGTTTTGAAGAGGTGTCCTTGCTGTCTTTAAGCACGGGGGATTACTGCCAGCTGGGCTGGTTGCTTCATGCTGTCATGCAGGAAATGGAAGGGCGTCGTGTGGCTCTCTCTTTTCCTTCCATGCGGGTCGGAACCCTGTCCCAGGACTTCATGGAGTGCATCCGGCGCGTGCGCAAAACGGGCTTTACGGTGGCTCCGGAGGCAGGGAGTCGCCGTCTTCGATGCCTTATCAACAAGAACATCGAAGAAGAGGATCTCTACGAAACCGTCAAGGATGCCTACCGTTTGGGCTGGAAAGGCATCAAGCTCTACTTCATGATGGGCCTTCCCACAGAAACCTTGGAAGACCTAGAGGAAATCGCCCGTTTGAGCCTTCGGGTTTGGCAGTTGGGAAAACCTTATCGAGCCGGCGTGCATGTGGCGGTTTCGACCTTTGTGCCAAAGCCCATGACACCCTTTCAATGGTCGGGGCAGATTGCCAGAGAGGAAATGAACCGTCGACTGGAATTTCTTAAAGAGCGGTTGAAACGTCCCGGCATACGCTTGAAATGGCACAGTCCGGACCTGAGTGTTCTAGAGGCGGCTTTAGCCCGAGGTGATCGGCGTTTGGCAAGGGTGGTCGAGGCGGCATGGCGCAAAGGGGCCCGTTTTGATGCTTGGGATGAGCTCTTTCAGCGGAACATCTGGGACGAAGCTTTTGCTGAAGCGGCTGTGACCGCCGACGTTGAAGCACGGCGCTCCTATGGCGCCTCGGATCCTCTGCCATGGGATCATCTCAGTGCCGGCGTGCTCAAAAGCTATCTATGGAAGGAATGGGAAAAAGCCCTGGCCTATGAGCGAACGGGCGATTGTCGTTGGGAATCCTGTTTCGGATGTGGTGCCTGTGACGGCGTCCATGTGAAACCCCACCTCTTTGAGGACTTCAAGCCCGAGGTTGTGCCACGGGGCACAGGGCCCGCCGAAGCATTCAAGATTGTTCGCACGTACACGCTGCGGTTCGCAAAAAAGGACCAAGCCCGTTTCTACGGCCAATTGGAAATGAACCACATTATGGAAAGGGCCCTGCGACGCTCCGGGCTTCCAGTGGCTTACACCCAGGGGTATCATCCCCATGCCAAGATTTCCTTTCGAGAAGCTCTGCCGGTAGGGATGGAAAGCGAAGTGGAGGAAGCGGACATTCAGTTGCGAGAGCCTGTAGCCGAAGCAGAAATTGTGGATCGTCTCAACACGGTTTTGCCGCAAGGCTTTCGTGTGCTCCATGCGACACTCTCTGATGAAACCGTTCGAAAAGCCACAGCGTTTCGAGTGACGTATCGTCTTTCCGGTTTGACCGAAGAACTGGTGGAAGCTATCATAACACGTTCTGCCGCATGCGCGGATCACCTGGTAAGCAAAAAGACCAAAAGAGGGCACGTTGAGGCTCGGTGCGCCGATGTCTTGCTTTCCGTACATCGCCTTGATAGAACGACCGTGGCCATGGAACTTGTGGAACGAGCCGCGGCACGCTTTCGGCCTCAGAGCTTTCTTGAAGTGTTGTTGCCGGAAGCCGGCGACCTTTTCAAGGCGTGCCGATTATGCAAAGTTTCCGTGGCGCCTTTAGAGGATTAAACGATGGCTGCGGAATTGATTATCAACGCCGATTTTTATGAAACTCGGGTCGCTCTAGTAGAAAACGGCCAGGTGGCTGAGCTTTACATTGAAAGAGCGTCCGATGCAGGTATTGCCGGCAATATCTATAAGGGGCGTGTGGTACGTGTCCTTCCCGGGATGCAGGCCGCCTTTGTGGATATCGGTCTGGAGAAGGCAGCTTTCTTGTATGTGAGCGATGTCCACCATCCCTTAATGGAAATGGATCAGATTTTTCAGGATCCCGCACCCGAACGGGAAGAACCCCAGGAGCCGGAACCTTACCAAGATACGAGTGATTCCGAGGCGTCGCTGGAAGAAAGACAACTTCTGGATCTTCCCATCGAAGACAGATTGCGGGAAGGTCAGGAAATTCTCGTGCAGGTGGCCAAGGAACCCTTGGGGAACAAAGGGGCGAGAATCACCACCCATGTGACATTACCGGGAAGAAACCTGGTTCTCATGCCCCTCATGGACCATGTGGGGGTTTCTCGACGTATTGAAGACGAAAAGGAACGAAAGCGCCTAAAGGACCTGGTCCTTGATATCAAGCCGGCTCATTGCGGCTTCATCGTGCGGACAGCGGCCGAAGGTGAAGACGCTGAAAAGATTCAGGCGGAAATGGAGTTCCTGCTCAAGCTGTGGCAAAACATTCAGCGCCGCTCTGAAAACGCTCCGGTCCCGTCCCTGGTGTACCGGGATCTGGATATCACCCTGAGAGCCGTTCGAGATCTTTTCACCAAGGAAGTGGACCGCCTCATCATTGATAACCCTCAAGAGTACAAAAAAGTCTTGCAGTTTACGGAAACCTTTTTGCCTTCCTTGAAAAACGGCATTGAGCTTTACGAAGGTTCCGAGCCCATCTTTGACGCCTACGGGATCGAGATGGAAGTGCAAAGGGCGCTCAGCAAGAAGGTCTGGCTGAAGTCCGGAGGCTATATCGTTATTGAAACCACGGAAGCTCTTACGGCCATTGATGTCAATACCGGTCGCTACGTGGGCAAAAGGAACCTGGAAGAAACCATTCTCAAAACCAATCTGGAAGCCGTCAAAGAAATCGCCTGCCAGCTGAGGCTTCGAAATATTGGGGGTATTATCATCATCGATTTTATCGACATGGAAAAGGAGGCCAACCGGGAAAAGGTTTTCAACGCCTTGAAGGAAGCCGTGCGCAAGGACAAGAGCAAAACCAACATCTTGCGTATGTCTGAGCTGGGCCTCATTGAGATGACTCGAAAACGAACCCGGGAAAGCATTGGACGAACGCTCTGCGAGCCCTGTTTTTATTGTGAAGGGCACGGGCAGCTCAAGTCCACTCAGACCCTGTGCTATGAAATCTTGCGAGAAATTCAAAGGGAACAAAGGGACCTTTTCGGCCGCAATGTGCTGATTCAAGTGCACCCTCGAGTGGCGGCCAGACTTTTGGATGAAGAACGCACCGCTTTAGAAAGACTGGAAGAAGCCCTGCATGCCTGTTTTCATGTTCAGGGGGAACGCAACTTTCATGTGGAGCAGTATGAAATTACGGTGGAAGAGAATTGAAGGGCTTGAAAGGCCAAGCTTTAACACCGTGTCGACTTTCATTATTTCATGGCTCCCGGCCGGGAATCGAAGCCTTCGGAACTGCCTTCGTTTGAGGAAAGCCCACGAGGGTCAAGGCTTGGTCCAGCCTTTTCGCCCGCTAAGGATCAGCGATCGGTGAGCCGCTTTGCCGAAATTCGAGCCTCCCTGGAACGCAACAAAACCTTACGCTATGTTGTCTACAGCGTCATCATCGGCGTAGTCAGCGGACTGGGGGCGTGCCTTTTCTTTGTCCTTTTGGAGTGGGGAACCTATCTCTTTCAAGAATACCTGGCCGGCTATCCTCTAAGTAAACCCGGTGGAGAACGCTTGGTCACTCTGGAACCTTCCCCGGTCTTTCGCCGATGGATGCTTCTGGTGCTCCCCGCTTTCGGGGGGCTTCTTTCGGGCTTTTTGGTTTATCGATACGCCCCGGAAGCCGAAGGACACGGCACAGATGCTCTCATCGACGCCTTTCACAACAAAAACGGCATTATTCGAACCCGAGTGCCTTACGTGAAGGGCCTGGCTTCCATTATTACTCTGGCGACCGGGGGCAGTGCGGGTCGAGAAGGGCCTATTGCCCAGATCGGCGCCGGGTTTGGTTCCTGGGTGGCGCGTTTATTGCGCATGAATGTTCGGGAGCGGCGCTTGATGCTGTTGGCGGGATGCGCCGCTGGTCTTGGGGCTATCTTTCGAGCTCCCCTGGGAGGAGCCCTGACGGCCATTGAAGTGCTCTACCGGGAAGACTTCGAAACGGAAGGCATTATTCTGTGCATCATGTCTTCCGTGATCGCCAATGCCATCTTTATTAGCATCTTCGGACAGCGCCCCATTTTTGACATTCCCCCCATTCATTTTGCCAATCCCGTGGAACTCCTCTTTTACGCCGTTCTGGGGCTGGTGTGTGTGCCGTTCGGATTCACCTATGTCAAAGTCTTTTACGGCATGCGCGATTACTTCTTTCGACGGATTCCCTTGAAAAAAGCCCTCATTCCCACCGTGGGAGGCTTGATGGTGGGGATCATCGCCTACTGGCGACCTGAAATTATGAGCAGCGGGTACGGCACGATTCAACAAGCCCTTTTCGGCACCTTACCCGTTTCTCTGATGCTCGGCCTAGCCGTGCTGAAGATTCTGGCCACTTCCTGCACCATATCTTCAGGCGGCAGCGGTGGTGTTTTTGGGCCGTCTCTTTTTATCGGGGCCATGTTAGGAGGGGCGGTCGGCCAGGTTTCGTGCAGCCTTTTTCCTCAGTGGGTGGCGGATTCGGGGGCTTTTGCTTTGGTCGGGATGGGCGCCTTTTTCGGTGGCGTGGCCAAAGCCCCCATCGGGGCTCTGCTCATGGTCTGCGAGATGACAGGGGGCTACGGTCTTGTCGTACCCCTGATGTTTGCGTCTGTGATTGCCGTGCTGTGTTCCCAGGGCTGGTCCTTGTATGAAAAACAGGTCCTGAACAAATTTCATTCTCCGGCTCACCGCACAGACATGGTGATGAACGTTCTGGAAAACCTCAAGGTGCGAGATGCCTACGATCCCACCTTACCTGTGACCAGCCTTCCCCAGGACATGACATTTCGAGAACTCAAAAGATTTATGGTTCACACGCGTGAGTCCTTTTTTCCGGTGGTGGACGACCGGTTTCGTCTCAAGGGAATTTTGTCGCTTCATGATGTGCGTTCCGTGCTCTTTGAGGACTCGGTGGCGGAACTTCTCGTCGTCGGCGAATTGGCTTCTCCTCCCATCAGCGTACGGCCGGATGAGAGCCTCTACGAAGCCCTGATGAAATTCCTGGCTTCGGGTTACGGCCAGATTCCCGTGGAAGAAAAGGATTTGGGGGTTGTGGGAATGCTTCGGCTGGAGGAATTGATGCACGCCTATCATGAAGAGATTCAAAGACTCAAGGAAGATTGAATCCGAGATTGAAAGACCTTTGGTTTTTTTGTGAAGTTTAGGGAAAAAGGGGGTAGGCATGGCATACAACAGCATTTCGGACGAGCTTTTCCGTCGAGCTCAGGAGGTCATCCCCGGAGGGGTGAACAGCCCGGTGCGTTCCTGCCGTTCCGTGGGGGCTTCGCCCTTCTTCGTGAAAAGGGCGGCTGGATGTCGATTGGAAGACGAAGACGGACGGATCTACATCGACTATGTGGGATCCTGGGGACCGCTGATCATCGGGCATGCGCATCCTCGGGTGGTTGAAGCCGTGCGTTTTACGGCAACCCAGGGCACCTCCTACGGTGTTCCATGCCGCCTGGAGGTGGAACTGGCCGAAAAAGTAGTCTCCATGGTCCCCTCCATGGACATGGTGCGCATGGTGAATTCAGGCACGGAAGCTACCATGAGCGCCATTCGATTGGCGCGAGGGTATACGGGACGGCCGAAGATCATCAAGTTTGACGGCTGTTATCACGGCCACAGCGACTGCCTGCTGGTCAAAGGAGGATCCGGGCTGGCGACGCTGGGCATTCCCGGAAGCCCCGGGGTGCCTCCGGAAGTGGTGGCTCATACTTTGTCCTTGCCTTACAACGATGTGGCATCCGTGGAAGCCGCCATGAAAGCCCATGGGGAAACCGTCGCATGCATCATTGTGGAACCGGTGGCCGGGAACATGGGGACCGTGATTCCAAAACCAGATTTTCTTCCGGAACTGCGCCGCCTATGTGACGCTTACGGCAGCCTGCTTATCTTCGATGAGGTGATCACCGGGTTTCGGCTGGCTCCCGGAGGGGCTCAGGAGCGATTCTCGGTCCGACCGGAGCTTACCTGCCTTGGGAAAATCATCGGGGGCGGCCTTCCCGTAGGAGCCTACGGGGGGCGACGGGACATTATGGAAAAGGTGGCGCCTTTGGGTGATGTGTACCAGGCCGGAACCCTGTCGGGAAATCCTTTGGCCATGGCCGCCGGCCTTGCTATGCTGCAGGTGCTCTCAGAACCGGGAGTCTACGAATCTTTGGAGCAAAAAGGATCCACCCTGGAGGCCGGGCTTCGTGAAGCCGCCCGCATCGCCGATGTGCCGGTGACCATGAACCGCATCGGATCCATGGGCACCGGCTTTTTCACCCAGGAAGAAGTCACGGATTTCACCACGGCTTTAAAATCCAACACGGCCGCTTACGCGGTCTTTTACAGGGAAATGCTGGATCGAGGCATCTACATGGCGCCGTCTCAGTTTGAAAGCTTTTTCGTGAGCACCGCTCACGAGGAAGAGGATCTGCATCGCACGGCGCAAGCCGCCCTGGAATCCCTAAGGGTGGTGAGAGAGACGTTGGCGCGCTAATAGGCGTTCTGAGGCCGTTTTCAGGATGACTGCAGGAACGTGGGCTGGGTGCATAAGTTATGGAAAAAAGGCTCCAAGTATCGGCTTTGGAGCCCCGAGGACATGGAAAGCCTTGGGTGGAAAAATTGCGTTGACTTGGTAGGGGCCCTATGCTAGGTAGTCTGTGATAATTTACACGAAGTGGCCGATGAAAGAAGAGACGAAAAAATACCTTAAACAGGTGGGCTTGGCGAGTACCCTGGGATTCTCGGTGGCTTTCGCCATTTTCATCGGCGTAGCGATCGGATACTGGCTGGATGCCAGTTTCGGAACTTTCCCATGGCTCACGCTGGTTTTTCTGGTCATGGGGGTCATCGCGGGCTTTCGCAACTACGTTCGGTTCATGCGAAAGCAGCAGCGCGAGGATCAGCGAAGGCCGTAAGGGGCTCGTGGTTACCCTGCTGAGCGACGATAAGCTGGTTCGGCGCATTCAGCTTGTGAATGTGATTCTTCTCTTTTTTGCCGTGCTGGGTGCCGCGATCCTGTTTTCCGTAAGGGAAGCTTTGGGAGTGCTTCTGGGAGGGGCGACGGTCACGGCCAGTTTTCAGGTGATGAAGTGGCAGATGCGCCGGGCTTTTCGATACCCGGGGCAACCCCCGTCCAAAGGGGCGCTCTTTGTCAAGTACTACCTGCGATTCCTTGGCACCGTGTTCGTGGTCTTTACGGTGCTCTATGAAGGATGGGTGGATCCGCCGGCGTTCCTTGTGGGATTGTCGGTGGTGATGGTCAGCATTGTGTTGGTGGCCATACACGAAGCGGCGAAAATGGTCATGAGGGGAGAGAGGTAGGTTATGGAACATCCGGTCTTGTTTCTCAGCATTCTTTTGGAGAAGCTGGGACTTCCCATCGTCCACAGCGCTGATGAAGCTCACACCTTTTTGCAAAAGCTGCTTCTGCCCCATGTGGTGTACACCTGGGTGGTGGCCGCTGTGCTGCTCATTCTTGCCAAACTGGCGGTAAGCCGCTTGCAATTGGTCCCGTCGGGCGGCCAGAACTTTTTTGAAATGGTCCTCACAGGGATCGAAGATTTCATGGTGGGGATTACGGGAGAGGAAGGACGCTTTGCCTTTCCGCTCATCGCCACCTTGGGCTTTTTCATCCTCTTGAGCAATTACATGGGGATGATTCCAGGCTTTTTTGCACCTACAGCCAACATCAACACCACGGCGGCCTGCGCGCTTATTGTGGTGACGTTTACCCATGTGATCGGCGTCAGGTTTCACGGCGTCAAATACATCAAACATTTCATGGGTCCCATCTGGTGGTTGACCCCTCTGATTTTCCCGATCGAACTCATCGGCCATACGGCGCGTGTGCTCAGCCTGTCCATCCGTCTTTTTGGAAACATTTTCGGTGAAGAGCTGGTGCTGGCCATTTTGTTCTTCCTTGCGGGTCTGTATCTTGCTCCTCTGCCCATCATGTTCCTGGGTCTTTTCACCGGATTTGTGCAGGCGTTCATCTTTTGCTTGTTGTCGTCCATGTATTTCGCGGGCGCCATCGAAGAGGCGCACTAGGCTTCCCAAGGCGGTTTCGGTTGGAGGAAAGGCCGCATAAACTTAATTCTCAATCCAAGGAGGTTGTATCGATGTCTAGGAAAGTTGGGTTTTTCACGACGCTGTTGGTGCTCGGGTTGACCACGTTGGCCATGGCTGCGGACGCGGGATCTGCCGAAAAGGTGGAAGGCCTTCGCTTCTTCATGTATTCGGCCGTGGCCGCCGGTTTCGGGATCGCCATCGCCGCCTTTGGAACGGGCTTGGGCCAGGGCATGGCCATTAAGAGCTCCGTGGAAGGCGTGGCTCGGAACCCTGAAGCGTCCGGTAAGATCACCGTGACCATGATGATCGGTCTGGCCATGATCGAGTCTCTGTGTATTTACGCTCTGGTCATCGCCCTGATCCTCATCTACGCCAACCCGGTCTCCAAGCTTATTCAGGGCTTCGTGGGTCTGGCTCACTAATCGGCGATTTTAGGCAGTTCAAGAAGGCCGAACCGAAACGAGGATCGAGAAGGCTTTCCGCCCTCTCGATCCTCAAAGCCCGAGGGGGCGGGGAGGCCTTTCTTTACCCCGGCTCATGTGAAGCGAGGCACAACGCATGGAAACGGGGAAAAGGCATGCACAAGGGGCCGGCCGCTCGAATCGAGCGCGGCGGGATGGCATCAACGGCTGCATGAGGGGCAGAGGATGAAATTTGCCAAAATCCCCATGGCGACCATTAACCGCCTTTCCATCTATGTTCGCACGTTACAAGAGCTTCTCGAAGAAGATGTGGATGTGATTTCTTCGGAGCGATTGGCCAAGCAGTGCGGTGTCAATCCTGCGCAGATTCGAAAGGACCTGGCCTATTTTGGAGAATTCGGGGTTCGAGGGGTCGGTTACCATGTGGCGGATCTGGTCAACCAAATCAAGGAGATCTTAGGACTCAACCGCACCTGGAATCTGGCCATGGTAGGCTTGGGCAACATCGGCTCCTCCATGGTGCGTCACGGCAATTTTGTAAAGCATGGCTACATCTTTACGGCGGCCTTTGACGTGGATCCTCAGAAAGTGGGAAAAAAACTTCCCAACGGACTGATCGTGAACCACGTGGACGAGCTGGAAGAAGTGGTGCGGGAAAGGGATGTCCATATCGGGGTCATCGCGACACCGGCCAGTGCCGCCCAAAGTGTGGCCAATCAACTGATTCTTGCAGGGATCAACGGTATCCTCAATTTCGCTCCGGTGCAGATCCAGGTGCCGGATTGCTGCCACGTGGAAAACGTGGACTTCACCATCAAGCTGGACTGTATCGCCTACCACTTATCCTCGGGTGTTTAACAGGACCGCGCACGGCGTCTTTCCCTCCCGCTTGATAATACACTGGCCTGTGGCCCGGTTAAGGATCTGCACGGGAATTGATAGCGGGAGAATATTCCGGTTATGGAAGAAGCGAAGCGAAATCGTCCAGAAAAGCGGTGTTGCTTAGCCGATAGGGGGATTCGAGAAGCATGTGACCCAAAGAAAGGCACCGCGCATGTTCGACCAGGTTTTTAGAAGGGTGAAGCGCGCAGGGCTGCCATGGTTGGAGTGTCAAATCGGGTGAGCACTTCTTCGAGAGCCCCTTCGGCGACGATCCATCCTCCATCTGGCCCGGCTCCGGGTCCCAAGTCCACCAGATAGTCGGCCGATCGCACAAACTGAAGATCATGTTCAATAACGATGACGGTGTGCCCTTTAGACACCAGGCGGTGAAGGAGGTTGATGAGCCGTTCCACGTCCTGGGGATGGAGCCCTGTTGTGGGTTCATCCAGAAGATAAAGGGATGGCTTGGCCGTGGAACGAGCCAGTGCCCTGGCCAGTTTCAACCGCTGGGATTCGCCGCCGGAAAGCGTGTAGCTTGGCTGGCCGAGCTGAAGATACCCGAGACCCACCTCTTCGAGGACCGAAAGTTTTCTGGAGATGGCGGGCAGATGCCGAAACACATTCAGGGCTTCCGAAACGGTTAATCGCAGCACATCCGCCATGGACAGGCCCTTGAATCGAACGGACAAAGTGTTGGGTTCGTAACGAGCACCTTCGCAATAGGGGCATGTCACGTAGAAATCGGGAAGAAAGAGCATCTCCACGCGAAGACGTCCATCCCCTCGACAGAACTCGCAGCGCCCACCAGGATTGTTAAACGAAAATCTTTCTGCGGAATAGCCTCTAGCCTTCGCTTCCGGCAACCCGGCAAAAAGGGCGCGCAGCGGATCGAAGACGCCGCAGTAGGTAGCCGGAATAGACTTGGGAAGACGCCCTACGGGAGACTGATCCATGACATGCACGTGATAAAGAGCCTCCCAACCCGTAATTTTTTCGTAAGGCAAAGACGGAACATCCGTTTTTCGCAAGACTCGAAGCAAAGCGGGATAGAGGGTCTGGATCACCAGAGAACTCTTTCCCGACCCTGAAACCCCCGTCACACAGGTTAGGGCCCTGAGCGGAAAACGTGCGTGGATGTTTTTGAGGTTGTGTCCCTGAGCGCCGTGAATTTCCAAAAAGTGAGAAAAGCGTTTCTTGGAAAGGGATCGCGGGTGTTCGGCGCCGAAAGTTCGGTGAAGATACGGGGCCGTGGTTGAGTGCGGGCATTGGATCAGTTCATCGGGAGTGCCTGCAAAAACAAGACGTCCACCTGCGGGTCCTGCTCCAGGACCTAGTTCCAGAACATAATCCGCCTCGCGTAAAGTATCCAGGTCGTGTTCCACCACAAGGACCGTGTTGCCATGGTGTCGAAGGTCTCGAAGTACCTCCCTTAATCGGTGTCGATCCTGGGGATGAAGCCCTACACTGGGCTCGTCAAAAATGTAGACGGTCCCGGAAAAAGGTGCTGCCAACTGCTGAGCCAATCGAAGGCGTTGGGTTTCGCCGGAAGAAAGGGAAGCCATGGATCGGTCGAGGGTGAGGTAGCCGAGGCCAAGGTTTTGCAAGGCGGTCAGTCGAGGAAGGATTTCCCGACGGATTCTTGTGAGGATTTCCTTTTCATGGGAATGAAAATCCAGCTGCATGAGCCATGCGCTCAGTTTCGTAAGCGTCATGGCATTGACGGCTCCAATGGATTGTTCCCCCACGATGATGGAAAGGGCCTGCTTGTTGAGACGCAGCCCTTCACACGCCGTGCAGGGAATCCCTTCCACCCATGTCTGTTCCTCTTCCTCCTGCTTTGAGCTCTTCGTGGCCTTTGGGTTCGGTTCCTTTCCCGTGCCTTCACAACGCGGACACATCCCTTTGGGATGAAAAAAGGAAAACAAAGCCATGGAAGGCGCTTCCGCCCGATATCCACACTGGGTGCAAACGGGAATCTGGGAAAAAGTGAGGCTTTCCCCTGTTTCCTGCACGACCTTGACGGAGCCTTGGCCGTGTCGTGCAGCCAGTTCCAGGGAACCTGAAAGGCGTCCTAAAGCATCAGGCTTCAGGCTTAGACGATCCACGACCAGTTCCAGAAAATACTGAGGACGTCGAGGAAGAGCCGGTAAGGGATCCAGGGAATAAACCTGGTTTTCCCAACGAACGCGCAAAAAGCCGTCCCTTTTCAAAGAAGTCAAAAAGCCGGAAAGTTTTTTTTCAGCCACGGGTTCCAAGGGGGCCAGAATCATGACTCGGGACCCTTCAGGACTTTGGAAAAGCTGCTCAGCCATCTGCCCAATGGTGTAGGATCGAATGGGAAGACGACAGCTAGGGCACGTGGGTGTCCCCAGCCTTGTAAAGAGCAGCCTTAGAAGGTCGTAAATATCCGTGAAGGTTCCCACGGTGGACCGAGGCTGAACGGGAAAACGGCCCTGCTCCAAAGCGATGGTAGGACTCAGGCCTTCGATGGAGTCCACCTCGGGCTTTTCCCACCGAAAGGTAGGCACAAGAGCCATGCTGGAAGAAGGCAAAAAGGTGTTGAAATAGCGTCGTTGGGTCTCGGCGTGCAACACATCGAAAAGGAGCGTGGACTTTCCGGACCCGCTGACCCCTGTGACCACCACAAGGGCCTGTTTGGGAATATCCACATCAAGGTTTTGCAGATTATTTTGCCGGGCTCCTCGAATACGAATCCATTCACGAGAAGCCTTCCCAAAGGTGTTCTGCATGCTTTGGTGCGCTCAACTTTTTCGGTGGCGAACCATGGTCACGGCGGTCTGCACGGCATAAAGAAGGCTTCCGCAGTGGGCGATGCCTTTTCCGGCGATGTCATACCCCGTGCCGTGATCCACGGAAGTTCGTACGATGGGAAGTCCCAAGGTCACATTGGTGGCTTCGTAGAAGTGCACCAGCTTCAAAGGGATAAGCCCCTGATCATGATACAAGGCTAAGACCGCATCAAATTCGCCTTGAAAGGCTCGAAAAAAAACCGTGTCAGGAGGGTAAGGGCCAGAAACATCGCATGAAGGATGGGAGTGGCGAAAATGGTTCACCGCAGGAACGATGACGTCCAATTCCTCGCGCCCGAACCGACCCGCTTCTCCGGCGTGAGGGTTCAGACCCGAGACGGCCACTTTGGGACATTGAATCGCGAAATCCCTTTTGAGGGAACTTGTAAGAACTTCCAGGGTGTTCAACACATTTCCCTGCGTGATGCGCTCCGGAACATCGCGCAAGGCACAGTGAATGGTGGCCAGAGCCACCTTCAGTTTCGGGCCTGCAAGCATCATGACCACATGCGAAGCCCCCGTAAGATGCTGAAGAAATTCCGTGTGCCCGGGAAAGGAAAATCCGTGTTGCTGCAG
>FWPU01001344.1_pt1 | contig 74120 bp, 58 predicted proteins | sample 2228361 | NCBI WGS metagenome assembly FWPU01 (sample SAMEA103939777, study PRJEB20133) | metagenome | reverse complement strand
TCCAGGATCTGATCTTTCTGACCAGCCCACTGCATGACATCGGGAAGCTGGGGATTCCTGACAGCATCCTGCTCAAGGAGGGCAAGCTGAGCGCCGTGGAGCGACGCCTGATGGAACAGCATTGCGCCATGGGTGCCGAGATCCTGTCCCAGGAACCGTCGGCGATTGCGGTCTCCAGCCTGAGAGGCGGGGAAATCGTGCTGTATCGGGGAGCGCGCACCGCGAATCCGTTGCTGGAAATGGCGGCTTCCATCGCTCTGGGGCACCACGAGCGATGGGACGGCACCGGGTACCCCCGGCGTCTGGCCGGCAAGGAGATCCCCCTGGAATGCCGCATCGTTTCGGTGGCTGACGTCTTCGATGCCCTGACCTCCTGGCGGCCCTACAAGCCGCCACTGCCCGACCGGGAAGCTGTGGAGCTGGTGGTCAGGGGCAGCGGCACCCACTTCGATCCCACCATCGTGGAAACCTTCGTGCGCAACCGCGAACAGATCCTGGAACTGTGGCGTCAGTTCGAGGAGGAAGAGGAACACCGCTGAGCGGCGGCCTTTCGCGGCCGCTTCCCGCCGCCGGCTAGCCGTATGAATGCGGTCGCCGTTCCGAGTCGTAGGTCATCAGGATGCGGTAGCTGTCGGTGAGGCGTTCCCGGATCAGCGCCGCCACCCGGCGGTAAAACTCCAGTCCCACCGCCGGACGGTCCTCCAGCATCCGGTTGAGCTGCCGGCCCTCGATGCTCATCACCCTGCAGGTGGACAAGCATTGGGCGGTGGCGGTATAGCCGGCGGGACCGAGCAGGCTGGACCACCCGAAAACGTCGCCGGGCTTGCGCACTGTCCGCGTGACGGACCCGAACTCTCCTACCATCAGGCGGATCCGGCCCTCCTGCAGGACGTACAGTTTGATCGCCGGTTCCCCGCGCCGGAACACGAACGCTCCCTCGGGGAAGGTCTCGTCGGCCATGGCCGACTCCACCGTGAGCACAAACTCGGGAGGGAGGTCGGAAAAGAGCAGGCTCTTCTCGATGAACATGGCTCGACTCCTTCAGAACAGCCCGGTCACCTTGCCGGTGCGCGTGTCCACATCCACCCGCCGGAAACCGGGGTTGGATCCGGTTCCCGGCATCAGGCTGATGGTCCCGGCACACGGACACAGGAACTTGGCGCCGGAGTAGATGAGGACATCGCGGATCGGCAGAATCCAGTTCCGGGGAACCCCCTTCAGCGCCGGCTCGTGGCTCAGGCTGAGGTGAGTCTTGACCATGAGGGTGGCGTACTCATCGTATTTGCTGTCCGCCTCCAGCATCCGCACCTTTTCCAGAGCCTCCGGCGACCAGGCCACTCCGTCCGCCTGGTAAATTTCCTGGGCGATGGTCTCCACGCGGTCACGCAGCTTCATGGACATGGGATACAGGTACTCGAATGCTGTGTCCTCGTTGCATGCGTCGAGCACGGCGTCGGCCAATTCCAGGGCTCCTTCTCCGCCCCTGGCCCAGTGGTCGGAGACCGCAAAACGGGCTCCGGCCGCCTCCACGGCCCGGCGAACCACCCGGATCTCCTCGTCGGTATCGGTGACGAAACGGTTCAGGCACACCACCGGGTTGATCCCCGACTTGCGGACGATGCCCAAGTGATGCAGCAGGTTGGGCAATCCCTGCTCCACCAGGGGCAGGTTCTCCGACGAGTACTCCGATGGCAGCGGCAAACCCGGGGTGACCCGGGAACCCCCTCCATGCATTTTGAGGGCGCGGATGGTGGCGGTCAGCACCGAGACGTGAGGCTTCAGGCCGGAGTAACGGCACTTCACGTTCCAGAACTTCTCAAAGCCGATGTCCGCGCCGAAGCCGCTTTCAGTGACATGGTAATCGAACAGCTTCAAACCGACCCGGTCGCCGATGATCGACGACTGGCCCACCGCGATATTCGCAAAAGGTCCGGTGTGGATCATGCAGGGCTGGTACTCGGCGGTGCAGCAGAGAGTGGGATTGATGGTGTTGCGCATCCAGGCGGTCATGGCGCCGGCGACTTCCAAATCCGAGGTGGTGACCGGGTTGCCGCGTTTGTCAAAGGCAAGGGTGATCTCGCCCAGTCGCCGGCGCAGATCCGCCAGATCCCTCACGATGGCAAGGATCGCCATGAGCTCGGAACTGACTGCGATCCCGAAGCGCGAACGCATCATGTAACCGTCCGAACGCCCCCCGATGCCGATGATGATGTCGCGCAGCGCCTGGGCACAGAAGTCGATGACCCAGCCGAACTCCACCCGCGTGGGATCGATCTCCAGCCGGCGCATCCCGGTCAGCCGGGCCAGTTGCTCGTCGGTGTAGTTGCGTTCATGCTGCATGCGGGCCGTCAGCGCCACCATGGCCAGATTGTGGGCGTTCATGAGGTCGTTGATGTCGCCGGTGAGGCCCATGGAGAACTCGGTCATGGGGATGATCAGCGCATTGCCCCCGCCGGCGGCGGTCCCCTTGATATTCATGGTGGGTCCGCCGGACGGCTGCCGGAGGCAGCCGCCGACGTTCTTACCCCGCTTGCCAAGACCTTCCATCAGCCCGACGGCAGTGGTGGTCTTCCCCTCGCCCAGGGGTGTGGGCGTAATGGCGGTCACCTCGATGTACTTGCCGTCGGGTCGGTCCCGCAGACGCTCAATGATGCGCAGGAAATCGAGTTTGCACAGCCTGCCCATGGGGATCACCTCCGCGGGCTCCAGTCCGAGGCGATCCCGCCACTGATCGGGGGTGGGCATGTGGGCTTCTGCGGCTTCGGAGATCTGCCAGTCAGCCAGGCGGGTCGGATCATAAGGCATAGCGGTTCTCCTGGTGCGAACGGCGACCCGCGGTCATTGTAGCCGGGGGTGGCAGGACGCACCAGGGTGCACACGCACCGCCCTTTCGGGCTTATGATCGATCCATGGTTCCGTTGCAGTCGGTGGCGGTGATCCCCGCCCCCCAGGACAACTGTGCGGTGGCGCTCAGGATGCTGGCTGCAGGCACCGTCGTGGCGGCCGGAGATCTCACCTGGCCGCTGCGCCACGATGTGCCGGAGGGACACCGTTTCACCATCAGGCCGGTTCCCCAGGGGGATGTGCTGACTTCCTGGGGTTACCCCTTCGGTGAAGCATTGGAGCCGCTTCCGCCCGGGACCTATCTGTGCAACCGGCTGATGCTGGACGAACTTCCTTACATGGAAGAGCTTCGCTGCCGCCCCGAGAGGGCCAATTTCCGGGACTGGTACCGGATCGTGCGGCCATCCGCCGCCCGGTGGCGCGCCGGCAGCCCTCCGGTGCGTGACGGCTGGACCGACACTTTCGACGGCTACGCCCGAGGTCCCCGCCGCGGCGTGGGAACCCGGAACTGCCTGGTCATCCTTGCGGTCAGTTCCCGGGTGAACCCGCTGGTGAGGGCGCTCGCCGAACGTCTGGGGGGGCAGGAGCCGTCGGGCGGGTTGGACGGAGTGGTGGCGGTGTGTCACACGGAGGGGGGATCGGAAACGCCGCCCCAGAACGCTGAGCTGCTGCTGCGGACTCTGGCGGGCTGGATCTGCCATCCCAACGCCGGTGCCGTGCTGGCGGTGGACTCCGGCAGCGAACCCGTGAGCAACCGGCGACTCCAGGATTACCTGGAACGCTCGGGGCGCTTGGACGGATTCGGCCCGGAGGACCTCCGGCCTGCATTCCTCAGCACGGGAGGCGCCTTTGATCGGCCGTTGTCGGAGGCTGCCGCCGTCGTCGCAGGCTGGGTGGAGGTGCTGCGCCGGGCCAGGCGCCGAAGCTTTCCCGCGTCGGGACTGAACATCGCGCTGCAGTGTGGCGGATCCGACAGCTTTTCCGGAATCTCGGCCAATCCTCTGGCGGCGGGGGTGGCGGAACGGGTCATCCGCCAGGGAGGATCCGCCAACCTGGCGGAGACTCCGGAACTGGCCGGAGCCGAGGAGTATGTTCTGGCCAATGTTCGGGACCGTCAGGTGGCGGAGCAGTTTCTGCTGGCCATCGAGCGCTTTCGCGGCTGGATGGCTGAGCATGGGCACGATCCGGAGGGCAATCCGTCGGCGGGCAACCGGCGCCGGGGTCTCTACAACATCACCCTGAAGGCGCTGGGCGCCGCCATGAAGAAGCCCGCCGCGGTACGCCTCGAGGAGGTGGTGGACTACGGCGAACCCCCCCGGCGGGCCGGCCTGTACTTCATGAACAGTCCCGGCAACGACCTGGAAAGCATCGCCGGCCAGGTCGCCTCGGGGTGCAACCTGATCGTCTTCACCACCGGCTCAGGTTCCGTCACCAACTTCCCCTTCGTGCCCACCCTGAAGGTGATGTCCACCTCCACCCGTTTCCGCCTCCTCAGCCGCGACATGGACATCGACGCCGGTCGTGTTTTGGAGGGTGAAGACCTGGACCATCTGGCTGAGGAGGCTTACCGGCTGGCCCTGCAGGTGGCGTCGGGACGCCGGACCCGGGGTGAGCTGGCGGGACATGCCCAGGTGTCGGTCTGGCGGGACTGGAGGCAGGGCGACCCGGGGCTCGGCGAGGAAGCTGGAGTCAGCGGACGGGGGTCGGGAGCGTCGGAAATCAAGGGTCGGGAGTCAGCAGTCAAAGGCCGGGAGTCGACGGTGAGTCCCTTCGTCGGTGGCGGGATCGAGCCGCCCCTGACCCCCGGTGGGCGAACCGCCTGTGGCGGCGTGGCTGGGCAGGAGGGCTCCAGCCTCGCGCCAAGCCGGACGGCCGGGACGGCCGCGCGACGCGTCCCGGATCGCCTCCCGACTCCCGTCTCCCGACTCTCCGCCCCGCTTCGTTGCGATTTGATCGTGCCCACCAGCCTGTGCGCGGGACAGGTGGCGGTGGCGGCGGCGCGGCGCCTCTCGGCCAGCCCGCTCTCCCCAGACGGCCGAAGGGTGGTGGCGTTGCCGCACACCGAAGGCTGCGGCTGCACCGGGGGAACCTCCCAGGACCTGTTCGAACGGGTTCTGCTGGGACACCTGACTCATCCCCTGGTGGCAAGAGCCCTGCTCCTGGAACATGGTTGCGAGAAAGTGCACAACCAGCGGATCCGTCGGCTCCTGGAAGGTCAGGGGATTGCGCCCGGGCGTTTCGGCTGGGCTTCGATCCAGACGGATGGAGGCTTCGAGTCCGTGCTGGAGAGGATTGCAGCCTGGCATGCGAACGCGCCGACCGTCGAGCCTGCGGAGTCGGTGCCGGTGATCGGCTTGGGAGCCACCGGCCCCCTGCCGGACGCCGCCTGGACGATGCTGGCGGAAGTTGCGGCGGCACTGGCTGATGGCGGCTGGGCGGTGGTGGAGGTGGAGCCTGTCTCCCGGCCGCTGCCGTTGACCGACGGACGCCCGCCGGTGGGTCGGCCGCCGGCCGCAGCGAGGCCGTCGGGGTCGGGCGGGCCGGCGCGGCTGGACTTCGCCCAGCCGCCACCGGGGCCGGGACATTTCCGGATGGAACCGGTAAGCGGACACTGGGTGGAAACCCTCACCGGTTTGGCAGCAGCGGGGTGCCTGGCGGTCATCGCCTGGCACGGCGATGGTCCCCGGCCGGGCCATCCGCTGGTGCCCGTCCTGCGGGTCGGGCCGGCAGGCGGTGCGGGAGAGTTCGACCTGACCTTGCCGGACGGCGGACCCCCGGCCGCTCAGTGGGGGATAAAGGCGGTTCTGACGGCATTCGAGGGGGTGCAGTCGGGACGGCAGGCTGTCTGCGCATGGCGACTGGGAGACGTGGACTTCCAGGTTCCCCGGGGTCCGTGGGGGATCTCGGTGTGAGTGTGGCACAATCCAGCCATGTGTGGCCGTTACACGCTGACCCGCCCGGAGCTGATCCCGGAAGAGTTCGAGATCAGCGAGGTGCGGATCCCTCCGCGCTTCAATATCGCACCCACCCAGGACGCTCCGGTGGTTCGGCTGTCCCGGGACGGCCGCCGGGAGGGTGCGCTCCTGCGCTGGGGCCTGGTCCCGAACTGGTCAACGGAAACGGCTCCCTCCGCCCGCACCATCAATGCCCGCAGCGAAAGTTTGCTGGAGCGACCGTCCTTTCGCGACGCATTCCGGTTTCGCCGGTGCCTGGTCCCTGCCGACGGTTTCTTCGAATGGACACCCGCCGATCAGGTGGAAATCCTGGAGCGCTGGATCCGGGACGGAGTGGCGGGGCCGCTGGAGCCCATGCCGAAGCCTCCCGGCGGGCGCCGGCAGCCCTGGTACATCACGCTGGATCCACCCCGGCTGTTCGCGTTTGCCGGCTTGTGGGAGTGGAACCATCGAGGGCCGGAGCCGCTGGAAACCTTCACCATCATCACCTGTGACCCCAATCGCCGCCTGCGGCCCTTCCACGACCGGATGCCGGTGATCCTGCCCCGGGAACACTACGAGCTGTGGCTCGACCCCGAGAGCCCCCTCGACGTCTGTCAGGCGCTGCTTGTACCCTATCCCGCCGACGCCATGAGGTGTGTCCCGGTCGATCCTGTGGTCAACAAGCCCGAGGTGGATGACCCGCGCTGCATCCGTCCCCGTACCGGATTCCAGGGGGGGCTGTTTGGAGCTGGGCTGCAGTGAAGCAGGTGAAGCGGCCTCCGGTTCCGGAAGTCTACCTCTACACGGATGGAGCATGCAGCCGGAATCCGGGTCCTGGCGGCTGGGCTTTCATCCTCAAGCACCCGGCCACCGGAAAGGTCCTGGAGGGCTCCGGTGGAGAGCCCCAGACCACCAACAACCGGATGGAGCTGATGGCGGTGATTCAGGGCTTGCGGGCACTGAAACGTCCGGCTCGGGTCCACCTCGTGACCGACAGCGAATACGTGAAACGGGGGCTGGAAGAATGGATGCCGGGCTGGAAGCAACGCGGCTGGCAGCGAAAGACTGCCGGCGGTCTGGAGCCGGTGAAAAACGTCGAACTCTGGAAAGAGTTGGACCAGCTGGTTTCGAAACACCGGCTGAGTTTTGAGCACGTACGGGGCCATACCGGTCATCCCGAGAACGAACGTTGCGACGCTCTGGCGGTGGCTGCCTCCCGAAGCCAGCGCCCGGCAGGCTGACACCGGCCACAGACCGGGTCACGGATTGCACAGAATTTCACCCAGTCGGGCGCGTTGCGTCCAGCTTCAATGGTGCCGTCAAGGCCCGTTCCGCTCATGGAGCTGTGCAATCTGTGAAATCTGCCGCACTCAAGCTGGGGATCACTCGATCACCAGTTCGAATTCGAGTTCCGAGGAGCAGCCTTGGACGTCGGCAACCTGGACACTCACCGGGAACCGGCCCACGGTTCCAGGGGGGATGGACAGGCGCAGGATGGCGTCGGCAGCAAACGGGCTGGAAGCCGGAACCAGATCCGGGTTGGCGGTGATTCCGGCAGCCTGCAGCGCCGACAGTTCCCAGTCAGCCGATTCGATTCCGGAAGCCCAGGTGCCCAACGGGCTCAATACCCGTGAGCCGTCCCAGAAGCGCAGGCGCAGGGAAGGGTTGCCCGCTGCCGGGGCAAACCGCCCTGCCCGTGGATCCGGCTGCCCCCAGATCAGACGAGGGCCCGGCTGAGCGCCCGACTCGGGCGGCTCCAGGTCACAGTGGCCCTGCCGCTCCCGGAACCCATCCGGATAATGGATGGAGCGCTGCGCCTCGATGGCCGAGTAATAGCGGAGTTCGAAGTCGCCGAAGATGGCGAAGACCAGGACCGGAGCGTCGGATGTGATGCGGACATATCCTCCGACCTGTTCGAAGGTCGAACCGAAGAACGTTGAATCGGCAAGCGTGCCCAGCACCCGGCTTTCCGGTCCCAGATCCAGGGTCCGGTCTCCGCTGGACCCGCCGGCCGGGGTGAAAGCCTGCACTCGGACCTGCGCCGGAACCTGGTTTGGATTCAGAAGGGCGAGGCCGGTAAAGATTCGCAACTCCTTCGACTGCGCCACCTGAAGTACGTAAGCCTCCTGGCGGCCGGAGGCCGGCAGCGGCACAGCCGTTTCATAGAGACCCGAGCGGCCGAAAACGGCCAACCCAACTACCCTGGGAAGACCCTCGGGCGTCTCCAGTTCGATGGAGGCCCATCCGGTCAGGAGCTGGCCCGCCGGCAGGGCCGATCGGTCCACATCCAGGAGCTCTGAGACCGGTGCCACCAACAGGCGGCCCGGCCCGACATCCCTGACCGCCGTCTGCAGGGACCGGCCCTGCGCGCGAAGCCGGAAACGGGCGGTCACCGGACGGACGCCGGGATTGAGGAGCTGCAGGACCGTTTCGTCGGTACGCGACAGCGCAAAGTGAGGCAGCAAGAGGCGCTGGGCGGGTTCGCCTCCGACTCCGGCGACTGCCCTGAGCGTCTCTGGCCCGAGCACCATGGCAAAGCCTCGCAACGGGAACTGCGATCGGACCCGTAGATATTCGGCCGAGGCGGCTGAAGGAAGACGGGACTCCAGGTCCAGGAGCAGGGAGCCACGCGAGCCCAGCGGGAGCGTGAGGATTCCCAGAGGCCTCCCGTCGCCGGCAAATATCTCCGCCAGCACATCACCCGGGGCGGAGGCCGGACTTCCGGCGGGTATTCCCTCCGCCGCACCGGCGGTCTGGACCTCCGACAGGCTCGCTGTCGAAGTCCGGAACAGGAAAACCCGCGTCGTCGAGCCCGGGGGACGGCGCGCCAGGGGGAACAACAGCTCGGTGGCGGAGTCCAGTTCGGACCCGACTCCATCCTGTCTGTGCAGCGCATTGTCGCCGCCGATGAAAAAGCCCTGAAAGGCCCCCCAGTTCCCGTGCAGAGAGAGATGAGTGGCAGGCGGGGAGGGCTCCACCACCACCGCTTTTTGTCCAGCTCGGACCACCAGCTCCGAGCTCTCCTTCTTGACGAGGGTCCCTTCATCGTCCCACAGCCGGCGCGTGAGCCGGTTGGGCAACGGGTTCGGGTTCATCACCGCCAGGCCGAAAAAGGGGTCGAGAAAGGGGTCAGGTTGGCGGAAACCTCCGGGCAGGATCAGGCCAAGCGGAGCTACCACTTCCTCCACCAGGCGCACCTCGAGGCGGGGCGTCAGCCCGCCGGCGGCGGCGAGTCCTTCCAGGGGGACCGAACCTTGGGCCTGTTCCTCCTTCTCGAGTGAAATGCGGAGCTGGAGATGAGGCCGTTGCTGCTCCTCCAGCACGAATGCCACCCACTGGGTGAGGTCGGTGCGGTATTCTGCCTGCCGGTCGGTGGCGGGAGCCGGGATCAGGAGGCTTGTCGAGCTCAGGGCCCCCCAGTCCGAAGCGTCCAATGAATCTCCCAGGTCCACCAACTCCAGTCGGATCCCGCCCTTTCCCTGAAACGCTCCCGCCTCCGGCGTTGCCTGATAGAAGACGAGTTCCGCCCCGGCGACCTGGAAGTCGGCCAGCAGGCCTATGTCAAAGCTCAGCAGTGCCCGCTGCACGCCACAGACCGCGCCGGCCTCGCGTCCAATCCGCAGGGAGCCAGGGGGGTGCACGGTCTGGGGCAGACATTCGACGACTCCCGGCGCGGTATCGATCCATCCGGAGAGCGCCGGGTCCGGACTGAGACCTACAAACCGGGTTGCAGCCGGTAGGGGAGAGACGGCGCCCAGCCCGGCACACAGGCACAGACACCCAAGGGACCAGGCCTTCATCGCTTCCTCGAAGGATTCCGGCGCAGAGCATCCCGCGCCTCACGATCCAGCACGGCCCAGTGTAACAGCCATGGACCCCAAGGGGGTACCTGCCGGCGAAGGGGGCGGTTCCGGCGGTCTGGAGTGGGGGGATCGGCGGCGCTCCATGCGCCGCACGCCCCTGCGTCCTTGTCCCGACGGAACCTCCGACGCTTACCGGGCCCGGATCCGCTCGAGCTGGATGATGTTGAACACCCCCAGATCGATCGCCTCAGTGTTGGCGGGGTCGAGGGGATTGGTTCCCGGAGGGAACAGGTAAGCGTGAAGGGTGCCCGTCATGTGGTCCAGCCGCGGCGGCTGGATCTTGCCCTCCAGAATAACCTTGAACGACCCGTTGAAGCCGGTTCCGTCCACTCCCGGATTGCCGAGATTCAGCCAGACGAACACCGCCCGGACGCCGTTACGGCTGACGGGAACCCAGTTTCCGTGGGCGGTGGCGTGAGGATTAGTCAATTCGTGGGAATCGTTGGCGATGAGATTGCCGTCGGCGAAGAAGGTGGGGGTCATCACCACCGCCGGAAAGGGCGAGGTTTCAGGGACCTGGGGTACCGCGACCCCAAACCAGGAACCGACGGGGTTGGCGGCGAATTGGGCTTCCACCGCCCGTTCTTCACCCCACTGCAGGGCAATGGCCAGCACCGCTGCCACCGCCAGACACACGACCAGACTCCGTACCCAAACGTGGTTTCTCATGAAGAAACTCCTTTCGAAGAGACCGGTGATCGGGAAAGGCATGCAGGTCTCTGGTTGAGTCAAGCTTAGCAGGAAAATCAGCTGGAAGCTTCACCTGCCGTCAGGTCAACCGGCCGGAGACGACCTCGGCTTCCGCCGCTGCGGTCAACGCTGGACCCGGCCGCTGCCCGCTCCCCCCACCAGCGCCTCCACTTCGCGTACGGTGACCCGGTTGACGTCGCCGGGAATCGAGTGTTTCAGGCAGGAAGCCGCCACGGCAAACTCCAGAGCCCGGGCCTCGTCACTGTAGCTCAGCAGCCCGTAAATCAAACCTGCGGCGAAGGCATCGCCCGATCCGACCCGATCCACGATCCTAGTCATGGAGTACTTGCGGCTGACCAGGAAGCGCTCGCCGACCTGCAGGATGGCCGACCAGTCGTTGTGGTCGGCGCTGTAACTTTCGCGCAGGGTGATGGCCTGCAGCCTGAGATTCGGGAACTCGGCCATGACTTTCCCCGCCAGGGTGCGGTAATGGGCCAGGTCCAGCCGGCCGCTTTCCACGTCGGCGGGAATTTCAATACCCAGGGATTTCTGGCAGTCCTCCTCGTTGGCGATCCCGACATCCACCAGGGCGACCAGAGGGCGCATGACTTCCGGAGCCCGTTTGCCGTACTTCCAAAGCTTGGCCCGGTAGTTGTAGTCACAGGAGACGGTGACGCCTCTGCGGCGGGCTGCCTGGACCGCCTCCAGGCAGAGGTCGGCTGCGCTCTGGCTGATGGCCGGTGTTATGCCCGTGAAGTGGAACCAGTCGGCGCCGTCAAAAATGCGGTCCCAGTCGAAGTCGCCGGGGCGAGCCTCGGCCATGGCGGATCCGGCCCGGTCGTACAGGACGGTGGAGGGGCGCTGGTTGGCGCCGGCTTCCAGCATGTAGATCCCCACCCGCTGTCCCTGGCGGCGGATCAGGCTGGTGTCAACACCCGAGCGCCGGAGTTCCGCCACACAGGCGTCCCCCACCGCATTGGCCGGCAACGCGGTCACGTATGCGACATCCAGGCCGAAATGAGCCAGCGACTGCGCCACATTGGACTCCCCGCCGCCAAAGGTGGCCTCCAATACGGGACTCTGGAGGAGACGTTCGAAGCCGGGACTTTTCAACCTCAGCATGATCTCGCCGAAAGTCACCACACGTTTCGCCATGAGGGCCTCCTGTCAGGGTAAAAGCTGGAAGCTGAATCGCTCCCGCCGGCGGATGCGGCCGGAGTCAAGCCGGCGTCCTGGGGGGCCGCACCTCCCGTGCCACCCGCAGAGCCTCTGCCGCCTCCCGGCCGATCAGATCAAAGCGCTTCTCCGCCAGCCACTCCTTGCGCACGATCCAGGTGCCGGCGCAGGCGAGGGTCTGCGTAAATTGCAGGTAATCCCGAAGATTCTGAAGATTCACCCCTCCGGTGGGCAGCCAACGCACCATGGAGAGGGGAGCCGAAACCGCCTGCAGAAAACGCAGCCCTCCCATCGCCTCTGCCGGGAAGAACTTCAGTACGGTGAGCCCCAGGGCCATGGCCTCTTCCACTTCGGTGGGTGTGCAGACCCCGGGAAAAATGGGCAGCCCCAAATCCCGGCAGGCGGCCACCACCGCCGGGTTCAGTCCGGGGGACAGGGCGAAGCGGGCTCCGGCATCACAGGCCCGGCGTGCCTGCTCCGGACTCAGCACCGTGCCGGCGCCCAGCAGGACCTGGGGAAATCGGGAGGAAATGATCTCCATGGCCGCAGCGGCGGCCGGCGTCCGGAAAGTAACTTCCGCGACGGGCATTCCCGCCGCCAGCAGGCTCTCCGCCAGGGGTACGGCGTCGTCGGCGCGGTCAATGACGATGATGGGGAACACCCCCAGCGACTCGAACTGCTCAACCACCTCGTTCACTCTCGACACCTTGGTCACCTCGCGTCTACCATGAAGCGGGCTGCCACAACCGCACAACCAGCTCAGGTTAAGGGAAGAGGAGTCGGAATGAAAGAGCAGATCGTGGTCAAAAACGGGCCGCCGCCGGCGGGTCCCTATTCGTTGGCGATTCGGGCGAATGGTCTGGTGTTCGTCTCGGGACAGGGACCGGTGGTTCCGGAAACGGGAGAGATCCTGCGGGGATCCATCGAGGAACAGGTTCACCAGACGATGCGCAACATTGGGGCGATCCTGGCCGCCGCCGAATCATCCTTCGACAAGATTGTGAAGACCAGTATTTATCTTCGGGATTTGGCGAACTTCAAGAGGATGAACGAGGTCTATGGTCAATATGTGGGATCCGTTCCCCCGGCACGAACCACGATCCAGGCGGCGGATCTCCCCATGGGAATCGACGTGGAAATCGATGTGATCGCCCTCGCTTGAGTCGGACGGAGGCTCAGAGGTTCAAAGGTTTAAAGGTTTAGAGGACCGCTCCAGGGTTTAACGGTTCAAGGAAGGATTCGAAGGTTGGGGAAGGGGGCGGGGTGTGGTCGCGCGAAGACCGCACCCCGCAGACGTGTCTCAGGAAACCCGGACCTCGACCTTCTTCGGCCGGGCTTCTTCCCTCTTCGGCACAGTCACCGTCAGCACCCCGTTATGCAGGTGCGCCGAGACGTTGGCCGCGTCCACCGTGGGCGGCAGACTGAAGCTCCGGGAGAACTTGCCGTACCAGCGCTCGGAGCGGATGTAATCCGTCTCCTTGTGCTCGGTGCTGACCTTCTCGCCGGAGAAAGTCAACATGCCATTGTCGATGCTGATGTTGATGTCTTTCTGTTCGAGGCCGGGAACTTCGAACGTGAAGATGATCGCGTTCTCGTTCTCAACAACCTCGACAGCCGGCACCCATTCCCGAGTGGTCAGATCCTCGAAGAAACGGAAGAAGGGATCATCGAAGACCCGACTTACAACGTCGGGAAACAGCCGGCTCCTTCTCACGGGAAGCAGGTTCAACATAGCACTCACCTCCTATTTTGTGTGTTTGTTTTTAGTCCCTGTACGCCGCACTGATGTTTCGTTACGACTCTCGATCTAAGATCGATTGCGGCGACTGTCAAGCTTGAACCGATCTCCGAACTGTCGACATCTTTGCAGATAAGATGGCCGGGCGGTCACGTCAAGGCGCTGCCCCGCGTGGTGGTATCATGCGGCCATGCCCACGGCCTATCTGGACAATAACGCCACCACGCCCGTGGATCCGGCGGTACTTGAGGAAATGCTGCCGTACTTCCAGGACCGGTTCGGCAACGCCTCATCGATCCACGCTTGGGGACAGAAGGCCCGAGCCGCGGTTGAGGAAGCGCGCGAGCGGGTGGCCGACCTGATCGGTGCCGAACCGAAGGAGATTCTGTTCACCTGTGGCGGCACCGAAGCGGACAACACCGCAATCATCGGGGTGGCTGAACTGCTGCGGCCGCGGGGCCGCCATATCGTCACCACCCTGATCGAGCACCCGGCGGTGCTGAGAGCGTGCGACCGACTGGAGGAAACCGGATTCGAGGTGACCCGCGTGGCGCCCGATGCGGCTGGACGGATCGGCGTGGGGACGCTGGAAGCCGCCCTCCGGCCTGACACCGTGCTGGTGTCTCTGATGTATGTCAACAACGAGACCGGTGTCATCCAACCGTTGTTGGAAGTTGCCGAACTGTGCCGCCGCAGGGGCATTCTCATCCATACCGATGCGGTGCAGGCGGTGGGAAAGCTCCCCCTGAAGGTGAAAGAGCTGGGGGTCGACCTGCTCTCCATGTCCGCCCACAAACTGCATGGGCCCAAGGGGGTCGGTGCGCTCTACGTCCGGGAGGGGGTGAACTTCGTGCCCTTCATGCTGGGCGGCGGTCACGAACGCAATCGACGGGGAGGGACCGCGAATGTTCCGGGCATCGTGGGTCTGGGGAGGGCATGCCTGGAAGCGGGGTGTCACCTGGAGGACTTCGGCAGCCGCGTGCGGCGGTTGCGGGACCGTCTGGAAGCCGGACTCCTTGCGGCCGACCCCGCTGTCTGCGTCAACGGAACCCGTGAACACCGGGCACCCCATGTGACCAACCTCAGCTTCGTGGGGGTCGAAGGTGAGACGCTCCTGGTAGCCCTTGATTTCCTGGGAATCGGGGTTTCCACCGGCGCCGCCTGCGCCTCGGGTTCGGTTTCTCCCTCCCATGTCCTTTCGGCCATGGGTCTCGATCGGCCGCGGATCCAGGGAGCGATCCGGTTCAGCCTCAGCCGCATGACTACCGGCGAAGAGATCGACTACGTGCTGGAAGTGGCGCCTCGAGCTCTCAAGCGGATTCGGGAGACTGCCTTCTCGAGAACCTCACGCTGATGTACTCCGCAAAGGTTCAAGAGCTGCTGGCCGGTCTCGAGGGGAGGGGTACCCTGGCCGGCTGCACCCACCGCGGCCGGGCCGACAACCCGGTGTGCGGCGACGTGGTGGAATTTGAGCTGGCTTTGCAGGATGGGCGGATCGCCGGCTGCAGCTTCCGGGCGGAGGGTTGTCCGGCGGCGGTGGCTTCGGCGGCCGCGGTCCGGCAACTCGTGCTGGGTAGAACCTCCGCCGAGGCGGCCCGGCTCAGCCCGGCCCAGCTTCTGGAATTCCTGCAGGGCCTGCCCTCCCACAAGCTGCACGGTGTGGACGTGGCGCTGGACGCCCTTCGCACCGCCTTGGGCTCGCCGGTTGGGCTTGCCTGACGTGCCGCTTTCCGATACAAACCCGCCGAGAAAAGGAGACCACCATGAAGTCCAAACTGACGATGGGCGTAATCATCGGCAACCGCGGCTTTTTCCCCGATCAACTGGCCAAGGAGGGACGGGAGGAGATGCTGTCCGTTCTGGAGAAGGCCGGTATCCGGGCGATTGCCGTGGGCACGGAAGAGACCAAATATGGAGCCATCGAGACACGGGCGGAGGCCCGGCGTTGTGCCGAACTGTTCCGCCGTCACCGGGATGAGATCGATGGGGTGATCGTCTCGCTGCCCAACTTCGGCGACGAACGCGCGGTGGCGGACACCCTGCGCATGGCGGGACTGGACGTCCCGGTGCTGGTCCAGGCCACTCCCGACAACTCCTCCCGCATGAGCATCCAGTATCGCCGCGACAGCTTCTGCGGCAAGATGTCGGTCTGTAACAATCTCCGGCAGTACGGAATCCCTTACTCGCTGACCCGGCGGCATACCGTGCAGCCCGACTCGGATGAGTTCCGGCGTGACCTCGAGTGGTTCGGCGGTGTCTGCCGTGTGGTCCGAGGTCTGCAGGGCGCACGCATCGGCGCCATCGGAGCCCGGCCGGCAGCATTCAACACTGTCCGCTACAGCGAGAAACTGCTGGAGTCGGCGGGAATCTCGGTGGAGACCGTGGACCTGTCTGAAATCCTGGGCCGGATCGGCAAGCTGGCCGATTCCGACGCCACCGTCACCCGGAAGCTGGAGCAAATCCGGGAGTATGTGCCTACCGCCGGGGTTCCCTCGGATTCACTGGTACGGATGGCCAAACTGGCCGCCGTGGTGGAAGCCTGGATGGAGGAAACCCAGGTCACCATGAGCGCCGTCCAGTGCTGGACCGCCATCGAGCAGTACTACGGAGTGGTCCCCTGCACCATGATGAGCATGATGAGCAACTCCCTGCTGCCGGCTGCCTGCGAAGTCGACGTTTGCGGCGTGGTGGCAATGTACGCGCTGCAACTGGCTTCCGGGACCCCCAGCGCGCTGCTCGACTGGAACAACAACTACGGCGATGATCCGGACAAGACGGTCTGTTTCCATTGCTCCAACCTGCCCAAGCACTTCTTCGAGGATGTGGTGATGGACTATCAGGAGATCATCGCCGGGTCCGTCGGGAAAGAGAACACCTTCGGCACGGTGGTAGGAAGAGTCAAGGCGGGGCCCATGACCTATGCCCGGATCTCCACCGATGAGCTCAACGGCACCATCGCCGGCTACGTCGGGGAAGGCCGTTTCACCAACGATCCCCTCCAAACCTTCGGCGGCTATGGAGTGGCGGAGATCCCGAACCTTCAGGAATTGCTGCGGTTCATCTGCGAGAACGGCTTTGAGCACCACGTTGCCGCCAACCTGTCGTCAGTGGCGTCAGTGTTCCACGAAGCCGCCTCCAACTATCTGGGCTGGGACATCTACTGGCACCGTTGAATCGCGGCAGGAGAGGGAGCCGATCATGGCAGTGGTAGCGGGAGTCGATTTCGGGACGTTGAGCGTCAGGGTTTCCCTGGTGGACAGCGAGCGGGGGCGGCTGGGATCGGCGGTGGCGGAATACCCGCTGTTGCGCCGCCGGGATGATCCCGATTTTGCCACCCAGCGCCATCAGGACCACATGGATGCGCTGGAACGAGCCACCCGGGATGCCCTGGCCCAGTCCGGGATCCGGGGCGGCGAAGTCCTGGCCATGGCTCTGGACACCACCGGCTCCACGGTGCTGCCGGTGGGCGAGGGACTGGAACCCCTGGACGATTACTATTTGTGGTGCGACCACCGGGCCAAGGAAGAAGCGGCCCTGATCACCAGGGTCGCGCACGAGCAGGGGCTGGAGGCCATCCGCTGGTATGGCGGAACCTACTCTTCCGAGTGGGGATTCGCCAAGCTGTTGCACTGGTTGCGCCACCACCCCGAGGAGCGTTCCCGGCTGCTCACCGCGGTGGAGCACTGCGACATGGTGGCGGCCGTGCTCTGCGGCATCCGTACGGTCGAGCAGCTTCCGCGCTCCATTTGCGCCATGGGCCACAAGTGGATGTGGAACGAAGCGCTGGGCGGACTCCCCCCCGAGTCCTTTCTTGCCGCGGTGGACCCCCTTTTGTCAGGCATCCGTGACCGGCTGGGCGGGCGCTACGCCACGTCCGACGTTGCCGCCGGGGAGTTGTCCCCCGAATGGGCCGCCCGCCTGGGCCTGCGCCCCGGAATCCCGATTCCGGTGGGTGCTTTCGACGCCCACTGGGACGCCATCGGCGCAGGAGTGCGCGAAGGGGACGTGGTCAACGTGGTGGGAACCTCCACCTGTATCATGGCGATCGCCCGCCAGGTGGACCTGATTCCGGGGGTATGCGGAGTGGTCAAAGGCTCCATCCATCCCGGCTACTTTGGAATCGAGGCCGGACTGTCCGCCACCGGCGACATCTTCGACGCAGTGGCCCGGCGCGCGGGGGTTTCGGTGGCCGAACTGTCGCAGGGACTGGAGTCTTACCGCCCAGGCCAGACGGGTCTGCTCCGTCTGACCTGGGACAACGGCGACCGGACGGTGCTGGTGAACCCCGAGCTGGGCGGCATGACCCTGGGCTGGAACCTGACCCACACTCCCCAGGACGAGCTTTTCGCCGCCATCGAGGGCACGGCCTTCCACACCCGGATCATTCTCGAGCGGCTGGCCGAGCACGGGGTCCGTATCGAGCGCGTGATCAACGGTGGGGGTATCCCGCAAAAGAACGAAGTCCTCAACCGTGTTTACGCCAACGTCCTCCAGAAGCCGGTGCTGGTTCCGCGACGGGAGGTGACGAGTCTGGGCTCGGCGATCTTCGCCGGATTGATCGCGGGGCTTTTCCGGACGGTGGAGGAGGCGCAGCAGCAGCTTTGTCCGGACTACCGGGTAATCGAGCCTGATCCGGCTTCAGCGGAGATCTACTCGGAGCTGTTCGAGCTTTACCGCAGGCTGTACTTCGCTTTCGGCCGACCCCAAGCGGACCCGGCGACGGTGGGTGACGTTCTGCCCACCCTGCGGCGTTTGGCCAGAAAATGAAGGGAGAAGGGGCCTCAGCAGGATGAACGAGGGACTTGAACAGTTGCGTAGAGAGGTGCTGGAGGCAAACCTGGAGATCGTCCGGGCAGGACTCGTCGTGGCCACCTTCGGCAATGCCAGTGGGATCCTGCGGGAGTCTGGGTTGGTGGTGATCAAGCCCAGCGGGGTGGACTACGCCGGATTGCGACCGGAGGACCTGGTGGTGACCGATCTGGAGGGCAGAATAGTGGAGGGTGCCCTGCGTCCTTCCTCGGACCTGGCCACCCACCTGGAACTGTATCGGGCCTTTCCCTCCATCGGCGGGGTTGTGCATACCCATTCGCGGTTCGCCACCGCCTGGGCACAGGCCGGCAGGGAGATCCCCTGCCTGGGCACCACCCACGCCGACTACTTCCATGGGCCGGTTCCCCTGACCAAGCCCATGGCGGAGGCGGAAATCCGCCAGGACTACGAACGCAACACGGGCAAGGTTATCGTCAGGCGGTTCAGGGAGCTGGACGCCGTCCGTTTCCCGGCTGTCCTGGTGCACGGCCACGGTCCGTTCACCTGGGGATCCGGCCCACGGCAGGCGGCGCATATGGCGATCCTGCTGGAGGAGATCGCCCGGATCGCCTACTACACGGTCACCCTGAATGCGGAGGTGCAACCGCTGCCTTCCGCACTGCTGGACAAACACTTCCTCCGCAAACATGGACCGGATGCCTACTACGGTCAGGCAGCCCCGTCGACCCCCCGGCGGGGCTGACGTCTGCTCCGGCGGCCGCTGGAGGGTCGCCTTCCGGTTCCCATCGCCCGGATCAGGAGACTTTATGATTTCCAGGTACTGGTTGACGGCTGCCCTCATGTGGTGGTCTCTCGCCCTGGTGGAGGCCCAGGATGTGGGTATGGGCAGGCGCGAAGGCGGAGGTCGGCGTTTCGAAGCACCCTATACCATGCAGATCCGGACGCCCCACGTCCCCTGGGGCGGGGAACTGCCGGGACCGCCCCTGCGGGTGCTGGCGGTACCCAGCGTCCAGGAGGGTCGGACCCTGGTGGAGCTGGCCCAGCGCCTTCCCATGGAGCTGACCACCGTGAGCATCGACCCGGCCTGGGACGTCAACAAGTGGAGCATGGCCTTCGGGGAGGACTACGGTGCGCGGGCCGAGCAGGGGGATCTGGATCTGGTCTACTCCTATCTGGAAGCTGAGCTCACCAGCGACAAGGTATTCGACGCCATTCTCCTGCCCCTGCATCACGGTCGCGACGCCCTGTCCGAAAAGGGCTGGCAGGCGCTGCGCCGCCGGGTGGAAGCCGGTTGTGGACTGGTACTGATCCGCCCGTTTGACCGCGTCCTGTCCCCGCTCCTTCTCCCGGAGGAACCGCGCCCCTCCGGTGAAGATGATTCAGGCCGCCCTGTGGAACCGGCGCGGGAGTCCTCCCCGTGGCGGTTGAACGCGGACCATTGGCTGGTCCGCGGGATCCCGGTGGAGAGTTTTCCCTTCGATCTCCTCGAGCATTATCGCTATCTCCCCGCCGCCGGAGCCCGCGTGCTGGTGGCTGCGGAGTCGGGGACGCCGGTGTTGGCCGTGGGAGAGGTGGGCCGCGGCCGGGTGGTGGCTTTCGGCTATCGAAACTTGGGCATCAGTTGGCGCATGCCGATGCTTCCCGCGATGGTCCGGAATGTGGACGTCTATTGGGAGTATTTTTACTCCTGGCTGTGCCGCGCCCTGATCTATGCGGGACGGCGGGAGCCGGCGGCTTCCCCGGACTTTGCCGCCGCCTCGGCCCGGTGGGGTCTGCGGGCGGAGTCGGGAGTCCTGTTGCGGGAGGGGCACGGGGCGCCGCCGTCGTTTCCCGAGCTTGCTCCCGGACGCTATTTCCTCGAACAGCGGGTACCGGGTGACTGGCGGATCTCGGTCATCGAGATCCCTCAGCCCGACCGGATCGAGGCGGTGTCCGTCCGTCCGGAGGTCCTGGCGGAGGGAGAAAGCGCCGAGATCAACTTTACCTCCACCGGTCCGGCCGAACTCTCGGTGGAGGACGGTTTCGGCCGGCGACTGGGGAGTGCCTCGGTCCCCGGGTCCGGAAGACGCTCGGTACAGATCAGGCTGGGACGGCCGTTGACCCACGGCGGAGTGGTGAGAATCCGGGTGGGTACCGCCGAGCTCAGGACGGCGGTGCGGTTTGCCGTCTCATCGCGGGAATGGGAGGACTACGAGGTCATCCTGCCATGGTACGGGCCGAATTCCTACCAGCCCTGGATCCCCGCGCTGGATGAGCAGTTCCGGCGGATCGGGATCACCACCTTGGAAGACCCGGAACGCAACTTCCGGATTATCGCCAGCGTCCACGACCCGGTGTTCGGAATCTATTGGTACCGCCGGGCCGGCTACGAGAAGCGCAAGGCGGAGTACCTGCGAACCGGCGACAAGCGCTACCTGACCCGTGACATCTCACTGCATGCCCCCGATCTTGAAGAGCGGATGCGGGAGCGCTTCCGCCGGGCGGTGGGGGACGTGATTCCCCTGAAGCCTTTCGCCTACTACCTCGCCGACGAGTCTTCGGTGACCTGCTATGCCGACGCCTTCGACGTCGACTGGTCGCCTGCCGATCTGGAGGCATTCCGAAAGTGGCTGCAGCGCCGCTACAGTTCGCTGGAGAATCTGAATCTGGCTTGGGGGACGGCTTTTTCCGACTGGGCAGCGGTGGTGCCCATGACCACGGAGGAAGCCCAACGTCATGGCAACTATGCGCCTTGGGCCGAGCACCGGATCTTCATGGAAGAGGCCTTCATCCGGACCATCGCGCGGGGTGGTGAGATCGCCCGGGAGTTCGATCCGGGAGCACGTCCGTCCTTCTCGGGAACCCAGGTGCCCACCCCGCACAACGGCTGCAACTGGTACGAGATCGACCAGGTGGCGGATTACCTGCAGCCCTACTCCGGAGGAAGCCAGGACGCCATGCACCACCTGTTCCGTCCGGGGCTGAAGCTGACCGGTTTCACCGGCTACGGTCTGGTTGGGGACAAAGTCCAGCACGAGGTGTGGCAACGGCTGTTTTACGGCCATGCCGGGGCATCCATTTTCTGGCACTACACGCTGTTGAACCCCGACCTGACGTTCAGCGAGCAGGGCTCGGCCTTGGCCCAGGCCATCGGCCGGCTGCAGTCGGGGATCGGCCGCATCTTCATGAACGCTCCGGTGCAGGAGGACGGCGTGGCGATTCATTTCTCCATGGCCAGCATCCGGGGGGCGTGGATTACCGACGGTCGGATTGTCGAAGGCGTCCGGTCGGCGGCGCAAACCTCGAAGAACTTCGCCGAGCTGATGAAGCGCCGGGAGGCGTGGGTCAAACAACTCGAGTCCCAGGGGCTGCAGTTCCGGTTCCTGGCCACGCCTCAGATCGAGGCGGGAGAGCTGTCCCGGTACCGGGTCCTGATTCTGCCTTATTCCATCGCCCTTTCCGACCGGGAGGCCGCGGCCATCGAGGCCTTTGCCGCCCGGGGCGGCCGCGTCTTCGTGGATGAGCAGGCGGGGAGGATGGACGAGAAGAACCGCTGGCGCCGACAGCCGTTGTGGACGAGTTTGCCGGCGGGATTTGTCCGGGTGGAGGCGCCGGTCCGGGTGCCGGTGGATTCGGCGTTTCCGGTGGCCGCCCAGGGACTCACCACGGTGAGGCGCTTCGGCTCGGCGACCGTGTACGGTTTTCTGCCCGAGGAGTCCGTCCAGGTCCGGTTGCCGGCGTCAACACGGGTCCGTTACGACCTGTTGCGGGGCCGGCCGGCGGCGGAGGTGGTCGCGGCGGGTCCGGCGGAGCCCGTGCTGATCCTGGAGCGGGACAGCCGGATTGCGGAATTGAGGATCGACTCGGATTTGACCCTGAGCCTGCGGGATGAACAGGGGCGTCCGGTGGACCGCTCGGTGGTGGCGATCCGGGTCTTCGATCCCGACGGCAAACTGGTGCGCTATTACTCCGGGAACACAGATATCCGGTACGGAGCCGGACGGTTCACGATCCCGTTTGCGGAAGGGGATGCCCGGGGTGCATGGCGGGTGGAGGCGCGGGATGTGATCAGCGGCCTGGCTGCCGCCGCCACCGTCGAGCGCTGATTCCCGCCTGACGCGGGGGTGCGGGGTTCCGGGGTGGCGGGATTTTCGGTTACGGAGTTGCCCGGTTGCGATTCCGGCGGTGGCCGCGAAGGCGCGTTGCCGCGCAACCTCGCGACCTCGTAACCCCGCAAGCGCTGCCACCGCGGGAGACGCCGAAGCCGTCGGTTCAGCATTCAGAGCCTGGGGCAAGCCCGCAGGGCACCGCCCCAGGAAACCGACCAACAGGAAATCCCGACGAGAGCCCTGCAAGGGCGGCCTCAAAGGGGTTGGCCGAAGATTCCCCGACGCGACGCACCACCGACGTCGTCACCCCCAGATGCCGGCCCGCCGGGAGCGCCGGAGGCGCGACCCAGACTGAGCCCAGGCCTTCAGGCCTGGGTTGACGGGCGGCCGGCGATCGGATCAAGCCCCGGAGGGGCGGCCGGGCCGATCGGCTCCACGGCTCGGCCGTCCCTCCGGGACTTGTCCTCCTCGATGGGGACGTGGCCCGACCCCAGGAGTGAACTCCCGGGCTGTCCTCGGTCGTCCCTCCGGGACTCACCGGGCCTTCGCCTCACCGGCTCCGAACGTCTCCCTCTGTCGATGCCGTCGAACCGTCGGTACCCCGGAGCCTCCCCCGCCTCACCGGCCGCCGATTCCGCTTGTGCAAGGGGTGGAAGGCGGAGGCAAACTTCCGCACTCCAAGGCGCGGCCCGCCGTCAGCGGGCCGCGCGGAACCCAGCAACCTGGCGTGCCTATGCCATCCAGTTGCGGCTGCGCTGCCAACCGTGCTGGAAGAGCTGCCCCACCAGGTTGACGTTCTCCACCACCTGGAAATCGAACATGCCGACGCAGATGAAATCCGCGCCGTTCTCGAAGGCGTAGCGGAAGCCATCAGCCGGTGGAATCGCCCCGGCCGCCAGCACCTTGTAGGCGATCCAGGGTTTGCGGATTCCACGCATGTACGCGATGGTTTCAGCCGGCGTCAGCTCCCAGTAGTTGTCCGCCTGGTTCGAAACCACGTCCTGGTTCTGCTCCGGCCGGCGGGACGACCAGTAGTTCCCGTGGTGCAGGGTCTTCATGTAGAAGTCGGCAGGAAAGCCGGCTTCCTCGACAGTGCGGATGGTCTGCAGGGCGTGGCCGGCGGTGCCCGCAGGAACCCGCGCCGCGATCCTCGCCAGGGCCTGCTCCATCAGGTCGAGCCGCCCCCGCTTGACGAAATCGTCGGCAATTCCACCCTGAATGAACGCCGCCACCGCACCATGATCGAGCGCCAGGTCGATGTTGGAGGCCACGTCGGTTTCCTTGGGGTAGACCTGGGCGATCCACTGGATCCTGCCGCCTTTCTTCCAGTACTTGTCCAGGATGCGGATGGTGTCCCCGTCGGTTCTCAGGATGGCGGTGTTGATTCCGGCGGATTCGCACAGCCACAGCGTCTCCATCACCTTGTCATCGTGGAAATAGGCTTTCAGCAGGGGGGAGACATAGATCAGGTCGCGGGCATGGGCGAAGCCGCTGATCAGATTGCCCCCGGCGATGATCCGGCTCACCTGGAGCGGTCCGAACCTGCCCTTGGGGGGCAGGCCCTTGAGCTGGTCCAAAGTGGCGGCGGACGCCGTACGGACCGAAGCCTGGCTGGTCGTGTCGACCTTGGCCAGCAACCTCTCTTCATGACTGCTCCAACCGTGGCGCTGGAGCACCGCCAGCACAAAGGCTCCGACGAAGGGTGTCACGGCCAGGTGCTTGAGCAGCTCGCGGCGGCCGGAGGCGTCGCGCAGCGTCCACCGGTTTTCCTCCCGGGGCACTTCGAGCCGCACCGGTCCGGCCGGCGGAGAGTCCGCCGGGCTGGAGGGTGCGACCAGGTTTCCCAGACCGGGCAGTATCCCGGACGGGATCAGGCCGAGCACGGCCAGGGCCGCCAGTTCGATCAGGTTCTTGTTGACCCAGAGGTACTGGCCCTCCGGCCTGCCGAACTCGTAGCCCGAGATCGACGGATTGGCCAGATAGTAAAGCACCAGCAGCAGGCATCCCGCGAGACAGGCCGGCCGGACGGCAACACCGAGCATCAGCCCGGCCCCGACGGCGATCAGGCCCCCGATGTTCAGCAGGTCCACGCCCCTGAGCACGGCCGGTTCCGAGGCGATCCAACGGAAGAAGTCGGCGAACAGCCACCGGGACTGGGCGAGGTAGCCCGCGGAGGTCCACTGGGGGTCGAGCAGTTTCGCCAGGCCCTCGTACAGGAAATGCCAGCCCACCAGCATTCGAAGCAGAAAGGCGGCGGCGCGCAGGGTGGTGGGCCAGGGCGGTGGGGTCACGGAGGTTGCTGTGGACATCAAATCAACTCCGCAGCGAAGCTTAACGGGGGTGACTGGGGGAGTAAAGGGTTCGGCGCCGATCTTTTGAGAGTGCACCGGTTTGAGGGGCTCGGCCGCGCCTCCGGCGCTTCCGCCTTGCCGGACCGCCGGAGCCCAACGGGCTGCGGCCATTCCGACCGGAACCCGCCGGCTGGAGCATATAATCGACTCCCATTGGGGGAGACCCGTGTGAGCACTGCTTCGGGCCACGAGATCCGGCTGGATATCCTGCCGCAACCCGACGACCAGACGTGCGGGCCTACCTGCCTGCACGCCCTGTACCGCTACTACGGCTACGACGTGCCGCTGGCCAGGGTGATCGAAGAGGTGGATCAGCTCGAGGGAGGAGGGACGGTGGCGGTAAGCCTGGGGAACCACGCTCTCCGCAACGGCTTCCAGGCCACCATCTATACCTACAACCTGCAGGTCTTCGACCCCACCTGGTTCCGGCAGGAAACCGACCTTTCCGCCAAGCTCAGGGAACAGCTCCGTCACAAGTCGGGTCGCAAGCTGCGCCGGGTCAGCGTAGAGTACCTCGAGTTTCTGGAACGCGGCGGGAAAGTCCTGTTCGAGGACCTCACCTCCTCCTTGATCGAGCGCTTTCTCAGCCGGGGCCACCCCATTCTGACCGGGCTGAGCGCCACCTATCTGTACAACTGCGCCCGGGAGACGGATCGGGACTATGACGACATCAGGGGCGAACCTACCGGCCACTTTGTCCTGCTGGCGGGTTACGACCCGTTGACGAAGGAAGTCCTGGTGGCGGATCCCTACCTGCCCAATCCCGTGGCCTGCAGCCAGTACTACCGGGTCGGCGTGGACCGGGTAATCTCCTCGGTTCTGCTGGGGACGCTCACCTATGACGCCAATCTGCTGCTGATCGAGCCGGCGGAGGCCGCCTGACCGTGAACAACACCCTGCTGGTGGTCCACAACCCGGCCAACTGGCCGCTCCGGATCCCCGGAGTGGAGATCGTCTCGGCCCGTGCCTACCTTACCGAGAGGCGTTTCAGCCTGATGCGCCGGACCAAGGTCTTCAACCTGTGCCGCTCGTACCGGTATCAGAGCCTCGGATATTACGTCTCCCTGCTGGCTGAGGCCCGGGGACAGAAGCCGATTCCCTCGGTCACCACCATTCAGGACCTCAAGAGCCAGGGGATCTTCCGGACGATTTCCGACGAGGTGGACGACCTGATCCAGCACAGCCTCGCTCCCATCCGGTCGGAGGAGTTCACGCTGAGCATCTACTTCGGCAAGAACGTGGCGAAGCGGTATGACCGTCTCAGCCTGAGCCTGTTCCGCCTGTTCGAGGCCCCCCTGCTGAGGGCCCACTTCCGGCGGGCCGGGGAACGCTGGGAGGTTCAGGACATCAGTCCGATTTCCCTCAGCGAGATCCCCGAGGGTCACCGGCCGTTCCTGGCGGACGCTGCCCGGGAATACCTGGAGGGACGCCGCAGCAAGGGGCGCCGACGGGCGTCGCCCCGATACGATATCGCCATCCTTTGGGATCCCCGCGGCGAGACGCCGGCCTCCGATGAAAAGGCGATCCGTCGCTTCGTCGCCGCAGCCGAGGCGCTGGACCTTTCGGCGGAGGTTATCAAGCGGGTGGATTACGGGAGGTTGGCGGAATTCGACGCCCTGTTCATCCGCGATACCACCAGTGTCAATCATTACACCTACCGCTTTGCCCGGCGGGCCTCCGCCGAGGGACTGGTGGTGATCGATGACCCGGCGTCCATCCTCAAGTGTGCCAACAAGGTTTACCTGGCCGAACTGCTGGAGCGGCACAAGATTCCGACCCCGCGCACCCTGGTGGTGAGCCGGGCGAACCAGGACAGGGTTGTCGCCGAGCTGGGTCTGCCGTGCATTCTCAAGCAGCCGGACAGTTCCTTCTCCCAGGGGGTCACCCGGGTGCATACCGAAGAGGAGCTGAAGGCCAGCCTGGACCGCCTGCTGGAGCGCTCGGAGCTGATCATCGCCCAGGAGTTCCTGCCCACTCCTTTTGACTGGCGGGTGTGCATCCTCGACCGTGAGCCCCTTTTCGTCTGCAAGTATTTCATGGCCCGACGCCACTGGCAGATCATCAAGAACGCGGGGGAGGGCCGGACGGTGTCGGGCAAAGTGGAAACATTTCCGGTTCATCAAGCGCCGCTGGCGGTGGTGCGAACCGCGCTGCGGGCCGCCAACCTGATCGGGGACGGATTCTACGGCGTCGATATCAAGCAGGTCGGCCGCCGTTACTTCGTGATCGAGATCAACGACAATCCCAGCGTGGATGCCGGGTTCGAGGACGCGGTCCTCAAGGAACAGCTCTACCTGAAAGTGATGTCGGTTTTCGCCCGCCGCCTCGACCGACTGAAGGGGAACCCTTGAGCCGGTCGTACCATCTGTTCGAGGTTTTCGGGGTCGAGCTGGAATACATGGTCGTGGACCGGGCCGGTTTGGATGTCCTGCCGGTCACCGACGAGGTCCTCAAGGCGGTCGCCGGTGAATACGTTTCCGAAGTGGAACGCAACACCCTGGCCTGGTCGAACGAGCTGGTTCTGCACGTGGTCGAGCTGAAAACCAATGGACCCGTCCGCTCGCTGGCGGGGCTGGAGCAGCGCTTTCAGGCGTCGGTCCACGAGATCAACCGGATTCTCGACCCCCGGGGAGGGATGCTGATGCCAGGGGGGATGCATCCCTGGATGGACCCCTGGCGTGAGACACAGCTCTGGCCCCATGAGTACAGCGCCGTCTATGCCGCCCTGGATCGGATCTTCGACTGTCGTGGACACGGCTGGTCCAATCTCCAGAGCCTGCACATGAATCTGCCGTTTTGCGGCGACGAGGAGTTTGGGCGGCTCCACTCAGCGATCCGGCTGGTGATGCCTGTGATGCCGGCCCTGGCGGCCGCTTCTCCGGCCATGGAAGGACGACTGACCGGTTTGGCCGACAACCGGCTGGCGGCCTACCGGGAAAACCAGCAGCGCATTCCTTCCATTACCGGACGCCTCATACCCGAACCGGTTTTTAGCGAGGAGGAATATCGGGAAAAGATCCTGGCGCCCATGTACGCCGACATCGCGCCATGGGACCCGGAAGGCGTGCTTGCCTTCGAGTGGCTCAATTCCCGAGGCGCGATCGCGCGTTTCGAGCGGGACACCATCGAGGTCCGGGTACTGGATGTGCAGGAATGTCCCGCGGCGGATCTCGCGATTTACGGGCTGATCGTGGAGGTGCTGCGGGCGCTGACCGAGGAGCGGTGGCCAGGAGGCCATCGTGCGCAATGGGCTTTCCCGGTGGATCGCCTGGTCCCCATCCTGGACGCCTGTATCCGGGAGGGAGGGGCCGCCTGGATCGAGGACGGTGCTTACCTGGCATTGTTCGACCTCAATCCCGGCCGGCCCAGGACGGCAAACGATCTCTGGCGGGAACTCCTCCGGCGGGTGGGGCCCGACCTGGCGCCTGAGCATGCCGGCTTGGCCGAGCGCCTGTTGGCCCGGGGCACCCTGGCCGAACGTCTGGTGCGGGCGTTGGGTCCGACTCCCGGCCTTCCCCATCTGCGAAGTGCCTATCGGCGCCTTGCCGAGTGTCTGGCCGAGGGCAGCCTGTTCGATGCTTGACGAGGCGGATGTTCTGGTGACCTGTGAGCATGGCGGCAAGCGGATCCCTCGCCGCTACGCCGAACTGTTTGCGGGATCCGAGGAACTCCTGGCCTCCCACCGCGGCTGGGATCCCGGTGCCGAGCGTCTGGCCCGGGCTCTGGCAGGGGCCCTGGGGACAGTCCCTATCGTGGCGCGGATCAGCCGGCTGCTGGTGGACCTGAACCGTTCGCCGGGACATCCCCGACAATTCTCCGAGTTTACGCGCCGCCTGCCCGGCTCCCGAAAGCTTGAAATCGTCCGCCGTTACTACTTCCCCTACCGGCGCCGGGTGGTGTGTCGAGTCGGTGAAATGGCGGCCGCCGGGCGCCTGGTGGCTCACTTTTCGGTTCACAGCTTCACTCCCCGCTGGAAAGGCAAGCCGAGGGAGGTGGACGTGGGAATCCTCTTTGATCCCGCCCGGGTCCGGGAGAAGGAACTGGGTGATCGGATCCGGAATGCCCTTCAGGAACTGCGGCCGGACTGGCGGATCCGCTTCAATCGACCCTACCGGGGGACCTCCGACGGTCTCACCACCTGGCTGCGACGCAACTTTCCCGCGGACAAGTACTTGGGACTGGAGCTGGAGTTCAGCCAGGCCCTGCCGGCCCGCGGGCTGCGGGGTTCGGAAATGGGGCGGGTCACCGCAGTTCTGGCGGGGGCGGTAAAGAGTCTCGTGCACTTGCCCTGAGGAGCCGCTTCAGAATTCGGCTACAATCCGGAAGCCTTGGGTCGTGTTGACTCGTCCTGGATACTCGGCGCGTTCCCGCCGCGACGCCTGCAGGAACCATCGGGGACTGGCGAAGGAACCTCCCCGCAGAACCGGATCGAACCAGGGTCCGACGAGACGGGGGCGGGCGTCCTCCGGAGCCCCGCGATAGTCCGGGTGCCAGGAATCCAGGCACCATTCCCAGACGTTACCGCGCAGGTCGAAAATGCCCCAGGCGTTAGGTGCCAGTGCGGCTACCGGCCGACTCTGGTGATTCGAGTTGGCAAGGAACCACGCCGCCTGTTCCAGGGCCGGGGGCAACTGGTCTTCACGGCCGCCGACCCGACAGGCATACTCCCACTCCGCTTCCGTGGGCAGCCGGACGGTCACCCCGGAAACCTTGCCTGCCCAGAGGCAGAACGCCATGGCGTCCCACCAGCTGACCAGCACGACCGGGTGGTCGTCTGTCTGGAGGAACCCCGGGTCCCTCCACGACACGCCTGGGCGCGGGATCCAGGTCCCCTCACGGTCCAGGACGAAACCTCCCCCCATGCGTTCGACGTCGGTCTGATAACCCGTTGACTCAACGAAACGCCTGAACTGACCGACCGTCACTTCGGTGGCTCCCATGGCCAGTCCGCGGCGGATCCTGACTTGCCGTGGGGGCTCAGCGGACGGCCCCACGACGGTTGATCCCATCTCGAATGTCCCTGGAGGAAGCGGCCTCAGGGGCATCTCCACAACCGCAAGGCTGGCAGGCGGGTCGCCTCCCGGGGAGGCGGGGGCGTCCTCCCACTTCCGGCCGGCGGCCACTTTCTCGTCCCAGGCCAGCGGGGAACGGGCGATGCGGAAACCGGTGGTGTTGGCGGCATAAGTGGACAGACGTCCATGCCTACGGCGGAGGTCTGGGGGCCCCGGGGCATCCGCCCAGGATCCACCCCGCAGAACGTACCGCGCGGCCACCGCCGGAAGCCAGTCTTCCGCCAGCCAGGGCTTGGAATCGGAGGGAGCCCCGTCGTAGGAAGGATGGTAGACATCCAGACACCACTCCAGGGCGTTGGTGCCCATATCAGCGGGCAGGTCGGGTGGGCCGGAGACGGGACGTTGGGTCCGCTTGGGCACGGTTTCAGGGGTGCGGGCGGGAGCCGCGGCTCCATCCGTCCCGGGCTGCAGGGTTGCGGCATACTCCCACTCCGCTTCCGTGGGCAGGCGGATCCGCTCGCCGAGCTGGGCGGAGAGCCAGCGGGTGAAAGCGATCGCGTCGCGCCGGCTGATGCAGACCACCGGCTCGTCCACCTCCTGGCTGAAGCCGGGTGAGCGCCAGTTCCGGTAGCGCGCCGGAGATTCGGGTAAGCCCCGCAGTGCGTCCCCGGCCCAACGCAACTGTTCCGCATCTGTCACGTAACCCGTCGCCTCGACAAAAGCGCGGAACTGGGCCACCGTCACTTTCGTGCGGGACAGGTGGAACTTGCGCAGGATACGAACTGGATGGGCGGGGCGCTGGTCGGGTGCCCCGGAATCGGAACCCATCTGGAAACCGCCGGCGGGCAGGAAGACAAACTCGAATCGGACGCTCCCCGCCGTGCGGACCACCGGGGCGTCCGGCCAGTCGGTTTCCTCGTCAGGGGCCGTCTCTCCGCCGTGGGACCCCGGGGCAGCCGGCCTCCCGCCGGAAGGGCTGGGTCGGGTCAGCCAGGGCAGGTCCCATCCGGAGGACTTTGGGCCGGACGGCTTGGTTGGGGTAGTCTGAATCTTCTGGAAGGGATTGTTGAAATAGACAGCGGTGCCCAGGGCGAGCACAAGCACGCCCACAATAACCCCGAGGATCAGGTCAGCCCTGCGCTCCTGTTGCTTGTCCATGCCGCGCGCCCTGTCGGCAGCCGCTCATAAGCTGTCGGAGTTAACATTCGGCGGAGTTGCGGCGGGCATTATGGGGAGTCAGGAGTCGGGAGTCAGGAGTCGGGAGACAGGAGTCGGGAGACAGGAGTCAGGAGTCAGAAGACAGGAGTCAGGAGTCAGGAGTCGGGAAACAGGAGTCGGGAGCCGGGACTCGATGCTTCGTGACCGGGGTGCTCCCCCCGCTGGGATCCAGTCTTAGGTTTCCACTCGGATCCCCGGGATTCCTCGGATCAGCCGATGGCTCAGATCGCTCCGAGAGAAAGGAGCGAGCTTCTTGGTCCCCCGGGCCACCAGCCGCCGATCCAAAGGCTCGGCACCACCTCCGGTCCCCCTATTGCCCTCCTGACTCCCGACTCCCGTCTCCTGACTCCCGTTTCCTGACTCCCGTCTCCCGGCTCCTGTCTCCTGACTCCCGACTCCCGTCTCCTGACTCCCGTTTCCTGACTCCCGTCTCCCGGCTCCTGTCTCCCGTTTCCTGACTCCCGTCTCCCGGCTCCTGTCTCCCGACTCCCGTCTCCTGACTCCTGACTCCTGTCTCCTGACTCCTGTCTCCCGTCTCCCGTCTCCTGGCTCCTGACTCCCGGCTCCCCTCTCCCGACTCCCCCGCAGCAGCCCCTCGATCTCACCGGCGATCCGCTGGTGCTCCTCCGCCGAATCGACCCGCAGAACGTTGAACATGATCGCCACCAGATAGACGACCTGGTCCTGCCCCCGGGCGGGGGACTCCACGATGGCCACCGAGTGCATGAGGTTGGTCCGGTTCCCCCGGTAAGGTCCGCAGCGGAATCCGTCCTCCGGCTCACATTCGAAGAGGCTTTCGGATTTGAAGTAAACGGCCGCTTCCGCCAGGGCCGGAGAGGATGCGTACCGGTACCGGGGACGTGTGACATAAAGCAGCCGCTTCATCTCCAGACTGCTCCAGGGGTCCACCATCCGACCCTGTTCGAGCCGCACCAGCCAGCGCAGAAGTTCCAGTGGGGTCGCATAACTGGAGCGCCCGGGGATGATTCGGGAAGCCGCCCGGGTGAAAAGAGTCTGAACCCGCAGAAATTCGAAACGCAGGCCGGCCGCCTCCAGGGGAGCCCGGACCACGTGTACCGCCCGCTCTGTACGCTCCGCGGGGGGTGAGGTGCGGAAATAGCTCCGCGCGGACTTTTCGTGTGGGGGGTAGTCGGTTCCGAAGCGGTCCATCAGGACCGCCTCCTTCCATACCAGGGAGGCTGCCGAGTTGGAACTCGGTGAAATCATGTGGTCGAGCCATTCCCACAGGTTCATGCGGTCGCCGGGCTGTACGGGCCGGTATTCCACCCGCTGTCGAATTTCGTCCACGATGGGCACCCGGTGATGATCCGTGCCGGTGAAGGCGTCGGCGGTCACCATGGTCTGCCGGAGGAACCGGCCGCGCTCTTCCGGCTGGTCGGGAAACCGCAGGCGAATCTGGTGGAACACCGCCGCCATGACCAGCAGCTTCCCGACGCTGCCGGGAACATACCCGTCCTCCGCCCGCAAGGCGGCAAAGCGGGGGTTTTCCGGGTGGGTGATGTCCAGCAACGCCACCCGGTAGGAAGGGTCCCGGGCCGCAAAGATGGCCTCCAGACCCGCTTGCAGCACGGGGTCCCGTGCCGTGCCGGGGCCGAGGTCCAGGTCGGGGCGGCCGACCAGTCGGAGTCGGACGCCGTCGGCTCCCAGAGACCCGCCCGGCGGCAGGCGCAAGCTGCCCGTCCACTCGCCGGCGAGAATCTTCTGAAAGGCCCGCAACCGCCGAATACCCGTGGCTTCAAAGCCGTCGAGGGGGTAGGCGGCTGCGGTCATGGAAAGGCTGAACACACCGAGCACCAGGGTCAGGAGCCACGCGGCCGCCGTCATATTTCCTGGGTCAAGTCTACCGGGGTGTCGGCCTGTCGCTCCCAGTCCTGGTCGAGAAATTTGGGGATGCGACCCTTGCCGCCGGGAGCTTCGGTCACGAAGGGACGGACCTGAAAGAGCCAGAGTCGGGAGCCGGTGAAGCCGAACTCGAGATCCCAAACCGCTTCCGGGGTGGCGCCGGGCATCCGACGGCGGACCGTCTCGGCGACCTGGCGGAGCTGCTGCAGGTCTTCGGGTGACAGCAGTTCCGTATCCTTCGAGGTTGGCACGAGTTTTACGCCGCCGGCTGCGTCGGGGTTCAGGATCCGGCGGAAGGGAGCCTTGGCCAGCGACAACAGCCGGACCGAGCCGTCAGCTTTCAGCACCAGGGTCTCCGCGACCTCACCCTGCACGGCGCCGCCGACGCCTTCGCTGACCGCCACCGTCAGTCCGCCTGCCTCCTGGCGTTCGAGGTCGGCGGTGATCAGCACCCCGGACTTGTCGCAGGGGACACTTTCCAGGATCAGGACCGACGGCAATACAGTGCCCAGATCGCTCAACACGCGGCTTCGCCACAGGTAGGCCCGTTCCGCGAAGGGTGAGGCCCAGAGCCGCTTGACTGACGTCAAGACGTCGGGCAGCGTGCGCTGGTTGGGTACCGTGAGGTTCAAACCGGCTCCCGAAAACTCGGGCAAATCTTCGACATTGGTATCGCTGCGGACGAAAACGCCGCGGCCCAGACTGCTGCCGAGGGCGGACTCCACCGCCCGCTCCACGGCTTCCCGGTCCTCCGGGATGAACGGCAGCGTCTGGATGGCCTCGCGGAAGTAGGCCAGTCGCGGAAAGATGAACGCATTGATCTCCTGCTCGGGACGACCCTCCTTCCGCCAGTGTTCGACCTGCTTGAAAGCGGCCTGGATTTCCTCCCAGACTGTGGCTTTCGCCCGGTAGGGACGGCTGACGTGCCGGTAGTACAGCCCGAACGGTAAGGCGAGTCCGCGGGCGACCTGTCCGGGAAACATATGGGCCAGTTCGCCCAGGTTGGCAGCTTTGGGTCCCACGACTACGCCGGATTCCGCCGCCCTCAACTGTTCCAGTGGGATGGGGCTCGCCCGGTCGAGGCGGACCCGGGAGAGGTCCACCGCAAGACGGGGCTGGGCCACGGAAGGGGAATCGTCCAGCAGCTCGCGCTCCGCGTCGGTGAGGGCGACGACCGGTTTGAACATTACCTTCCCCAGGGGAGAGACCGCGTAAAGGACTGCCTGTCCTTCCCACTGTCGCAGCTCAGGGAGGAGGTCGGAGGACACCGAGGCGTTGGGAATCTCCAGGCTGCGGGCCAGCAACTGAACGTGGGAAAGCAGGTTTCCGGCGTCCAGGGTTACCAGACCCGCCACCGGGCGCAGCTCCGCCACCGCCTCCGGGATCACGTAGATGCCGGAGGGATCCGGTTCCCAGTGAGTAGGGATGCGGTCCACCACCCGCAGAATCCCAACGGCAAGACCTGGATTGAGTCCACGCATTCGGCTGGACAGAGCGGACTCGTCGGACAGCCCGGGGCCCACGAGCAGCCGGTGGACGTCTTTCTGGAGCATCCCCAGGCGTTCCGCCAGGTGAAAGAGGTTGGAGGACCGGACCAGGGCGTGAAAGAAGCCGGCAGTCTTCGGCTCCACCTGGAGATACCGCTGGAAAACGGGTCCGAAGGTTTGGCGGGCGGTGGCTTCCGACCAGTCGAGGCTCCGGGTCAGGTAGTTCAGGGACCGTTTGTATTCCAGCAGGGATGGGGTCTCGGATGGGGTCTCGGCCAGCAGCGAAGCCATTTCGCCATTGAGCGCTTCAACTTCACGGACGGTGAGGAAACCGGCCCCGTAGGCCAGCTCGAAGAGAGAGGCCAACTCCTCCAGCCGTTGCCTGCGGGCGAGCGCGGCGTGGTCCAACGTGAGGTCGCGGAAAGCGACCTCCTGGAGTGCTCCACCCAGGTCCAGCAGCCACAGGTTGAGGGCGCCGTTGGTGCAGTTTACTGCCTGGCGGCGGGTCTTTCCGGCGAGCCTCGCAGCCGCCCGCACCCGCTCCCTCGGGTCAGCCGATCCCGCCAGCTGGGCGACCTCTCGAACGATTTCCGTGGCCCCGCCGCATTCGCCGGCGGCAGTGGGGGGAGCCGACTGGAAAGGCCCCAGGACCTGCGCGACTCCCCCCTGGCGGTATCGGACCTCCAGCCTGTCCTGCAATTCCTTCAGGACCTCCTTAACCTCCTGCGCCAGTGTCGGATCGTCCAGCCAGCGCTTGACGGCGATCCGGTCTTCGGCGGAGGGAAAGGAGTGAATCTTGACCCGCAGGGGCTGCAGCCGGCTGTCCAGGTCTGCCGCCCGGGAAATCAGGAGCCGGATGCGCGAGGTACCGGCGCTCGCCTGCCGGCGATGAGGGACTACCTGGACGAGCTGTGCCGCCAGCAGGAAGTGCCGGTCCAGCCATCGGGCATCGGAAAAGAGCTCTTCCAGAAACTCCTGACCGCGGCGTTCTTCATCCTCGATCTGGCGGGCGCCCCGGTAATACCGCGCCCTGCGCAGGATCCAGAAATGATCGGTCTGAAACAGATGGTCCTGGAGGACAAGCTCTTTCAGCAACAGGAAGTCGTCTGCCGGATTGGCGAAGTCCTCATACCGAAGAGCCTGCAGGATGGGGGCCGGATGAAAGCCCAGCTCCGCCATCCTCCGTGCGGCGTCGTTGAACTCGGCGTGTTGGACTCCGCCTCCCCGTTCCCGGCAGGGTGTCCCCTGCGGCGGGTGCACTGTGCCATCACGACAGAACCAGCGAAGCCGAAGGTAAGGACCCTTTGGATCCTGCTTCATGCGCTCAATCAGCGTCTGGACTTCATTCACCTGGGCGGGACTGAGTGGCGGGTAAAAGCTCTCCTCCTGGGCGCGCAGGCCGGAGGGGAGGACCAGCAGCAGGCATCCGGAAAGCAGCAGGGAAAACCGGGTTTTGGTCCTCATGAGGCCGTTTCCCGAGCAGTCTACACCGAACCGGGGAAGCTCGGCTGAAGCGAAGGGGTCCGAAGGGAGAGGCCCGCCCAGGTTAGGGGACGGAGGCGGGCTCGGCGATGCGGTGGTAACGGTTGATCGCGGGACCTTCCACCACCTGCAGCGTGCCGGAGGGCCATCGAATCTCCAACCTGTCCACCCTGGAAACTGATCCCAGCCCGAAGACCTGCCGTTGGTCGGAGTGGGAGGCGAAGCTGCCGCCGGTATACACGTCACGCCGCTGGGAACGCCCGCCGGCTTTCAGCCGGATCACCGACCCGATCCCGGCGGGCAGGGACCTCGGACCCGGCACCAGCTCTACTCCCAGCCAGTTGCCGCCGGGAAAGACATTTCGGAGCAGCTTGGGGGGAGAGTCCACACAGTTGATGACCACATCCGTCCGACCGTCGTTGTCGAAATCCCCGAACGCCGCACCCCGGGCGGTGACGACCACCGCCAGTCCCGAACCCGGAGCGGGCGGCACGGGTTCGAACCGCCGGCCGTCCAGGTTTCGGAACAGCAGCGGACGCTGGCGGAAGCTGGTTCCCCAGGGATGGCGATCCACCTCCGGGTAGACGTGGCCGTTGGCCACGAACAGGTCCAGCAGTCCGTCGTTGTCGTAATCCAGAAAGCCGGTTCCCCAGCCCACGAAGGGCAGGGAAGGCTCAGCCACCCCTGCTTCCCAGCTCACGTCCAGGAAGAAGAGGTCACCCTCGTTGCGGTAGAGGGTGTTGTAGTCGTCCCCGAAGTGCGCGACGTAGAGGTCGACCCTGCCGTCCAGGTTATAGTCGCCGACGGCCAGGCCCATGCCTGCCTGGGCGCGACCGTCTTCGCTGAGGGCGAAGCCTGACGTGTATCCGATCTCGCGGAACGTGCCGTCACCCTGGTTGAGGTAGAGGTAGTTGGGTGTGGAATCGTTGACGACCAACAGATCGCTCCACCCGTCGTCGTTGAGGTCCAGCCAGACTGCGGTAAAGCCGTAACCTCCGCCGGGATCGTGGACTCCGGCCGACTGGGCCACCTCGGCAAAAGTCCCGTCACCCTGGTTGCGGAACAGGAAGTCCCGGGTGCCGGGGAGTCCGCGCGGGCCGCACATCACCGGATCACCCCGGTAGCGGCAGAAGTTGATGGGAATGTCGACCCCCGGACGCGGCGGATGCGAGGGATCAAACTCGGCGTAGCCGCAGACGAAGAGGTCGAGCCGCCCGTCGCGATCGTAATCCCCGAAGGCGGCGCCGGTGGTCAGCGAGCCGGCGAGGGTGACGCCCGCTTCATCGGCGACGTCGGTAAAGGTCCCGTCACCGTTGTTCCGATACAGCCGGTTGGGTCCGAAGTTGGATACATAGAGGTCGGTCCAGCCGTCGTTGTTAAAGTCGCCTGCAACCACGCCGAAGGCCCACTGGCGATTGGCGACGCCGGCCTGGAGGGTGACGTCGGTGAAGGTGAGGTTCCCGTTGTTGCGGAACAGCCGCGAGATTCCATGCTCCGCCTTTCCCAGCAGGGCCTCGAACGGGGAGCCGTTGAGCAGGTAGATGTCGAGCCGGCCGTCCCGGTCGTAGTCGAACACGGCCACGCCGGCGCTCTTGGTGTCGATGATGTAGCGTTTTTCGGGGTAGCCGGCACGGTGACGGAAGACTTCCAGGCCGGAGGCGGCGGTAATGTCCTCGAACACCACCGGCGCCCCGTCCACCAGACCGCCGGCGGTGATGGGACGGTTCAAGGCGTCGAAAACGTCCGCCCGGCGCGTCCCCGACGCGGTTCCCCCTTCCTGTCCGCCTTCCTGGGAGTGCACCGCGGCCGACGCCGCCGACCAGAGGCAGAGAACGGCACAAACTGTTCGCACCCAACGGCAGGTTCTCACGTCACGGGGATCAGCCGATTTCCGAGACGCTGGAACAGGGCGTCCGGCGGCGGATAGGGGTGTCCGCGATGGATCCGGAAGGCCTCGGCATACGCCACAGGGCGCTGCGCCACTGCGGAGGCCTGCCGTCCCGCTTCGCCGGCCCAGCGCCGCATCATCTCGAGATACTCGTCCACGCCATGATGTTCCCGCAACCATTCGCGCTGGCTGCGGTGGGCGGCCAGCATGGCCGCCTTGCGTTCCATCATTTCCGAGATGTCGACGAAGAAGTGAACCGGCGCTGGATCGCCGAAGATGTCGATGCCATCCACCGGACTCCAGTAAACCAGCGCCGGGATGGCATCCAGGGCGGGGTGGTCTCCGGGGGCGGCGTAGTTGGGGACCGGGGCGGCAAAACAGGCAGAGCGCACCAGGCGGCTGGTGTTTTCGTGGTCGATCAGATAGTCGGCTGGTGGATGGGTCAGCACAACCGCCGGCCGGATCTCCCTGAGCAGGGCGGTGATCCGACGCAGGGAGGGGACATCGTACATGATGTTGAAGTCTTCAAACTCCAGGCACCGGTAGTCCGCTCCCAGCAGGCGACAGGCCTCCGCCGCTTCCCGGCGGCGCAGCTCACTGATCGCCCGCCGATCCAGCCGGTGGGAGCCGCAGTCGCCTGGGGTGAGAGTGACCACCGAAAGAGACGTTCCTGGACCGGCCAGATGCATCAGGGTTCCCGCACACATGAACTCGACATCATCCGGATGAGCGCCGACAGCCAGAATTCGCGTCATGGCAGAAGAGTTTAGCCCTTCTCCGTTCGACTCGCCCACGGGCCCCCGGCCCGGATTCCGGACCCCCAGGCCCCGAGGGAGCTACATGTCCATGTACGGCATCGGAGGAGTCAGAGCCAGCAGGCGCTGATAGACGGTGAGGGCACCCCGGTGGTGGGCGGTGTGATCCAGCACTGCGGACATGATGGCATGGCGCGGGACCTCACCCATGATCGGATTGGGAGGGAAGGGAGACGCCCACTCTTCGGCGCTGTGGCGGCCGGCAACCTCGACGGCACGGTCTGCGGCCCGTTCAAACCAGCGGCGTGCCTCCGCAAGACTGCGTACCGACCGCACCTCACGGTCCAAATCCTCGAAATCCATGTTCCAGTCGGAACCAAAGGCCGAGTCGAAGAACCATTCGATGGTCTGGGCCACATGGGCCACCTGGCCGGCGACGGTGAACAGTCCCTCCTGGGGCGCGAAGGAGGAATGTTCCTCCCGCAGCGGCCGCGTGGACCGGTTGAAGTACTCCCGCATGGCGGAGAGCTGCATCTTGATGGCTTCGGGCGTCATGGCAAACTCCTTTGTCGGATAGTGAACCTCTTTCCGGTCCCCACCCTCGTTAAACCTCGCCTTTGAACCTTTGAACCCTTGAACCCTTCACGCTCGCACCTTGTGCCTTCGGAAGGCCTCCCGTGGAGTTGACCCATCCTGAATCTCTGTCCGGGTGGCGTCAAGGGGCTGAACCTTTCCGGCGCGCAATCCGTTTCTCCGGGGGTAAGGAGCAAGATGATGAACTGGAAAAGAGTCTCGATTCTCGCCGTCGGGTTTTACTTCCTCCTGTCCACCGGCAGTGCCGCCAGCCAGTGGTTCCACGTCAGGGTGCAGGACAAGGGTGGCGAACAGGTCAGGATCAACCTTCCCTTGAACCTCATCAGCACGGTGTTGCCCATGGTCGAGGAGGAGGATCTGAATCACGGTACGCTGCGACTGAAGGATGAGGAGATTACGGTGGCGGAGCTGCGGGAGATCTGGGCCGCCGTCAAGGCGGAGGGCAGTTACGAATTCGTTACCGTCGAGTCGGAAAACGAGCGGGTTCGCATCAGCAAGGAGGGAGACCAACTGTTCATCCGATCCGTGGAGGGGTCCCACACGGAGGTGGAGGTGAACATTCCGGTGGCGGTGGTGGATGCCCTGCTCTCCGGTGAGGGCGAGACCCTCAACCTCAAGGCTGCGGTGGATGCTTTGGCGCTGGCTCCGGTGGGGGATCTGGTCCGGGTGAAGGACGGGGAGACCCACGTCCGAATCTGGATTGACGCCACGAGCACTCCTGAGTGATGCGCCCCCGCTCGTCGGAGCGAATGAGGGAGTAGGCGGCTATGTTGCTGAAGATTCTGGTCGGCTTCTCGGCAGCGGTGGCGGGCGTTCTGGCCGCCGGTCTGCTGGCGGTGGCCCAGGGCGGCCTGGCCACGGTGTGGATCCAGAACGAAGATGTCACGCTGTTCCTCCCGGTGCCCATGGTCCTGGCGGATGTCGCCCTGGAGTTTGCACCGGCAGAGGAGTTGGCGCAGGCGCGACGGGAGTTGGCTCCCTACCGGGATCTGGTCCAGGCGGCTCTCCGGGAGCTGGCTGAGTGCCCGGACGCGGTGCTGGTGGACGTGCTGTCCGGGGACGAATCGGTACTGGTCTCCAAGGAGGGGGGCAGCCTGCTGGTGGAAATTCACAGCCCTCCGGACGGCGACGTGGAAATCCGGGTTCCGTTGCGGGCTGTGCGACGGGTGGTGGCCCGGGTGACGGGGTGAGTCGGGAGGTTCCGCTCCGCAGGATGCCTGAATTCGTCCGGCTGCCCCCCTCGGTCCGGAGGCGGCTCCTTGGCCGGTTCCCGCCGGCGATCGAGTCCGTGTGACCGTTGCGGCAACCCGTTCAGGTTCGCACCCCCGACAGCAGCAGTGCCGCTCCCGTTCCAAACACCAGGTTGGGCGCCCAGGCCGCCAGCGACGGCGCCAGCAGGCCGTTGGCTCCCAGCACATCGAAGATCCCGAAGGCTCCCCAGTAGGCGATTCCCAGCAGCACGCCCGCGGCGATCCCGTAAAGGGCCCCGCGGCGGCCCATGGTCAGGGCGAAAGGAACCCCCAGCAGCGCCATGATCACGTTCACGACAGGGAATGAAAGCTTCTTGTAGAGTTCGGTCTTGAGGTAATCGACCTCAAAACCGCCGATTTCGAGCTCCTGGATGTAACTCCGGAGCTCCAGGTAGGTCATCTTGCTGGAATCCCGAACTTCCTCGGCAAAGAAGTCCGGTCCCTCGTTCCACCGGGCGAAACGGGAGTCAAAGGTCTCGAACGTGCCCCGTTCGAGGTCCCGGCTCCAGCCCGAACGCAGTTCCCATCGTCCGGCGACCGGGTCCCAGTGAGCCCGGCTCCCGAAGAGAATACCGGCCAGCCGACCGCCGGCCGGGTCGATCCGGTAGACCGAAAGCTCGGCGAACGATCTCCGTTCCGAAGCGTAGTGGCTGTAATGGAACAGCCGGCCTTCAGTACCGAAGATCCAGCGGCGCCCGGGTCGTGACGTTTGCACCGGGTTGCCTTTGATCACGTTGCGCAAGTAATCCTGGCGCTGGTTGGCGTAAGGCAGCACGTACTCCTGCATGAGGTAACTGAATCCGGCCAGCGCGACGCCTGCCAGCAACACCGGCACCGCGATCCGGAAAACGCTGACGCCGCACGACTTGAACGCAATGATCTGGTTGGTGCGCTCCAGCGAGCCGAACGTCACCAGTGTGGCGATCAGGATCGAAATCGGGATCAGCAGCATCAGCAGGTGGGGCTGCAGGAAGAAGAAGTAGTCGGCCACCGTGCTGTACGGGATCCCGTGCTGGTACACGTCGTCGACGATCTCAAAAAACGTGAACAGCAGGACCAGAAACAGTGACATCGCCACTGTCGAAAGGAAAAACACCAGGAAGACCCGGGTTATGTAAAGATCCACCACCCGCGCCAGCCTTGGCCGGAATCTCAGCAAACCTCTTACCGGATGGTGGAAACGCGCTCCGAGGGCAGCCGCACGACGTCGCCAGACGGACACCGTGTTCTCCGCCACACCCCAGAGGTTCACCACCGGCTGCCAGTTTCCGAGCCGGTGCAACGCTTTGGACTCGCGGTCTGAGAACCAAAGGGTAAGCACACCTGATCCCAGGACCAGCAGGTTGCTTCCCCAAACGCCGACCACCAGCGGCACGACTCCCCCCCGGGCCAGCGTACTGCCTGTGGCGAAGAGCACATAGTAGAGGAACGCCACGGTCACACTGACCAGAAAACCGTAGCTGCGACCGGCCCGCGGCGACCGGATCCCCAGGGCGGTGGCCAGCAGGGCAAAGACCAGACCCGACAGGGGCAGCGCCAGCCTTCTGTGCATCTCCACCCGCGACGGCAGATCCTGCTCGGTACCCAGGTCGGCTCTGAGCTCGGACCAGCTCTTGTCGTGCGGCCGTTTCGCCCGGGCCTCGCCGGATTCGTCGGCAGGCAGCTCAATGGGGATGTCCAGGGTCCCGAAACGGCTCACCGAGACCCGGTCCGGGGTGGCGGCGGGCAGGTTGTAGGCGGAGCCGTCCTCGAAGTGAAGCTGGAGACGGCGGCCCTCGCGGTCGCTGTACGACTGACCCCGGCGGGCCAGAATGAGGCGGGTCTCTCCCGGCAGAGACTGGTCGGCCAGGAAGACGTTCTCCCAGGTGGAAGTCGCCGGATCGAAATCTTCGACGTAGAGGGTCAGTCCCGGGATTTCCTCGAAGAAGACACGGGGTTTGACCGCGGAAAACACCGGCGCGGTGCGCAGCTCGTGTCGCAGCATCCGCAGCTTCCAGTTGGTGTCGGGCAGGAGATGAACCAGCGCCGCCGTCAGCAGGGTCACCACCGCTCCTGCCCGCAGCACCGGCCACAGGGTCTGCAGCGTACTCAGGCCTCCGGCCCGCAGCGCGATGATCTCGCTTTCCGCGGAGAGCCGCCCGAAGCCGATCAGCGTCCCGATCAGGAACGAGAAGGGGATGGTAAAGACCAGAATGCTGGGCAGCAGGTAGACGACGGCTTTGCCGACCGTTTCCAGTTCGGTGTTGCGTCGGATCAGCAGCTCCGCCAACCTCCCGAACTCCCGGGTGAAGACGACGAAGGTCAGGACCAGCAGAGTGATCAGGATGGGTCCCCGGGTCTCCTGGTAGATGAGGCGATGGACGCGGCGCATGCGGCTCGGCAGCAGGGGACGAGTGTATCACTCCGGGGGAGTCAGGAATCGGGAGTCGGTATTCGGGAGGCGGGAGAGAAGGGGGAGAAGGTTCAAAGGTTCAAGGGTTCAAGGGTTTAAGGGTTTAAAGGTGGCCCCCGTGATTCTCGCAAGGCGTTGGCGTCTGGTCAGTCGAGTAAACCCTTAAACCTTTGAACCCTTAAGTTTCAGGGGCACACCTTCAGGGAGCCGGGGGGGCGGTGAGCTGGATCCCCCAGACCGCAGGCAGCAGGAACAGCACCGCCAACAGGACCCAGACTGCAGCGACCAGGTCGAGGCCCAGGCCGATTCGGGCCATCTGGGGAATCGTCACGTAGCGGGTGCCGAAGACGATGGCGTTGGGAGGGGTGGAAACCGGCAGCATGAAGGCCAGCGAAGCACTGACGGCGACGGCGGCCATCATGCTGAACGGGTGAACGCCGGAGCCCTCGGCCAGCGCCGCGACCACCGGCAGGGTCAGCGCAGCGGTAGCGGTGTTGGAGGTTACCTCGGTCAGCAGCAGGACCGTCACCACCACCAGCGCCACCAGCAGCCACATCGGAGTTCCCTGCAGGCCCGACAGCCGGCCCGCGAACCAGGAGGTGAGGCCGCTGTCGGCGAAGCCGTTGGCCAGAGCGAACCCGCCTCCGAACAGCAGGATCACGTCCCAAGGCAGCTTGACCGCGGTGGCCCAGTCCAACAGGAACTCGCGGCGCCGAAACTCCGAAGGAATCAGGAACAGCGCGATACCGCCGATGACGGCCACAGTCGAATCCTGAACCATGGGGAACCAGTCGGCGGGGGTCAGGCCGCGGGCGATCCAGCCCGCGGCCACCGCCGCAAAGACGGCGGAAACCAGTTTCTCCTGGCGGGACATCGGTCCCAACGCCCGCAATTCCTCTTCGATCAGGCGCTTTCCCCCCGGCAGTTCCGAGACTTCCCCGCGGACAGCCACGTACACCAGGTACACCCAGGCGGTGAAGAGCATGATGACCGCCACCGGGAAGCCCACCGCAGACCAGCTCAGGAAGCTGACCGAGAACCCGTAGTTGCGTTCGATCATCCCTGCCAGGATGGCGTTGGGAGGGGTGCCGATGAGGGTGGCCACCCCGCCGATGGACGCCGAGTAAGCGATGCCCAACATCAGGGCCACTCCGAAGCGGAAGCGGCCGGGAGCCACGTCAACGGTTGAAGATCCGGCACGCAGCATGTCGGCGGCCTGTCCGATGACCGCCAACCCGATGGGCATCATCATCATGGCGGCGGCGGTGTTGCTGATCCACATGGACAGGAACGCGGTCGCCACCATGAATCCCAGCACGATACGGTTGGGGCTGGTGCCGACCAGGCGGATGGTGACCAGGGCGATCCGGCGGTGGAGGCCCCAGCGCTGGACGGTGACCGCAATCAGGAACCCGCCGAGGTACAGGAAGATAAGGTGGTCGGCGTAGGAGAGGGTGACCTCGGCGGAGCGCATCACCCCCAGCAGCGGGAACAGGGCGATGGGCAGCAGCGCGGTGGCGGGGATGGGGATCGCTTCGGTGATCCACCAGATCGCCATCAGCAGCGCGGTGGCGAGGACGGCGCGTGGGGGCCAGGCCAGATCATGGGCCGGGAGGACCAACCCGGTGACGAACGCCAAGGGGCCGAGGACGAGTCCGATGGCACGTCGTTCGAACCATTGGCCGGCGCGGATCGTCAAGGTGGGCCCAGTATTGTGGATTTCGGCAATTCAAGTCCAGAGCAGGGGCCGGTGTGGCAGCAGACACCCGCAATCAGCCAATAGGCACGTCCTATGGCGGGAGGGAGATTACCAGCTCGGGCAGGCTATGATGAACCCGTTGTAGGAGAAAACCAAGAACAAGACTCTGGCCAGGAAGGACAGAACAATGAATCGGATGTGGGCTGCTTTGGGATCTGTTGTCGTCGTGCTATGCGGACCAGCTGTTTTTGGAGTCTGCGTGAGCACATTGGATACGATTATGAAGGACTCCGCTGGCAACGTGATCGCGAGCACTCGGGGGGGTATCTACCCTCCTCTACAGTGTACGGCAGGGCAAGCCTTGGCTGTCACGCTCTGGCATAGAAATCATGACTCCTGTTATCCAGGCAGCATATACAGCGTGGTTCCGTGGACGCCCAATTATTGGATCAACAACACTCCATCGGTGATAAGTCTCTCCGGGAACGGAAACAGTGCCACCGTGCAATGCATAGCAAGCGGAGAAGGGCATTTCGGTGCGGAAGTCCGTGAAGAGTATCAATACTGCCGGTCCGGTGGTGAGTGCAACCCTGCAGGCAGCGGGAATCCGAAGCTCTTTGCCGAAGTTGAAGTGAATTAAGACGTTTGCATGGTGGGTAGGGTTATCAGATAGACTAATCCAGGACCTGTGGCCTGTGGCAGATATGCACTTTTCTGGTCCAGTCTTCCTGTGCCTCCTTTGTTCTGCGCTGGCAGGGCAGGATGACGCCGTAGTGCACTGGTCGCAGGCCGCGATTACGGTTGCGGTCGACTTCAGTGTCGCCGATGCAAACGGCAGACTCATTACCGATCTAACCCCTCAGGATATTCTGATTCTCGAGGACGACATCCCCCAGACGGTGGACCGGCTGTTGTTCTTCTCTCCCGAAGGCGCGGGCCGGTCCGCCGTGGCGGACCGGACGGATGGGTCCCCGTCATCCGCCGGCGGAGCCACCCGCCGCACCTACGCCCCGTCGCGACCGGTGATCCAGGTGTTCCTCCTTGACTATTCCACAGTTGCCCCCGAGCGCCGGCCGGATATAGCAGCCGCGTGCCGGCGGTACTTCCAGGACCAGTTCGCAGAAGGCGATCTCGCGGCGGTCATCGTACTGGATACAGGCATTCGCCTGGTGCAGCCGCTGACCGCAGAGCGGGAAGCCCTGATCAGTGCCTTCGAGGATCTCAGTCGCGGGCTCACTTTCGGAGCTGACGGCAGGCTGCTCTCCATGGTGGTGCCGCCGCGGGGGATGACCCGTTCTCTTGCGCATACCGACGGTTCGACGCAGTCGCTGGAGCGGGCACTGAACAGCACCGAGCTGGTACTCCAGGCTGACCTTTTCTCGGTGGCGGACCGGCCCTCCGACTCGCTGGAGCGGCAATGGATCGTGCGCACCCTCCAGTCCTTCCTAACGATGAAGAGCGACCAGGATCGGAGGCAGACCATTTCGATTCTCCGCCTGATCGACGGCGTGTCGGCCGGACTGGCCGGCCTGGACGGACGGAAGGCGATTATCGTCTTCACGGAGGGGTTCGTGGTGGGCGGGGAAACGGAACGCGAATTCCACCAAACTGTCCAGTTGGCCATCGACCGGCAGACGCCGATCTACTGTGTCGATGCCTCAGGCCTGGCTCCGGTGACCCTTTCGCCCTCGCTGGCTCCCCAGGGTGAGCTGGCATCCATCAGCTCGCTGGCAACCGGCCGGATTGCCGCTCATGGAGGGGAGTCCCTGTTCGACCGGGCGAAGAAGACCGGTACCGATATTCGGGAAACCGCGATGCGCTATCTCGCCGGTGCAACCGGCGGGAAAGCGGTCCGCAACACCAATGATCTGGCTGGTGCCGTGCGTGAGATTTCGCGGGAGCTGCACAGTTATTACCTGGCCGTCTACCGGCCGTCACGACAGGAGCTGGACGGAGGCTACCGCCGCCTTCGCTTGGCGGTCCGGGGCCGACCGGAGCTTAGGCTTCGCCACCGGCTCGGCTACCGGGCAATCCCCGCCGGCTACGAGGCCCTTACACCGGGCGAGTACCTCCAACTGCGCGAGATCGAGGAAGGGCGATTCCAGACGACCATGCGGCTCTTCGCCCGGGCGGATGTCTTCGACACCGGCCTCCAGCGGCCCAATGTTCTGGTCAGTATCGAAGTGCCATTTGCGGACCTCGGTCTGAGTCCGGGGAGCGAGGTGTCCAGGTCCACGGCCGAGCTGGCCTTCGTCGGGGTAGTCAGGGACAGCGACGGCTTTGTCGCCGACGCCTTTCGCCAGCCGGTGGCCCTGACAGTCAGCGGCGATCAGGCGGCGGCTACTAAGAGGCCGAGAGCATCAGCCTGGAGAAGGGCCTCACGTTGCTGCCTGGCAGGTATTCCCTGCTGGTGTGGGTGACCGAAACCCCCGGGAACCGGCGTGCTTTCGCCGAGACATCCTTCAACATCGCGGCGATCTCCGGGGGACTCGGGATCAGCAGTGTCGTCTTGGGCAGGGGTGTGGAGCCGGCGGCTGAGCCCACCCCTTTTGCCTGGCTCGAATCTGGGCACCGGGTCATTCCCACTGCCTGGCGCCGCATCCAGTCCGGCGGTAAGGTTTTTCTGTATTTCGAGATTTATGACCGCCGCGAGGGGCACAGCGGGCGCGGTCAGTTCCAGGTGGAAGTGCGGGTGGGGCGCGTGGGAGAAAGCTCGATCCAGTCCCTACCTCCCGCGACGGTCGCGGCCCAGGGTCAGGCCGGCTTCATCCCGGTGAGCCGTCTGATCAGCTTCGAAACCGCCCCGCCGGGCCGCTACCGGATCGGAATCCGGGTCGTCGATCGTGATTCAGGGGCTGAGATCACAGGCCAGACCTTCGTGGATGTTGTCGATGGCGAATGAAGGTTGAAACCCTTAACGCTCCTGACGTCCCGGCGGATCTTCCCCCACCAGCAACTGCTCCTTGTACTGCAACTGGTAGAGCTTGAAGTAGATCCCCCGGCGGCGCAGCAGTTCCTGGTGGCTCCCCGATTCCCGGATCTCCCCCTTGTGCATCACCACGATCCGGTCGCAGTGCTGGATCGTCGACAGCCGGTGGGCGATGATGACCGCGGTCCGGTCGTGGATCAGCCGTTCCAGAGCGTCCTGGATCAACAGCTCGGTTTCGGTGTCCACCGACGAGGTGGCCTCGTCCAGAACCAGGATCGACGGCCGGTGTGCCAGCGCCCGGGCGAAGGCCAATAACTGCCGCTGACCCACCGACAGCGAAAGACCCCGTTCGCTGACCGGCGTTTCAAAGCCCCGCGGCAACCGCTCGACGAAAGGCGTCGCGTGGACCTGACGGGCGGCCCAGACCAGCTCGTCCTTCCCGATGCCCCGCCCCCACAACCTCACGTTCTCCTCGATGGTGCCGCTGAACAGGAAGACGTCCTGCAGCACCACCGCGATCGACTGCCGCAGGGCGTCCAGGTCCCAGTCGCGCACGTCGACTCCGTCCACCCGGATCCCCCCCTGGTCGACATCGTAGAAACGGCAAAGGAGGTTGATCAGGGTCGACTTGCCGGATCCGGTGGCGCCGACGATCGCCACCTTCTCACCCGGCTCGATCCGCAGGTTGATGTGTTTGAGCACCGGGTGGTCCGGGTTGTAGCCGAAGCACACGTCGTCGAACTCGATGCGACCCCGCACCGGCCGGGGTGCCTTCGGGGACGGCGGCGAGACGATGTCCGCCGGGGTCTCCAGCAGGCCGAAGATCCGCTCCGAGCTGGCCATGGCGCTTTGCAGAATGTTGAACTTCTCGCTCAGATCGCTGATCGGTTTGTAGAACCGCTCCGCGTACTGGATGAACGCCACCAGCACCCCCAGCGTCACCGTCCCGGCCATCGCGCTCAGCCCTCCGTACCAGATGATCAGGGCGATGGAGACGGCGGCGATCAGGTCGACTACCGGATAGTAAACGGCGTAGCACAGGATGGAAGCCAGGTTGGCCTGGAGGTGCTCCCGGTTCCGCTCGTCGAACTCGCGGAACTTTCGGTCTTCCTGCACAAACATCTGCACCACCGACATGCCGGTGATGTTTTCCTGCAGAAACGCGTTGATCCGGGCCAGCGCGGTGCGGACGCGGCGATAGGTCCCGCGTACGAGATGCTTGAAGATCAGGGTTGCCGCCGTCAGGAACGGAATCACGGAGAAGCAGACCAGCGCCAGTCGCCAGTCCATCCAGAGCATCACCCCCACGATCCCGGCCAGCGAGACCACGTCGCCGAAGATGCTGACGACGCCGGAGGTGAACAGCTCGTTGAGCGCGTCGACGTCGGAGGTGATGCGGGTGATCACCCTTCCCACCGGCGTCCGGTCGAAGTAGCGCAGGGGCAGCTTCTGGACGTGGGAGAAAATGTCCATCCGCAGGTCGTACATGATCCGCTGGCCGGTCCAGTTGGTCAGATAGGTCTGGGCGTAGGCGGTGACGAACTGGACACCCAACAGGGCGAGAAAGGCCAGGGAGATCAGGGACAGTCCCCGAAGATCTCCGGACTGGATGTAGCGGTCGATGGCGATCTGGGTCAGCACCGGTCCCAGCAGGCGAAAGCCGGACTCCACAATCAGCAGGATCACCGCCACCACGACGGCCTTCCGGTAGGGGCGGAGATAGCGCAACAGCTTGCGCGCCAGGCGGTGGTCGTAGACCTTGCCGAGACTCTCTTCCTCGTCGATCCGGTTCATGCCGTCAGGTCCAGTTCTTCGGTCAGGAGCTGCTTGCGGTAGAGGTCGGCGTACAGTCCGTCGCGGCGCAGCAGGTCCTCGTGGGTGCCCTCCTCGACGATCCTGCCCTCGTCCAGGACGACGATCCGGTCCGCCTGGCGGATGGTGGAGATGCGGTGGGAGATCAGGATCGCCGTGCGCCGCCCCAGTTCGGAGGAGAGGTTCCTGAGGATCTGCTCTTCGGTGTCCGTGTCCACCGCCGACAGCGAGTCGTCCAGGACCAGGATAGCCGGATTCACCAGCAGGGCCCGTGAGATGGTGACCCGCTGTTTCTGCCCGCCGGAGAGGGTGATGCCCCGTTCGCCCACCAGCGTTTCGAAGCCGTGCGGAAAATCCCGGATGTCTCCCAGCACGTTGCTGATCCGGGCCGCTTCCTCGATCTCCGCCGAGGAGGCGTCGGGCCGCCCGAAAGCGACGTTGCCGGCCACCGTGTCCGAGAACAGGAAAGCGTCCTGAGGACAGAACCCGATGCTGCGCCGCAGCTCCGCCAGCGGGATCGAGTTGATGTCGCGTCCGTCCAGGAAGATGGTGCCGTCGGGAACCGGGTAGAGCCGTGCCAGCAGGTGGACCAGTGTCGACTTGCCGGAACCCGTGCGGCCCACAATGGCGAGAGTCTCCCCGGGCGACAACTTGAGCCGGATGCCGCGCAGCACGGGCCGGCCGTCATAACTGAAGTCGAGGTCGCGGATCTCCAGAGCGCCCCGCAAACCGGGTCCCGGCAGGGCCCGGCGGTCGACGACGTCGGGTACGGAGTCCAGCAGGCTGAGGATGCGGGACATGGATGCCGAACCCCGTTCAAACAGATTGATCACGAAGCCCAGGGCGATCGTCGGCCAGGTCAGCATCGAGAGGTAGACCACGAAGGCGACAAAATCCCCCAGGGTGATGCGGCCGGCCATCACCTGGTAGCCTCCCCACCACAGCAGCCCCAGCATGGAGAGTCCCAGCAGCAGCGTGAGCAGGGGATAGAAGGTTCCCCAGATCCGGACCAGCGACAGGCTGCGGCGGATGTACTCGTCGTTGGCGGTGCGAAAGCGGTCGATGAAAGCCTGCTCCTGGTTGTAGGCCTTGACGACCCGCATTCCGGACACGTTCTCCTGGGCCAGGGTGGTCAGCCACGAGAACTGCTCCTGGATTCGCTCGAAGCGGTCATGGATACGGCGTCCGAAATACTTGACCGCCAGGCTCACCGCCACCAGCGGAATCAGTGTCAGCACCGCCAGCGAGGGGCTGATGCCCACCAGGATCGACACCACCATGACGAAGGTAAACGCAGTGTTGATGGAGTACATGATGCCGGGCCCCAGCACCGAGCGGACTGCCGCCAGGTCGTTGGTAGCCCGTGCCATCAGATCCCCGGTAGGGTGCCGACGAAAGAACCCGGCCGAGAAAGTCTGCAGCTTGCGGAAAAGGTCGTTGCGAAGATCGTATTCGATCAGCCGTGAGACGCCGATCATGATCCGCCGCATGAGGAACCGAAAGAACCCCTCCACCAGACTCACCGCCACCACGGCCCCCGCGTAAATCAGGATCAGGCGGCGGGTGGCGGTTCCGCTCTGGAGGCTGTCTACTGCTTCCCGCAGCACCCAGGGGCTGATCACGGCGGCCGCGTTGGTGAGCAGCACCATCAGGCCGCCCCACAGCAGCCGGGAGCGGTAGCGGGCAAGGTACGGAACCAGCCGGAAAAGGGGCCGGCCGCGCAGCCGGCGGGTCAGAGCTTCAGGGAACATCAAAGCCTGCAGTATGGGGAAGCTGGGTACCGGCGGCATCCCGGAAAGCCAGCCGGTAGCCATTGATGAAAGGGGAGTTCTCCCGGTACTCGAACTGAAAGGTCCCGGCCGTTCCCGGCGGAAGCGGCGAGGGGGTCACGGGAGCCGGCAGTTCCGCCAGGGTCTCGCCCCTGAGACCGATCACGGTGACCACCGCTTCCAGTCCGTCCAGCGGCGCTTCGGTTTGATTCCAGACTTCGCCGTCGAGCCGGAAGCCCTCGTAGAAGCGGTCATATTCGAGAGCCGTCAAGCGCAGCGGCAACACGTCAGGGAGCGCCCCGGCAGGCGACTGCAGGCCGGGGATCGGGAGGAACGCCAGCGCCAGAGCCGCCGCCAGCGAGGTGGTCAGGGCGGCCAGCACGCAGCCCAGCAGGATCCGCCATTCGTTGAGCAGGGAGCGGCCCAGTTCCGCCTGTCCGGCGTCGTCGAGGCCGCCGCCGGCATACAGTTCTCCCAGCCGACGGCGCCGGCGCCGCAGGCGGTTGAGCGCAAACAGCAGGAACACCAGCAGGGCGCCCAAAAACCACCACAGCGCAAAGGCGAGGATCCGGTCGACGGCGTCCAGGGTGGGAGTCGTCATGGTCTTTCGGGTCCGGCGATGCGGGGAATCCGGCGCTCCATGTCCGGTACATATTGGGGGTCCCGCTCCCAGAACCCCTTGCGCGGTTCATCCAGCTTGAAGGTCTGCCCGAACAGGCGGCGGCCGTATTGGGTCAGCAGGAACTCTTCGCGGCTGCCGTTGCTGGGGACCTCGACCCAGGTTTCCTTGCCGAAGAAGTCGCGCTTGAGACCCCGGATGTTTGTGTACACGGTGACCAGGGTGAGCTTGGCCTCGACGAGTTCAACCTGGATCTCGTACTGGCACTCGGCCCGGATCCAGTCGGCGTCCCCGAGCTGGACCTTCTGGCCGATCTTCGAGAGATGGCCGGCGGTCAGAGGCCCCGACATGTATTCCCGGAAGCGGGTCAGGATCCGGCCCTGGGCGCGGTCAGCCTCCAGGACCTCCTCCCCGGCCTCCGCCAGTACCTCCTGCATGGCATTCCAGGCGGCTTCGAAGGGGACATGAATGCGCAAGGGCGGAGGATGGTAAATGCGCCGGGTCTGGGCGAAGCTCGGGGCCGGAAGGGCCAGCAGCATCAGCAGGACCGGCAGTTTTTTCATCAGGGCTCCTGTCGCTCGGCACCATCTTAATCCAAGGTACTGCCCGTGGCGGTGAGCGCCCAGCGGTCTCACCGGTCCCATTGGTCTCATGGGTCCCGCCGGTTCAGCGCTGATACCGGTTCACCGCCCGGCGGTGCTGGTCATAGCCGGCCGAGAAGTGATGGGTGCCGTCGTTACGGGACACGAAGTAGAGGTAATCGGTCTCCGCCGGCTGCAGAGCGGCGTCGAGAGCGGCACGGCCGGGGTTGCAGATGGGGCCGGGGGGCAGCCCCGCATAGAGGTAGGTGTTGTAGGGCGAATCCAGGCGGAGATCGCTTTGGTGGATGATCCCGTCATAGTCCTTGACGGCGCGCACGGCGTAGATGACTGTGGGATCGCACATCAGCTTCATGCCCAGGCGAAGCCGGTTGTGGAAAACAGCGGACACCAGGGGACGTTCGGAGGGTGTCCCCGTCTCCTTTTCCACCAGGGAGGCCAGCGTGACCACCTCGCGCACGGTCATCCCCAGCCGGCGGGCACGCTCGCTGCGGCCCGCATCCCAGAAAGCGCGGAAGTTGGCCAGCATCCGCGCCAGAACCGCCTCTTCACTGGAATGGAAGTCAAAATGGTAGGTGTCCGGCAGGAGATAACCTTCCAGGTCGGTGGCCAGAGGATCAAGGTCCTGGATGGAGGCGGTGCGGCGGATGGCGGCGGCGTAGCCGGGCACCGAACCCAGACCCGCCTCCACCAGCAGGGCCATGATCTGGGCGAGATCGTATCCCTCGGGGATGGTGACCCGCTGGTAGGCAACGTCCCCGGAGGTGAGCTTGTGCAGCACTTCCGGCAGGCTGAGGGGACGGTCGAAGCGGTAGGTCCCGGCCTTGATCGAGGCCTCGGAACCCTGCAGCCACAGCGCCGTGCGCAGCAGCAGCGCCGACGCCACCACTCCCTGCTCCTCCAGCCGGCGGGCCGTCTGCGCAACCGGCTCTCCCCGGGGGATTTCGAACACGAGTTCCGCTGCCAGGTACGCCTTGAAGGGTGTGATGCAGGTGTTGCGGCACACGCTGTAGAGGCGCCAGCCGCCCCCTGCGGCCAGCGCCAGCAGGAGCAACAGTGCCGGGATTACCGTCCGCCTGAGCCGGAGCCGCCTGCTCACCTCGACTCAAGATACCATGTGAGGATCAGCGCGGCGGCGACCTCGTCGCGGCGGCGGCGGCGCCCCGCCGCAGGCACGCCCAGCTCCGCCAGCACCCGTTCCGCCTCCCTGCTGGAGAGCCGTTCCTCCGCCCAGGCGAGAGGCAGCCCGCAGCGCCCGGCCAGCTTTTCGGCGAAAGCTCGAACTTCCGCGGCCAGCTCGGCCTCGCGACCGTCCAGGTGGCGGGGCAGTCCCACTACCAAGCCCTCGACCTGATACTCCCGGGCCAGAGCGGCCAGGTGCTCCAGGTCGGTCCCGTCCGAAGTGCGGGTCACTGTGGTCAGGGGGCGTGCCGCCACTCCCAGGGGGTCGCTGACCGCCACACCCACCCGCCGGGTCCCCACGTCCAGGCCCAGAAGTCGTCCTTTGCTCATCCTGTTCTCCGGTGCCGCCGGACGTCGACGTCCGCTCCGGAGCATGCAGCCCTGAATCTCGTCTCTTTGCTTGCTTCCGGCCGCCGTCTGCGCTTAAGCTATGACGCAGGAACTAGGAAAACACAGGGATTCAGGCCCTTCAATCCATGCTGGGAAAACTGCGATTGACGATTTTGGCGCTTTCGACGCTGGTGGTGGCCTATGCCTTTGTCGGACTGGTCACCGAGAAAGCCTCCGCCGGCGATGAAGCATACCGGGATCTGGCCGTCTTCACCAAGGTGGTGGACCACGTGCAGCAGGACTACGTGGAACCGCCTGACATGAACCGGGCCATGAAGGGCGCCCTGCACGGGATGCTGGAGGCCCTTGATCCTTTCTCCAGCTATGTCGACCAGGAAACCTTTGCCCGGTTTTCCGCCGCGGATCTGAGCGGCGGCGTGGGCCTTTCCCTTTCCAAGCGTTATGGTTACGCCTATGTAACCGCCGTGGACGAGGGAAGTCCGGCGGAACGCAGCGGTCTGCGCAGCGGAGACCTGGTGGACGCCATCGACGGCAACTCGACGGTACTGATGAGCCTGTGGGAAGCCGAGCAGAGTTTGCGGGGGCCGGCGGGCACGTCGGTAAAGCTGCGGGTGATCCGGACCCGGCGTTCCGAACCTCAGGAGGTGGTCCTGGTGCGCGAGCTGCTGCGGAGCCCCGGTCCCTCCGCCCGTCTGCTGGAGGAGGGGGTTGGGCTGCTGCGGATCCCGGATTTTGAGGCGGGCACGGCGCAGGCGGTGGAGGCCCGGCTGAAGATGCTGGATGCTTCCGGCATGCGGGGCCTGGTGGTGGACGTTCGTTCGGCGGCCCGCGGAGTCTGGGAGGAGGCGGCCGACGTGGGCAGCCTCTTTCTGGCGGAGGGTTTGGAGATTGCCCGCATTCGCGGCCAGAAAGGGGATCCCCAGGTGCTGGTCTCCCGCGGGGGGGCCCGAATTGCGGGCATTCCGGTCGTGGTGCTGGTGGACGGCGGTACCAGTGGCCCGGCGGAAGTATTCGCGGCCGCGCTGAAGGACCACGGCGTGGCGGACATCGTCGGCGAGCGGACCAACGGGCGTGGATCGATCCAGCAGGAGTTTCGCCTGGCGGACGGGGATGTATTGATGATCTCCACCAAGCTGGTCTATCGTGCCGGCGGAGGGCCGTTGCAGAGCGACGAGCCGCGGAAATCCGGGATCAACCCCGATGTGGCGGCCCCTGAGCGTGACTTCGTCTCAAACTTTTTCTTCGAACAGATCTCGGAGGTCGAGGAGGACGAGGACCTGGATGAGAGCGTTTACGCCCGCCTGGACGAGGCAGTCAAGAAACGCCAGCTCGAGCTGGCGGTAGATCATTTGAAGCGAAAAATGTCAGAAGAGCCTCAGAAAATCGAAAAAATGGCAGCCTAGCTCTGCTAGACTGTCTGGCACGTAGGGTTCCAGTTTGTCATCTGTCTTTGAATCCTAAGGAGGAGACATGAACAAAGGGGAATTGGTCGAGGCAGTACAGAAGGACGTGGAGGGGATCACCAAGGCTCAGGCGCAAGCGGCGGTGGATTCGGTCGTGAAGAACATCACCGCCTCCCTGAAGAAGGGGAAGAAGGTGACGCTGGTGGGCTTCGGGACTTTCTCGGCGTCCAAGCGCGCGGCCCGCGAGGGGCGCAATCCGCGGACCGGCAAGCCCATCAAGATTCCTGCCAAGAAAGTGGCGAAGTTCACGCCCGGCAAGGCCCTCAAAGAGGCCATCAATTAGCAGGCTGTACGTCTACTGCGGGGTCCCCGTCGCGGGACCCCGTCCTGGTTTCCCGGGCTTTCCAGTCCGTCCCACCCCATGGTACCCTGTGTATTCCCTGTAGGTGCGTAGCTCAGGGGGAGAGCGCTTCCTTGACGCGGAAGAGGTCAGCGGTTCAAATCCGCTCGCACCTACCATTTTTTTTTGTTCGGAACAGGCAGGTTTTCATGAGCACCACCGACGCCCTGCTGGAAGTGATCCACCGTGACGGACGGGTTGAGCCGGTGTCCGACAAGGACGAGGCGCTGGAGATCCTGCGCCACTCGACGTCCCACCTGATGGCGTTGGCGGTGATGGATCTGTTCCCCCAGGTCCGCCTGGGAATCGGGCCGGCCACCAGTGAAGGCTTCTACTACGACTTCCAGACCGAACACCGTTTCACCGACGAGGATCTGCAGCGGATCGAGGCCCGGATGCGGGAACTGCAAAGTCAGGACCTGCCTTACGAGCCCTCCATCATCACCCGCGACGAGGCGCTGGAGTTCTTCAGTGAACGGGGTGAGACGCTCAAGACCGAACTCATCGCCGAACGCGAGAAAGAGGTCCTGTCCTGTTACCGGCTCGGCAAACTGATCGACTTCTGTCTGGGACCGCATGTCCGTTCCACCGGGCATCTGGGCGCATTCAAGCTGCTGTCGGTGGCGGGGTCTTACTGGAAGGGAGACGAGCACCGCGAGCAGCTGCAGCGGATCTACGGGACCGCTTTCTTCACCCAGGAAGAGCTGGACGCATTCCTGGCCCGGGTGGAGGAGGCGAAGCGGCGCGATCACCGGCGCCTGGGCCGCGAGCTGGGGCTGTTCACCATCGAGGAGTCCGTCGCGCCCGGCCTCATCTTCTGGCACCCGCAGGGGGCGGTGGTTCGGGGAATCATCGAGGCGTACCTGCGGGAAGAGTTGACCGCCGGGGGCTACGACTTCGTCTACACGCCGCACATCGCCAAGAGCGACCTCTGGAAGATCTCGGGGCATTACGAGTATTTCCGCCAGAACATGTACACCCTGCCCGTGGACGAGGAGGAGTACGTTCTCAAGCCCATGAACTGCCCCGGCCATATCCTGGTCTACAAGTCGGATGTTCGCAGCTACCGTGACCTGCCCATCCGGCTGGCGGAGTTTGGAACCGTCTACCGGTACGAGAAATCGGGTACTTTGCACGGGACTCTCCGGGTCCGCGGTTTCACGCAGGACGACGCCCACATCTTCTGCCGTCCCGACCAGGTCAAGGACGAGGTGGTGGCGACCCTGAACCTCGCCCAGAAGATCCTGCGCTGCTTTGGCTTCAGCGATTTCAAGGTTACGCTCTCGGTGTGGGATCCCGCCCGTGCCCAGGATTACGCCGGCCGGCCGGAGGATTGGGGCATGGCGGAAGGTGTGCTGGTGGAAGTTCTGCGGGAGATGGGCTGGGACTATACCCGGGCGGAAGGGGAGGCGGCCTTCTACGGCCCCAAGATCGATGTCCAGCTGATCGACGCCCTGGGCCGTTCCTGGCAGCTCAGCACCTTCCAGTTCGACTTCAACCTCCCGGCCCGTTTCAACGTCACCTTCATCGGGGCGGACTCCAAGCCGCACCATGTGGTGATGATCCACCGGGCGCTGCTGGGCTCGCTGGAGAGGTTTTTCGGCGTGCTGATCGAACATTACGGCGGTGCGTTTCCATTGTGGCTGGCGCCGGTGCAGGCGGTGGTCATCCCGATCAGCGAGAAACACCACGCCTATGCCCGGCAGGTGGAGGCGACCCTCAAGGGCTTGGGTCTGCGGGTTGCCTGTGACGATCGCAATGAGAAAGTCGGATACAAGATCCGGGATCACCAGCTCAAGAAGGTGCCCTACATGCTGGTGGTGGGCGATCGGGAGGCGGACAACGGGACCGTTTCCGTGCGCAGTCGCAGCGAGGGCGATCTGGGTGCCCGCGCGGTGGCGGAGCTGGCGGCCGAACTGAAAAAAATGGTTGATCAGCGGGCCATCAAGCCTTAAATAAGGTAGGTTGGCGCCGGGGCAGGGGCCTCTGGCGCGGAGATCAAAGCAATTAACAGGAGGTCACACGTATTATCAAGGTCAGGGTAAACCATCAGATTCGAGCTCGTGAAATTCGGGTCATCGATGAGAACGGAGAGCAACTCGGCATTATGTCCCCCGACGAGGCCAGGCCGCTGGCCGACGCCCGGGGCCTCGACCTGGTCGAGGTGGCACCGACGGCGCGACCGCCCGTGTGCCGCATCATGGATTACGGCAAGTTCCGCTACGAGCAGAGCAAGAAAGCTCACGAAGCCAAGCGGAACCAGAAGGTGATCCAGATCAAGGAAGTGAAATTCCGGCCGAAGATCGATGAGCACGATTACGAGTTCAAGAAGAACCACGCGATCCGATTCCTGAAGAGCCACAGCAAGGTCAAGGCGACGGTCATGTTCCGGGGCCGGGAGGTTACGCACCCGGAACTGGGCATGGAAATCCTGAACCGTCTGCGGGAGGAGCTGGCCGAGTACTCCACCGTGGAGCGGGAGGCCAAGCTGGAAGGCTATTCCATGACCATGATTCTGGCGCCCAAGGAAGACAAGAGCCGCGCCAAGCGCGAGTAGGTTCGGCGCTTGCCGCTGCGCGGCCGACGGCTCATTCTGCGGGGCCCAAGAGGCAGAGGCTTTCTTCCGGCGGGTCGGTTTCTGTTAAAATCCCGCTTTTCGCCCTCGCCGGTCGGGGGTCCGGGAGTGTGTCCAATGAAAGTGAAAACCAACAAGTCCGCGGCAAAGCGGTTCCGTCTGACCGGGACAGGCAAGCTCCGGAGGCGGCATTCTCACGCCAGGCACATCCTGACGAAGAAGTCGTCGAAGCGGAAGCGCAACCTGTCGCAGTGGGCGCTGGTAGCCCCCGGTGATGTGAAACGTGTCAAGCGGATGCTGAAGATCTAGGAAATCGCGATGTCGAGAGTCAAACGAGGCAATAAACGGCTGCTGCGCCGCAAGAAGATCCTCAGCCAGGCCAAGGGCTACTGGGGAACCAAGAGCAAGCTTCACCGGGCCGCCAAGGAGCAGGTGATGCGCTCCATGGCCTTTGCATACCGGGACCGCCGGCAGCGGAAGCGGAATTTCAGAAGTCTCTGGATCATCCGGATCGGGGCCGCAGCCAAGCATTTCAACCTGTCTTACAGCCGCCTGATGCACGGGTTGCGCCGGGCCGGCGTGGAGCTCAACCGGAAGAGTCTGGCGGAAACTGCCGCCCGTGATCTGGCAGCTTTCGGCCGTCTGGTCGAGGTCGCCCGTCAGGCCCTGTAAGCCGTGGAAGCGGTCACGTCCCACCCCCTGTGGCAGCAATTCCTGCAGGATCTGGAAGCGGTCGCTGATCTTTCCGCGCTCACCGGGATCCGGGACAAGTATCTGAGCCGGCAGCGCGGGTTGTTGGCGCTGGAAATGCGCCGGCTGGGCGAACTGCCGGCGGCCGAACGCCCGGTTGCCGGAGCCCTGCTGAACCAGCTCAAGCAGGCGGTCACCGCGGAACTGGACCTGCGCCTTGCACGGCTGAAGGAAGTTGAGGCCGCCGCCCGACTGGCCGCCGAAAGGGTGGACGTCACCCTGCCAGGCTACGACTTCCCGTGGGGCCGGCTTCACCCCATTCAGCGCCTCTGGCGCGAGATGATGGATATCTTCGTGCGGATGGGCTTCGAAGTGGTGGTGGGGCCGGAAGTCGAAACCGACTACTACAATTTCCAGGCGCTGAATTTCCCCCCGGGCCATCCTGCCCGGGACAGTCAGGACACGCTTTACCTCGGAGGAAACCTGCTGTTGCGCACCCACACTTCTCCGGTCCAGATCCGCACCATGGAAAAGCGCCGTCCCCCGCTGCGGATCGTGGTTCCGGGACGCGTCTACCGGCGGGATGCAGTCGACGCCACCCACAGTCCCATGTTCCACCAGGTGGAGGGGTTGGTGGTCGATGAGGGGATCACCCTGGGGGACCTGAAGGGGACGCTGGAACAGTTCTTCCATGCCCTGTTCGGTTCCGATGTGGCGGTGCGTTTGAGGCCGAGCTATTTCCCGTTTGTGGAGCCCGGGGCCGAGGCCGACGTCACGTGCATCTTCTGCGGCGGCCGGGGTTGCAGGGTGTGCAAACGCACGGGTTGGATCGAGGTGCTGGGAGCGGGAATGGTGCACCCGAAAGTTTTTGAGGCGGTCGGCTATGACCCCCGCCGCTACACCGGCTTCGCCTGGGGCATGGGGATCGACCGGCTGGCTCTGACCCGCTACCAGATCGACGATATCCGGCTGCTGTTTGAAAACGACCTCCGATTTCTGTCGCAGTTCTGACCGGCGACCGCCCCGCAGGGCCGCACCTGGCGGGAGTTCAGGATTCTCTGATGAAAGTCAGCCTGAGATGGCTCGAGCAGTTCGTTGATCTGGGGACACTTGGAATCCCGCCGGAAACCCTGGCCCAGTCCCTCACCATGGTGGGCCTGGCGGTGGATCGTTGGGAAGCAGTCGAAGACGATGTGGTCTTCGAGCTGGATATCACCTCCAACCGGCCGGACTGTCTGAATCATCTGGGGGTCGCCCGGGAGCTGGCGGCGCAGTTCCGCCTGCCGCTGCGGCGTCCCGACTTCTCGGCTCCCCCGGCGGACCCCACGTTGCAGGGGCGGCCGCTCTGCCCGGTGACCATCGAGGACCCCGACCGCTGTCCCCGATACGCGGGCCGCGTGATCAGCGGTGTCCGGGTGGAGGAATCGCCGGCATGGCTTCAGCGGCGACTGGAGCTGGTCGGGCAGCGGCCCATCAACAACGTTGTCGATATCACCAACTACGTGCTGTTCGAGGTCGGGCATCCGCTGCACGCCTTCGATCTGGAACGCCTGCACGGTCCTGCCATCGTGGTGCGGACAGCCCGCTCCGGAGAGCGTCTGAAGACCCTGGACGGCGTCGACCGCACCCTGGAGCCCGACATGCTCATGATCTGTGATGCCCACGAGCCGGTGGCGGTGGCGGGTGTCATGGGTGGTGAGTCCAGTGAAATCAGCTTGACGACGACCTCCCTGTTTCTGGAGAGCGCCTGGTTCGAACCCCGCTCGGTGCGCAGCACCGCCAAGCGGCTCGGCCTCTCCACCGAGGCCTCCTACCGATTCGAGCGGGGTGCCGACCCGGACCTGCCGGTGGCCGCCCTGAATCTGGCAACCCGCATGATCGTCGAGATTTGCGGCGGCCGCTGCGTGGGAGCGGTGATCGACGTTCACCCCCGGCCGCACCAGCCCCTCCGGCTGTGCCTGACGAAAGGAAGGATCCGGCAGGTGTTGGGGATCGATCCGGAAATCGGGGAGGTGGAAGAGGTTCTCCAGGCCCTCGACTTCCGCACTGAGCGCGTTGATGCGGAGAGCCTGACGGTGCAAGTGCCCGGCTTCCGCTCGGACATCGAGCTTGAGGATGATCTGGTCGAGGAGTTCGCCCGGCACCACGGCTACGACCGGATTCCCTCCCGGTACCCTGCGCCCGGCGGCGCCGGCGTTTATCCGCCGCATCATGCACAGGACCGGTTGCTGGAGGACACCCTGGCGGGCCTGGGGTTCTATCAGGCCATGAACTTCTCGTTCTCGACCCCGGAGCGCGAGCGGATTTTCCGGGGCGAGGAACCCTCGATGGTGGCGATCCAGAACCCTCTCTCCGACGCCGACACGCACCTGCGCACCACGCTGATTCCAGGTCTGGTGGAATCCTTGCGGCGCAATTTGAACGTGGGGGTGAGGGACGTGCGCCTGTTCGAGATCGGCAACGTCTACCGTCCGGAGGGCGCCGGAGTCCGCGAGGAAGCCCGGCTGGGCCTGCTGGCGACCGGAGGCTTCCACGAACCGTACTGGGGAGGAAGCAAGGAAGCCATCGGCTTTTTCCACGTCAAGGGGATGTTGGAGCTGCTGTTCCGAAGACTGGGCCTGGCGGTGGAGTTCAGATCCGAGGACGGCGTCCCGTTCCTGCATCCGGGAGTCAGCTGCTGCCTCTTGCTGGACGGAGCGCCGCTGGGGGTTATGGGGGAACTCCATCCCTCGGTATGTGAGCGCTTCAAATTCACGACGAAAATCTGTGTGGCCGAGCTGAACCTGGAAACACTTTATGGCCGGCCGTTGCCCGAGCCAAGATACACCAGCCTCAATCGGTTTCCTGCAGTGGAAAGGGATGTGTCCTTTTTGCTTGACAGGCGGGTGCCGTTTAGTAGAATACAGAAGCTGGTTCAGTCCCTCGGGATCGCTGAACTTCGCACTCTTCGATTGATTGATCTCTACCACGGTCCTGGTCTTCCCCAAGACAAGGTGAGTCTGACTGTGCGTCTCATCTTCGAGGATCGCTCTCGGACCCTTCAGCAGGCCGAGGTCGGCGAGCGGTGCGACCGGGTGGTGGCGGCGTTGACGGAGCAATTCGGCATCGAACGCCGCTGACACCGAAGTGGAAGAGCGTTCTGCGGATTTCTGCCGCAGGCGACGGTGTCTGGAGGAGGTCCCGTGCCTCTCGAAGAACTGGCCGGACTGGTCGAGCTACTTTGTGAGAAAGCCCGGTCCCTGGCGGCTGAGAATGCACAGTTGAAGCGGCAAGTGGCAGAGCTGATGGAGGAAGCGGAGAGACTGAAGAAGGAGTGCCGGGCGGCAGGAAGGGAGTTGGCCGCTCTCAGAGAACAGCGTTCCAAGTTGCGGGTCAGGGTTCAACGGATCCGCGAGCATGTGAGGACACTTGAGGAGACCGCCCAGGGTGTTCAGGGGCAGACGTGATGGAGGCGACAGGCGGCGAAGGACAGGCCACAAGGGTGAGAATCGGCAACCGGTATTACGACCTGCTGGGGGACGACCCGGCAAGGATCCGCAGCCTGGCGGCGCTGGTGGATGAGCGGATGACCGAGGTCGCCCACCAGACGCCGACTGTCGACAGTCTGAAAGTGGCAATCCTGGCCGCGCTGAGCCTGGCCGACGAGCTGGAGGAGGCCCGTCGGGCGACGACACCCCGATGGGAACCGGACCTGGCGGTGCGGCTGGAAGATCTTACCCGGCGGGTCAAGGCGGTCCTTGAAGAATTGCAGTCCGGCGAAGAGAGCACCACTCGGGTATAAAATGTCAGTCGACCCCTGCGACGTTCGTGATGGTAAGGAGTTTTTGAGCCAACACTCTAAAAACGGGTTGCCGGGTCCTTCCGTCTCGAGGGGCGGTCGGTAGGCTACCCACCTGGTTTTACCAGGTTCAAAACCCGAGCCACACGGCGGAGCGGGGGTCGCGCTCCCTCCTTTTCGAGAACGCTTACCGTTCCTCCATCAGCCGAACCTGACACTGGGGGTGTCGGCATGGATGGTTCGACAGTTGGATGGGTGGGGTTGCTGGCGGCGGTGCTGGGAGCCGGACTGGCCGTCTGGTACTTCCTGAAGGTCCGGGTGGTGGATCGGAAGCTGGCCGACGCGCGCCGGGAAGCTGCCGAGATTACGGAGGCCGCCCGCAAGGATGCCGAGCGGCTGAAGAAGGAACGGTTGCTGGAAGCCCAGGACGAGATCTTCAAATGGCGGGTCGCGGCGGAGAAGGAGATCCAGGATCAGCGGGGACAGGTTGTCGAGGCTGAACGCCGGGCCGCGGACAAGGAAGAACAGCTTCGCCGGGAGTTGCGACGGACCGAACGCCGGCGCAAGGAGGTCGAGGAACGGATCCGCAGCCTGCGCACCCGCGAGGAGCAGTTGGCCGAGCGGCAGGCCAAGCTGGATGAACTGGTTCAGCAGCAGACGCGGCAGCTGGAAGCAGTGGCCGGGATGACCGCCGAAGAGGCCAAGCGAACCCTTATCCAGTCCATGGAGCACGAAGCCCAGCGGGACGCGGTCATGCTGATCAAGCGGATCGAAGACGAGGCCCGGGAGCGGGCCGAGATCGAAGCCCGCAAGATCATCTCCCAGGCGATCCAGCGCTGCGCCGCCGAGCACGTGGTCGAAACCAGCGTATCGGTGGTGGACCTTCCGTCCGACGAGATGAAGGGCCGCATCATCGGACGGGAAGGACGCAACATCCGGGCGCTGGAACAGGCCACCGGTGTGGACCTGATCGTCGACGACACCCCGGAAGCTGTGATTCTCTCCGGCTTTGATCCCCTGCGCCGTGAAATCGCCCGACTCTCCATTGAACGGCTCATCCGCGACGGGCGCATCCACCCCGCCCGCATTGAAGAGGTCGTGGAGAAAGTCCAGTCGGAATTCGAGAAGAAACTCAAAGAGGAAGGCGAACACGTTGCCTTCGAACTGGGCATCCACAACTTCCCCGATCCCGTGCTGACGCTGCTGGGACGTCTGAAATACCGGACCAGTTACGGCCAGAACGTGCTCAATCACAGTCGGGACGTAGCCTATCTCGCAGGCATCATGGCGCGGGAGATCGGCGCCAAGGTCGAGGTTTGCACACGGGCGGGTCTGCTTCACGACATCGGCAAGGCGGTGGACCGCGACATGGATGGAACCCATCTCCAGCTCGGACTGGAAATCGCCCGCAAGTACGGCGAGAGCGAAGAGGTGATCCATGCCATCGAGGCGCACCATTTCGACGTCGAGTTCAGGACGCCGGAGGCCGTCTTGGTCCAGGCCGCCGATGCGATTTCCGCTGCCCGCCCCGGAGCCCGTCGTGAGGTCCTGGAAAGCTATGTCCGCCGCCTGGAGAAGCTGGAGGAACTGGCCGGTTCCTTCGAGGGTGTCACCAAGGCTTTCGCACTGCAGGCCGGGCGGGAGATCCGCGTCCTGGTGGAAAGCAGCAAGGTTTCCGACGAGCAGGCCTTCTGGCTCAGCAAGGACATCGCCAAGCGGATCGAGAAGGAACTGGAGTATCCCGGACAGATCAAGGTGACGCTGATCCGGGAGATGAGGGTCGTCGATTACGCCCGCTGAGCGGCCGCCCATGATCAGAATCCTTTTCGTGGGAGACATCGTGGGCCGGAGCGGACGCCGGGCGCTGCGGGAGCATCTGGACCGGATCCGCCTGCAGGAAGGCGTGGACTTCACCGTAGTCAACGTCGAGAATGCAGCCGGCGGGTACGGGGTAACCGCCGCCATCGCCGAGCAGATCCTCGCCATGGGTGTGGACGTTCTGACCACCGGCAACCACGTCTGGGACCAGAAAGATGTAGGGGAGTATCTCGATCGCCAGCCGCGGCTGCTGCGGCCGGCCAACTACCCCCCGGGGCTGCCGGGTCAGGGGGTCTGGAGCGGTCACACGGCAGGGGGCGTGCCGGTCACCGTGGTCAACCTGCAGGGTCGGGTTTTCATGCCCCTAACCGATTGTCCGTTCCGGTGCTTCGACCAGATCTACGGGCGGACGGCGTCGCACGGCAGGGTTCTGCTGCTGGATTTCCACGCGGAAGCCACCTCCGAGAAGATGGCCATGGGCTGGTACGTGGACGGGCGGGCCTCGGCGCTGATCGGGACCCACACCCATGTCCCGACCGCGGACGTCCGACTGCTGCGGGAGGGGACCGCCTACGTGTCGGACGTGGGTATGACGGGCTCCTATCATTCGGTGATCGGGATGGAGGTCCAAGAGGCCCTGGGTCGATTCCTGCGGGGGACGCACGGCCGGTTCGAGCCGGCTACGGAGCGTCCGCGCTTCAGCGCGGTGCTCATCGACGTGGACGAATCCAGCGGTCGTGCCGTCTCGATCCGACGGTGCGACCAGCCGGTTTGGGATGAGCGGTAGCGGGGTAACGGGTGGCGGGGGTTTCTGGACCCGGCAGCCTCCGCAACCTGCGCCGCCCGCGCGATCGGTTCAACTCACCGCTTTCCGCACCAGCGCTGAGACCGTTTCTTCAATGGCGGGGGTCAGCTCGGCCAGCGCGAAGGCGGTCGGCCACATGGCGCCGTCGTCGAGCTTCGCCTGGTCAGTGAAGCCGAGGGTGGCGTACCGCGTCTTGAACTTGTGTGCGCTCTGGAAGAAACACACGACGCGGCACTCCCTGGTGTAGGCAGGCATCCCGTACCACATTCTGGGGGAAAGAATCGGGGCGTTGGCTCTGATGATGGCGTGGAGCCGGTGAGCCAGCGAGCGATCCGGTTCCGGCATCTCGGCGATCTTGGCGAGCACCTCGCTTTCTCCGCCGACCTTTCCGGCGCCCGGGCCTCGGCGTCCTTCCGCCTTCAGTTCCTGCGCCCGTTCCCGCATGGCGGCCCGTTCCAGATCCGTGAATCCTTCCCGGGCCGTGCCGGCGGCACTCCGCTTCGGCTTACTCCTGCCCTTCTCAGCGCTCATACAGCCTCCTCACCCACATCGCGGCGGGCGTCCGGCCTCCTAACGCCGCAACTCGGTAACCCGCAACCCTTCCTCACACCGCCTCCCGGACGGTGTCCAGGTAGGGCTGCAGATAGCGGCCGGTGTAGGACCGTTCACAGCGGGCGATGTCCTCCGGAGTTCCCTGCGCAACCACATAGCCCCCTGCTTCGCCGCCCTCGGGGCCCAGGTCGATCACCCAGTCTGCACACTTGATGACCTCGGGGTTATGCTCGATGACCAAGACCGACGCCCCTTCCGAGAGCAGTCGATCGAAGGCCCTCAACAGCTTGGCGATGTCGTCGAAATGCAGTCCCGTGGTCGGCTCGTCGAGAATGAACAGGGGCCTTCCCTTGGTCTCGTGGGCAAGGTGCGCGGCCAGCTTGATTCGCTGGGCTTCGCCACCGGAAAGCGTGGTCGCCGACTGTCCCAGCCGCAGGTAGTCCAGACCCACCTCCTGCAGGACCCGCAGCCGACGCACCAGGGTCGTGCATCCGCCAAAGAACGCGATGGCTTCGCGAACCGTCAGCTGGAGCACTTCATGAACATTAAGGCCTTTGTAACGGACCTCCAGAATCCGTTTCTGGAAGCGCGTGCCTCGACACTCCTCGCACTCCAGCTCCACGTCCGCCAGAAACTGCATCTCCACCGTCACCGTACCTGATCCTTCGCAGGCGTTACACCGCCCGCCGGCGACATTGAACGAGAAGTGGGCGGGCGTCAGGCCGAGAGCACGGGCCTCCCGGGTGGCGGCGAAAAGCTTTCGAATCTCGTCGAAGGCCTTGATGTAAGTGACCGGGTTGGAGCGGGGAGTCCGGCCGATCGGTGACTGATCCACCAGAACCACCTCCGAGACCAGCCGCCAGTTTTCCAGAGCCGTAAACTCTCCCACGGGGCCCTTCCACAGCCCCTTCGCCTTCTGAATGCCGGTGTAAAGGACGTCGTGCACCAGGGTGGACTTGCCTGATCCGGATACGCCGGTAATGCACACCAGGACCCCCAGAGGGATTTCCAGATCCAGGTTCTTGAGGTTGTGCTGGCGCACACCTTTCAGGTGCAGGCAGCCCGCCGCCGGTTTCCGGCGGAAAACCGGGACCGGGATCCTCAGCTCGCCCCTCAGGTAGCGTCCCGTCAGCGAATCGGACGTCGCCTCCAGCTCCGCCGGGGTTCCACTGAACACGACCTGTCCCCCCAGTTCCCCCGCGCCCGGTCCGATGTCGATGATGTGGTCGGCAGCGGTGATGATTTCGCGTTCGTGTTCCACCACGACGATGGTGTTCCCCAGATCCCGCAAATGTTTCAGGACGCGGACCAGGCGTGTCTGGTCCCGGGGATGGAGCCCGATGGAAGGTTCATCCAGAACGTACAGCGTTCCGGTGAGCGACGAGCCGAGGGAAGCCGCCAGATGGATGCGCTGCATCTCGCCGCCGCTCAGGGTCGAGGTGACCCGATCCAGCGTGAGGTAGCTCAAGCCTACCTCCTCGAGGAATCCGAGGCGCTTCAGCACCTCATCGAGCAGCTTGCCGGCCACCACCCTCGCTTCCGGCGAGAGGACCAGGCCCCGGAGGAAGTCGGCGGCGGCGGCGACGTTGAGGGCCGTCAGTTCGCTGATGCGCAGGTCGTTCACCTTCACATCCCGGGCTTCCGGGCGCAGACGTTCGCCGTTGCAGTCCGGACACCGGACATAACCCCGGTACCGACTGATGAGGATGCGGACGTGCATCTTGTAGCGCTTCTCCGCCAGGTGCGCGAAGAAACCCTCGACACCGGGGAAGCCGGGTTCTCCCTTCCAGATCCGTTCCCGAACCGGTGCAGGGAGCCGGGCGTACGGGACGTCGAGCGGAATGTCGTGGGCCCGGGCCCATTCCAGGAGCCGGTTCTGGAACCGGCGGTAACGCGGGCGCGCGATGGGTTCGATGGCGCCCTGCGACAGACTGCGATTGGGATCCGGGATGACCAGGTCCGGGTCGATGGTCATGGTGGAACCGAAGCCCTGGCAGGTGGGACAGGCGCCGTAAGGGTTGTTGAACGAGAAAAGCCTGGGTTCCGGTTCGCGGTAGGCGATGCCGCACTGGGAGCATTCGAAACGCTCACTGAACCGGAGGAGGTGGCGGCAGGGGTCGTCGTCGGCCTCCAGGACCAGCACCTCGGCGACGCCCGATCCTTCTGCGAAGGCCATCTCCATGGAGTCGTTGAGCCGGTCCCGCCCGTCGGGATCGACCGAGACGCGGTCCACCAGAACATGGCACCGCCGCAGCTCGTCCAGGCTGAGCGGCTCCGGTCCCGGCAACTGGAAGGGCGGACTCTCGCCCAAGGGTGTGCGCAGAAGGCGGCGGAATCCCTGCTTGAGAAGATTGTCCAGCAGGGACTGTGCGTCCACCCGCCCCGCCGGATGGTCGCGGGTGAGATCCAGCGCGGAACCCTCCAGAGGGAAGAGAATGTAGGCCCTGCGCCCCGGGAACCGGTCCAGCAAGGCGCCCACCGCCTGATCGGGGGTATCCTTGCGGACCGGCCGCCCACAGCCGCGGCAATGCACCGTACCGATCCGGGCATACAGCAGCCGCAGGAAGTCATAAATTTCGGTGACGGTGGCGACCGTGGAGCGGGGATTGCGTGAAGCGCTCTTCTGGCGGATGGCAATGGCGGGACTGAGGCCGCGAATCTCGCGAACCGTGGGCTTTCTGATCCGTTCCAGAAACTGGCGGGCGTATGCCGAAAGCGATTCCACGTACCGGCGCTGTCCTTCGGCGTACAGGGTGTCAAAGGCCAGACTCGATTTCCCCGAGCCGCTGACGCCGGTGATGACGGTCAGTGCGTCCAGGGGGATGCGGACGTCGATTCCTTTGAGATTGTTCTGGGCGGCGCCGAAGATTTCGAGATACCCCGGCCCATGGTCGGCAGCGGACATGAATTTTGAACCTCCGAGTCTACCACGGGCGGACCACAGGGCCGGGGCGACGTCCCGCCGCGCGGCGGACCAGGCGGGTCCAGAGGGCCGTGCTATAGTGAACCCCCATGAAGATCAGGAGTCTCCGCCCCGCCGTAGCGCTGCCCGGGGGTGTGCTGCGCGTCGAACTGGAAGGTGCGGTCGATCCGGAAGCGCTGTCCGTCACGGTGGGGACGGAGGCGGCAGAGCTGCTGGGGGTGTCGTCGGATTTCGCCCTGATCCGGATCCCGGAATCGGCTGTGGGCAGGATCGTTGTCCGGTGCGGCAGCCGGACCGCCGAAGCCGACGTCAAAATCGGCCGCACGGTGGCGGACGAACTGCACCCGGTGGCCAATCCGGTGGTGGACGCGTCCGGGCGCGTGTATGTGACCTACAGCGGAACCCGCGGAGAGAGTGTTCCTTACGGCGTCTTTCAGATAGGTCCCGACGGCAGCCGCCAGCCGTTTTTGGGCGACATCATGAACCCTACCGGGCTGGTATTCGGTCCGGACGGGCTGCTGTACGTCAGCAGCCGGCACAGCGGAACCGTTTACCGCTCCACCTTGGACCGCCAGGTGGAGAAGTATGCCGAGGGGCTGGGCATCGCCACCGGCTTGGCCTTTGACTCCCGGGGGAACCTTTTTGTGGGAGACCGCAGCGGATTCCTTTACCGCATCGGCCCCGACCGGGAAACCAGCCTTCACTGCGAGCTGGAGCCCAGCGTTTCGGCCTATCATCTGGCGGTGGACGCCGCCGACAACCTGTTTGTGACGGGTCCGACCCTGGCCACCCAGGACACCATCTACCGTGTCACCCCGTCGGGATCGGTGGAGCCGTGGTTCAAGGGCTTCGGACGGCCCCAGGGTCTGGCCTTCGACCCGGCTGGACGCCTGCACGTGGTGGGATCCTACCGGGGGCGCAAGGGGGTTTTCGTCCTGGAGGACCGGCAGCGGGGGCCGGAGCTGCGGATCGCGGCTCCGATGCTGGTGGGACTGGCATTCGACCCCGCCGGGACGGCTCTTTACCTGGTGGACGGCTCCCGCCTGTATCGGGTCGACCTGCCGATTTGAGGCCACTTCATTCATGGTCTCGTTTTCGATCCTTGCCCAGGATCCGAACTCTGCAGCCCGGGTGGGGCTCCTGCAAACCGCCCGCGGCCAGGTGGAAACCCCGGTCTTCATGCCGGTGGGAACTGCCGCCAGCGTCAAGGCGATGCCCCAGGACTGGCTGGAGGATCTGGGCGCCAGGCTGATTCTGGCAAACACCTATCACCTGTACCTGCGGCCCGGAGCGGAAACGATCCGCCGGCTGGGGGGACTGCACGGCTTCATGGCCTGGCCTCACCCGATCCTCACCGACAGCGGGGGCTATCAGGTCTTCAGCCACCGCGAGCTGAATTCCATCAGCGAGGACGGGGTGACGTTCAAGTCCCATCTGGACGGCAGCCGCCATTTCCTGGGCCCGGAGAAGTCAATGGAGATCCAGCGGGCTCTGGGGGCCGACATCGTCATGGCTTTCGATGACTGCACCCCGTATCCGGTCAGCCGGGAAGAAGCTGCCGCCTCCATGCGTCGCTCCATGCGCTGGGCCGAGCGGTCGCAGCGGGCGCTGGGCGACTCCCCTCAGGCGCTGTTCGGCATCGTGCAGGGAAGTGTCTATCCCGAGCTGAGGAAGGAGAGTCTGGAGCGGATTCTGGCTCTGGGTTTTCCCGGAATCGCCATGGGTGGATTCAGCGTCGGTGAACCCAAGCTGCTCATGCACGAGCTGCTGCACCGGCTGCGGGACGATCTGCCACCGGAACTGCCCCACTATCTGATGGGGGTGGGGACCCCGGCGGATCTGGTGCTGGCGGTGGAGAACGGTTACGACATGTTCGACTGTGTCCTGCCCACCCGCAACGCGCGCAACGGTAACCTGTTCACCTGGCAGGGAGTTGTCAGGATCAAGAATGCCGTTCACCGGGATGACTCGGGACCCCTGGACGAAAACTGCGGCTGCAAGGTCTGCCGCCGGTACTCCCGGGCCTACCTGCGCCATCTGTTCGTCTCGGGGGAAATCCTTTCCGCGGTGCTCAACACCTGCCACAACCTGTATTTCTATCTTGACCTGATGGCGGCGGTCCGCCAGAGTATCGCGCGGGGTGAGCTGGCTGCCCTGAAATCGAGGATCCTCCAGTGCTACGACGGGTCGGCCGGGTTGTCAGCCGGGCCGGACTGAGGACGGGAGATGCGGTGGACGGGGGTGCACGGTGACGGGTTTTGGTATACTCCGCTTTTTTGCCGGGTGAGGAGTGAAAATGGGGGCTGAACATCTGGTGCTGGCGCAGCAGGCGGGAGGAGCGGCAGGTACACTGGCCAGCTTTCTCCCCATCCTGCTCATCATCGGCATCTTCTATCTGTTGATCTACCGCCCGATGAAACGGCGGCAGAAGAATCTCGAGACGATGATCTCCTCCCTCAAGAGCGGGGATCGGGTGATCACGACGGGCGGGCTGTACGGAACGGTGGCGGCGGTCAAGGAGAACACCGTCATTCTGCGGATTGCCGACCAGGTGAAGGTGGAGGTCGCCAAGTCCGCCATTGCCGGCCTGCAGGCCGGCGAGAAACCGGCCGAGTAGACAAACGCGCATCCCCCGCTATGCTTGCTGATCTGCCATGAACAAGAAGCTGCAGTACCGACTGTCTCTGATCGCGGTCATCACGGTGGCCGGTGTGGCCATGCTCTATTGGTACCGATTGAACCTCGGCCTCGACCTGCAGGGAGGAATCCACATGGTCCTGCAAGTCGAAACCGCGGACGCCGTGAACGAGGAAGTCAACCAGACCCGCGACCGCATCCAGAACCAGCTGGTGGAACAGTCGGCTGTGTTTGCCGAGGTCAGAGCGTCGGAACAGCGCATTGAGGTCAACGGCGTCGCTCCGGAATCGGAGACGGTGGTGGAGAATCTGTTGGCGGGTTACTCGCCTGCCTGGTCATATACCAGCCGGCCGGTCGAAGGCCGCACGAACTTTGTGCTGCAGATGAGTGCCGCCTACCGGCGACAGCTCGCCAGCCAGTCCGTCCGGCAGGCGCGGGAGATCGTGGCGCGCCGGGTCGACCAGTACGGAGTGGCGGAACCGACCATCACGGTCTACGGCAGCGGCGAAGTGCAGGACCAGATCATCGTCGAGTTGCCCGGGGTCGAGGATTTCGACCGGGTGAAAGACCTGATCAAGAGTACCGCTCGACTTGAATTGAAGTTGACCCATCCCGACCCCGCCAAGCGGGGTCCGTTTCCGACCCGCGAGGCGGCGGCGGTGGCGCTTCAAGGTCTGCCGGCGGATGAATACCAGATCCTGCCCTATCAGGACCGTGACCAGACTTCGGGGCAGTCCGGATTTATGATCGTCCGCCGGGCGGCCACCATCACCGGCCAACATCTGAAGAACGCCCGCCGTTCCCAGGATCCTTACACCGGGAAGGCGGAGGTGTCGTTTTTTCTCAATGCCGAGGGCGTCGCCCGCTTCAGCCAGGCCACCGGCGAGAACGTGGGCAACCAGCTTGCCATCGTGCTGGATGACGTGATCCGTTCGGCGCCCAACATCAACGAGCGGATCGATTCGGAATCCGCCCGGATTACCGGGAATTTCACACCCGAACAGGCGGACGACCTGGCCCTGGTGCTGCGGTCGGGGGCGTTGCCCGCACGGTTGAGGATTCTCGAGGAACGAAGTGTCGGACCGTCGCTGGGCCGGGACTCGATTGTGCGGGGAATCTACGCGTCGGTGGTGGCGACGGTGCTGGTGGTGGCGGGAATGCTGGTGGTTTACCGCCTGGCGGGGTTGAACGCCATCGTTTGCCTGATCCTGAACATGGTGATCCTGATGGGCGTGCTGGCCTACTTCCAGGCGACCCTGACCCTGCCCGGGATCGCCGGCCTGATCCTGACCATCGGCATGGCGGTGGACGCCAACATCCTCATCTTCGAGCGCATCAAGGAGGAGCTGCGGGTGGGCAAGACAGTCAAGACGGCGGTGGACGCCGGATTCAGCCGGGTGTTTGCCACCATCTGCGACACCAACCTGACGACCCTGATCGCGGCGTTGTTCCTGTTCCAGTTCGGAACCGGGCCGCTGCGGGGATTCGCCATCACCCTGGCGGTGGGACTGGTGGCCAACCTGTTCACGGCGACGTTCGTCTCCCGGACCTTCTTCAGCGTGCTGCTGCAGGGCAGGGAGACCGCCCGGCTTTCGATTTGAGGAAACCGGTGGGAACCTGGGCGAGCTTCTGATCTCTAATTAATCAACGCGGGTCGGACTGAAGGTATGGATATCATCGTCAACCCCAGAATCGACTGGCTGGGCAAGAAGTGGTACTTCATCGGCGTCTCGGTGGTGCTGGCGGCGCTGGGCGCCGGTTCGCTGCTGACGCAGGGGTTGAGCTTGGGGGTGGACTTCACGGGGGGCACCCTGGTGTATGTCAAGTTCGCATCGACGCCCGACCTTGAGCGGGTGCGGACGACCCTGAGCAGGGCGGGCCTGCGTCTGGAGACGGTGACGCGGTTTGATGAGCCCTCGGCCAACCAGGTTCAGATCCGGATGGCGCGGCTGGACGACGAGACGGCGGAACTGACCCAGGAAAGTCGTCGCGTGGTCGAGATTCTACGGGCCGAGTTCGACGCCGACGCCGGCGGGAGGCCGGACCTGAACAACCTGTCGGAGTCCCAGTTGGCAGCCTGGCTGCAGGAGAAGGACCCGGAAGGCAAGCGCTCCGCCATGACGGCTGAAGACTTCGAGGCCTACACCCGGGAGCTGGCGGACCGGATTACCGCCTATCGGAACAGCCACGGCGGTCTGATCCGGGATCTGGCCGAGCTGGACGGCCTGGGTTTGCCGCAACTTGTGTTGCAGGCCGTCAAGTCCGAAATGCACCCGGGCAGCTTTACCGTGCTCAGTGTGGAGAGTGTCGGGCCGAAGGTCGGCCGTGAGCTGCAGGAACGGGCTCAGAACGCGGTGCTTTTCTCGCTGTTGGGGATGCTGGCATACATTGCGTTCCGGTTCCGTCCGATCTACGGTTTTGCGGCCATTGTAGCCCTCTTCCATGATGTCTTTCTGACAGTGGGGTTCTTCTCGATTACAGGGAAAGAGATCTCCCTCACAGTGATCGCTGGTCTGTTGACCTTGGTCGGGTACTCCATCAACGACACCATTGTGATTTTCGATCGGGTCCGCGAGAACCTGAAGCTGATGCGAAGGTCCGACTTCGCATCGATTGTCAATGCCAGCATCAATCAGACGCTGAATCGGACGATCATGACGTCGGGGATGACTTTCCTGGCGGTGTTCGCTCTGTTCCTCCTGGGGGGGGAAGCTCTCAGCGGCTTCTCGTTCGCGTTGGTGGTGGGGATTATCGTGGGCACCTATTCTTCAGTGGCGATTGCGAGTCCCATCGTTCTTTGGTGGCAGAACTGGCGGGAAACGAGCCGGGCGCGTGCGTAGCGTCCGGATAAGTAGTTTATTTGCTATGGTTTGCAGTGGAAGAGTTGAACAACAAGGGTCTTGACTGCAGGGGGACCGGATAGTAACATCGGCCGGTGTCCTGGGAGGACGACCCGAGAAGGGAAGGGAGAGGATAAATGTTTGATGATCTGATTGAGTCTTCGTCCCGTCGAAGAGGTCGAAGCAAGTCGACCCTCCTGATCTCGTTCGTGGTACACGCCATCGCGGTTCTGGTGATCATCATTGTCCCGTTGATCTACTATCAGGCGCTTCCGGAGCAGGAGCTTTTGACCTTCCTGGCGCCGCCGCCCCCGCCGCCGCCCCCCCCGCCGCCGCCCCCCC
>FWPU01001321.1_pt1 | contig 74139 bp, 62 predicted proteins | sample 2228361 | NCBI WGS metagenome assembly FWPU01 (sample SAMEA103939777, study PRJEB20133) | metagenome | reverse complement strand
TGGCTCGTCGAGTTTTTCCCGCGCCTGCGGCTGGGGACACGTGCCTGCCGCGGGCCTCCACGGGGAAAGGGGAGAACGGTCTTGGTTCAGTCGTTCTGTCCCCCGACGCCCCGGTTTTACCCGTCGTTCTCCCTCCCCTCTGTGTAGCCCCTCGCCTTTCGCGTTAGAGGTCTGCGGTGGAGTCCATTCGGGGTAGCATGCTTGACGACTTTTCGGCTTCACACTAGCATCCTGCTTCGTCAAAAGCACCACCTGAGGGTGTCTCGCTTATGAAAAGGAAGGCTCAAAAACTGCGTCTGGGCGTTAATTGCGATCACGTTGCAACGCTGCGCCAGGTGCGGGGTACCCCCTATCCGGACGTTGTGGCCGCAGCGCGTCTCTGTGAAGAGGCCGGTGCTCATGGCATCACGGTGCACCTGCGGGAAGACCGCCGCCATATTCAAGACTGTGACGTCTATGCGCTGCGGCGTTCGATCCGCACACGTCTCAATTTGGAAATGGCCAACGCGCCGGACATCGTTGCCATTGCGTGCCGCGTAAAACCTGACGAGGTTTGCCTTGTTCCCGAACGCCGCGAGGAATTGACCACCGAAGGAGGGCTCGATGTGGTGGGTCAACGTACCGCCCTCGCCCCTACGGTCCGCGCTCTGCAGAAAGCCGGCATCGCAGTGAGTCTGTTTGTCGAACCGGAGAAGAAACAGATCGAGGCGGCAGCCGATCTCGGCGTGCGCCTTGTGGAATTGCACACAGGTGCCTATTGCGCAGCACCAAAATCCCGCGCCCCACGCGAACTGAAACGGCTTATTGCTGGAGCCGAGTGGGCCCACGCCTGCGGTCTCCGGGTGAACGCCGGCCATGGCATCAACCTCGACACTCTTGAGGGCATCCTGCACATCCCACACCTGGACACTCTGAACATTGGACACAGTCTAATTGCCCGGGCGATCTTTGTGGGACTGAAAGCGGCCGTTCAGGAAATGCTTTGCCGAATGGCCGTCTACCAGGGAGGGCGTTGTGATTCCCTGTGCCATTCTCGGAACGGGAATTGATTTGGTGGAAAACCGTCGCATTCGCCAGGTGTTGGAACGATGGGGTTCCTCCTTTAAAAATCGGGTGTTTTTGCCCGCTGAGCAGGCGTACTGCGACGCCATGGCCTTCCCCTACCAACACTATGCGGCCCGCTTTGCGGCTAAGGAGGCTGTCGCCAAGGCGTTGGGGACGGGGATCGGTCTTCACGTGGGATGGCTGGACCTCGAAGTCGTGCGGGACGCGGAAACCGGCGCTCCTTCCATCCGGCTGCACGGCCGGGGCTGCGCATGGTCTCAGCGCCAAAAAAGATTCCGCATCGTTGTCAGCCTTTCCCATACTTCCGACTATGCCGTCGCCTCTGCGCTCATCGTGGCCGAAAGTGATGACGGACATTCCGTTCCCTACCCGCATGCCAGAGGAGGGGCATGAAAACCGTCACGGCCCAACAAATGCGCGAGCTCGACCGCCGCACCATGGAGGAAGCCGGTGTGCCAGGGGAATGTCTCATGGAGCGCGCGGGTTCCGCCGTAGCCCATCGCGTCGCATGGTTGACGAAGCTCGCTCATCAACCTCAGGCGGCCCACGTCGTGGCCGGCCGCGGCAACAACGGGGGCGATGCCTTCGTGGCGGCTCTTCGGCTGCGGGAAGAGGGCTTTCGGGTGCAAGTGTGGCTGGCCGGAGATATTGCCTCCGTACGCGGAGACGCACGGACGTGGCTTGACCGTTTGTTGGCTCAGGGCGTGGCCGTTACGGAATGCCCGGAGGAACGTTCTTGGACTCGCGCGTTCGAAGCCATGCAAAGGCAACCTGGCTTTTTGGTGGATGGCATTCTTGGTACGGGTACGTTCGGCACCCCGCGCGGCACAGCCGCCGCTGCTATTCGCTGCGTGAACGGCCTCGCCCGTTTCACCCCGGTCGTGGCCATTGACATCCCCTCCGGTCTTGACGCCGACACGGGTCAGGCGCCCGGCGATGCCGTCGTGGCCGATTGGACCGTCACGTTCGGTTTCCCCAAACGCGGTCTTGTCGTACCCGGCTATCCGGGAACGGTCGAGGTGGCCGATATCGGTATTCCCGCAGCCTACGCGGAGACACTTACTCCTGACGTCGAGCTGGTGGCAGAAAGGGACATCCGGCAGGCACTTCGGCGACGGCCTGCCCAGGCCCATAAGGGAAACTTGGGGCACGTGCTCATCGTTGCCGGCGCCCGCGGGTATGCGGGAGCCGCTGGCCTTGCGGCTCGGGCCGCCCTGCGTTCCGGCGTCGGACTCGTTAGCGTTCTGACTCCCGCCTGCATCGCTGACTGTGTCGCGGGTATGGCACCGGAAGCCATGGTGCATCCGGGTGTCAACACGGATGCCGGCTCTCTCCGCGCGGATTGCCTGGACATCTGGAAGCGTCATCTTGATACGTTCGATGCGGTCCTGCTCGGTCCTGGGCTTACGCCGCGTGACGACATCCGGCAGCTCGTTGACCGCGCACTCGCCCGCGTGCGGAGCCGGCTGATCCTCGACGCAGACGCGTTGAACGTCTGTGCCGGCCGTCTCGAGCAGACAGTTGGTTGCGCCTCTTGTGCCGTTGTGCTTACGCCCCATCCAGGCGAACTGGCGCGTTTGTTGGTCTGCCGCACGGAGGATGTGCAGAGCGATCGTTTGCGTGCCGCCACACGAGCGGCTACCGTCGCTCGCGCCGTGACGGTTCTGAAAGGTGCGGGTACGGTGATCGCGTCGCCCGGCCGCGTTCCCGCCGTGAACATGACGGGCAACCCAGGAATGGCCACGGGCGGGATGGGCGACGTTTTGGCGGGACTGGTCGCAGGTCTCCTCGCTCAAGGGATGCCGCCTCTGGAGGCAGCCATGACAGGAGTATGGCTGCACGGCTGCGCGGGGGATCGCGCCGCCTGGCGACGCTCGCAAGCCGGAATGATCGCGTCGGATGTGATCGAGGAATTCCCCGCTGTCTTCCGCGACGTGATGGGACGCTAGCCTCGCTCAGAAAAAAGCGTCACCCGCGGCCGGGAACGGAGAAGCGTTTGCCGCGAGCCATTGACGAAAAAGGGGTGTGCCGAGTATAGTGCCTTCTGCCTGGGCAACCCGTTGAGGTAGAAGCAGGAGGAATTGTGATGGTGGAGCGACACATCGCGAAGGCGCCGGCGGCCGCACCGCAAGAACAGCGGGCGATCGTTTTTGAGCTGGAAATGTTGGCCGCCAACGGAAGGAAAATTCTCTGGGAGACCCTGCAACGCGTGCTGGCGGCGCGTCAAATTACGTTGACGCGTATAGACTTTCTCCGGTATTGCCTCGATGGACGACTAGAACAAGGGCTAGCCGACTTCCTCCGCGTGCGCGGAAAAAAACGCGGTTCCGAAACAAAAGTCGTGGAAAAGGTGCTGGAGGAGTGGGAAACGGCGTTTGGCACCTCCGATTGCAAGCCCGACTCCGGAGTCCGGGCTTTGATTACCCGTGCCAGAGACGCCGGGATCCGGCTAGGTACGCTGAGCCGCCTGGGTGTGCCAACCATGGAAAAACTGCTCCGCACTCTGGGATGCGATGACCCGGCCATCCGCCGCCTTTCTTGCACCGGAAAGCACAAACCTTTTCCCACCGCGGAGGGGTGGCTCTCCCTCTGCAAGGCGCTGCGTGTCCGTCCGTTGCGTTCCGTGGCCGTTGTGACAAGCCGCGTGGCCTTGCTCTCCGCTCTTAACGCCGGAACACGTTGCGTGGTTGTGTACGATGAGTTCACCGCTCATCACGATTTCAGCGGGGCTGATTTTGTAGCCGATCGACTCGACAACAGCCTGCTGGAGAATATCTTCGCCCTGCTCGGATCCGCTTGATGCCCACCCAGTTTCAAAAGGCGCGTCAAGGCGTCATCACCCCCGTCATGGAGGCTGTTGCGGCGGCCGAACAGGTGTCCCCCGAACGCGTTCGCGTCGCCATTGCGACAGGTCGGGCCGTCCTCCCGGCCAATCCGACACATTTGCCTACCCGGCCGGCCATTGTTGGCCGGGATTTCCGCACGAAGGTCAACGCCAATATTGGCCGGTCGACTGTCCGATCGTCGCTCGAGGAGGAGCTGACAAAGCTCCGCACGGCGTTAGAGGCCGGCGCTGATTTTGTCATGGACTTAAGCGTCGGGCCAGACTTGGCCGAGCTACGCCGCCGTCTTCTGGCGGCCTGTCCTGTCCCCTTCGGAACCGTTCCTCTTTACGAAGCCATGGCGCGCGCAGGCCATGCGATCGCGGCGCTCACGCCAACTCTTCTTCTGGATGTTATCCGCGAGCATGCCGAACACGGTGTTGACTTTATGACCCTTCATGCCGGCCTGTTGCGAGAACACATTCCACTCGCTCTCACGCGTCGGCTCGGTATCGTCAGCCGCGGCGGCGCGATTCTGGCCCAGTGGATGGTCCATACGGGACGGCAAAATCCCCTTTTGGAGAGATGGGACGATGTCCTTGCCCTATGCGCCCAGCACGATGTCACCGTGTCGCTCGGGGATGGACTCCGCCCCGGTTGTCTCGCGGATGCGAGCGACGCGGCGCAGTTTGCCGAACTGGAAACGATCGGCCTTCTTGTCCAGCGATGCCGCATGGCGGGAGTTCAGGTCATGGTGGAAGGGCCGGGACACCTTCCTTTGAACGAGGTGGCCATGAACGTGGAGCGCGAGCAGCGCGTGTGTGACGGTGCTCCCTTTTACGTGTTGGGTCCCGTCGTGACAGACATTGCTCCTGGCTATGATCATGTCGCGGGCGGCATCGGGGCCTGCCTGGCCGCCTATCATGGGGCGTCCCTTCTCTGCTACGTAACGCCCACCGAACATCTCGGCCTTCCGACGGCCGAGGACGTACGGCAGGGTGTCATCGCCTCCCGCCTGGCTGCGCATGCGGCAGACGTAGCACGTGGTCTTCCGAGCGCGCGGGCGGCTGATGACGCGATGGCTGAAGCGCGCCGAAATGTTGACTGGCCCCGTCAGTTTGCCCTCGCCCTCGATCCCTCGACCGCCCAGGCTATCTATGAGCGCTCCCGCGGTGGAACATGTGAGCCCAATGCGGAATATTGTTCCATGTGTGGTCGCGATTTCTGTTCCCTTCGCGCCAACCGCGAGCTCCGCCGTTTGCACGCCCCAGGAAGTGAGCATGGCACCCACACCGTCTAGGATAAACCCGCGGCGCCTCGCACGTATGTTCTCCGCGGGACCTCCCATGACCCGACTTCTGCGGCTCGTGGCGCGCTTGCGGGGCCCCGGTGGCTGCCCCTGGGATCGCAAACAAACCCTGCGGACACTCCGCCCCCAATTACTGGAAGAATGCCACGAAGTTCTTGACGCTCTGGCTTCTCGAAAACTTTCTCGCCATGCCGAAGAACTCGGCGATCTCCTCCTCCAGGTCGTCCTGCACGCCTGCATCCGACAGGAGCAGGGACACTTTTCTTTTGCCGACGTCGTCAACCGGTTGATCGCGAAATTGATCCGTCGCCACCCGCACGTGTTTGGCGGGGCGTCGGCACGGACGGCATCTGAGGCTCTGCGAACGTGGGAGGCACAAAAGGCGGCGGAGCGGACCAAGCGATCATCAGGGTCCATTGTCGAAGGCATTCCCCGAGGACTTCCCGCTCTTGCCCGTGCCCAGCGCATCCAGGCTCGCGTGGCCCGGATCGGATTCGATTGGGAGAACGCGCAGGACGTACGCGACAAAATGAACGAGGAGCTCCGCGAGTTGGACGACGCCGTGGCCCGGCGCAACCCTCGCGCCATCCGTGAAGAACTCGGCGATCTTCTGTTCACGATGGTCAACCTGAGTCGCTTCCACGGGGTGGAGGCGGAGGATGCCCTCCAAAGCGCCACCGACAAGTTCGAACGGCGCTTTCGCCAATTGGAGCGTCGCCTGCGTGTCCGTGGACGGGAAGAGGGGCATTATACCCTAGCCGAGATGGACGCGGAATGGGATCGGATCAAACGTGCGCGGAAGAACGCGGCCGGATGCGTGACCATTTCGGCAACGCGTAGGGATTCTCGACGGGCGATACGGGCATCCGTCCGGTGCTCGTCTCGCGGATGGCAGGAGAGGAGATCGCCTGGCGCCATCCGATTTTCGGCTGCTCCGTATCGTTCCTAAACCGCCCCGGCGTCTTCGTGCCCTCCTTCAGGGCATAGCCGCTCACAGGGCGTTTTTTACGGCTCACCCCGCACGTCATATGTTTGACGGGCGACGAGGGCAAAGAACAGGACAGCGGGAAGAGCCTTTTGCGAAGGCTCCCGCGCGGCCGCAGGGCTCACGATGGTCGGACACGGACAGCTCATATCACTCTCGCGCACCTCCAAGCCGAATGGATGCGGCTCGGGGCTGCGGCTGCACTCCAACGCCCCATCCGTACAATGTTTTCGTTCTTGGCGGATATAGCACCGGCAGGCATGATGTGCGACATGAAGCTTGAACCGTACTCGATGGGAATCGGAGACCGCTTTGGACATCAAGGACTCGCTCAACTCCAGGCCTTTATCCTCGCGCGCGAAAGAGGCATTTCCGTGACACCCGTCTGGAACAAATCGTATCGCGAGCATGCGCTTATCGGTAGTGAGCCCGCGGATGTCCGACGAGAAGCCGACGCGGCCGTCCAGTCCCTCGGCTGGCAGGGCTCCTACCGGGTGGATGCCGACCACATCAACCAAAAAACGATGGAACGTTTTCTGGAGCCTTGCGACTTTTTCACCTTGGACGTTTCGGATTTCATCGGACGGCCATCGCCACGAGACATCGTCGAAGCGGTTGTGGAGCGGCACCGTCGGCTCCTCGGCCTCGTAAGGATTCCTTGGCTTTCTGTATCCCTTGACATCACACGGGAACAGGCTCGGTCCCTTGTGGGGCGGTACTACGAGGCGGCACGGGAGGCCGGCAGAATGTACCGCGCCATTACCCGTGTTCGACGCGCGGATTCCGTCATCATCGAAGTCTCGATGGACGAAGCGGAACAGCCTCAAACGCCCGCCGAACTCCTTTGGATACTCGCTGCCCTGGCCGATGAGGGCGTGCCCGTGCAATCGTTTGCCCCCAAGTTCAGCGGACGCTTCAATAAAGGCGTGGATTATGAGGGCGATGTGGCGGCCTTTTCCCAGGAGTTTGAGGCGGACCTTTGTGTCCTCGCCTTCGCGCGCGCCGAACTGGGACTTCCCGAGACACTCAAGCTCAGCGTACACTCCGGGAGCGATAAGTTTTCGCTTTACGATCCGATCCGACGCGCGCTCGGCAAGTATGGAGCGGGGCTCCATGTGAAGACGGCAGGAACGACCTGGCTGGAAGAGCTGACGGGATTGGCCGAAGCAGGGGGCGATGCCTTACGGTTGGTCAAGGAAATCTACCGTCATGCGTACAGCAGGCTAACAGAACTATGCGCTCCGTATGCGACGGTGATTGCCATTGACCGGCGGAAGTTACCTGCTCCTGACGAGGTAGACCGCTGGACTTCTGCCGATTACGTCCGATCCCTCCGCCACGATCCGGCCTCTCTGCACTTCAATCCGCACTTCCGTCAGCTCCTGCATGTGGCCTATCCCGTGGCGGCGCAAAGGGGATCCGAGTACCGCAGCGCACTGGCCGCTCACGCCCCCACTATAGCCCGCAACGTAACGGAAAATCTTTTCACGCGTCATCTGCTGAGGCTGTTCGGATGCGAGTGAATGCCCGGGGGTAAATAACCTCCCCGCGCTTTTTAGGTTCCCTCACGGCTACCGGTGCGGCCTCCACAGCGCCTCGTCCAAACGGCCCCAGGCACCGATCTCCTTCAATAGGTCCAGATGGGGGTGCAAGTCTCCCACATCGACCAACGCATGGGCATCGCTTCCGAGAGTGAGGCGGACGCCCCGTTTCAGGCAAAGTGCGTAAAACTCAGGCCTCGGGGCATACGTGTGGAAATTGATCTCGGCGGCCGTCCCCGTTTCGGCTAGATATTCTACAACCGGGCGATAGAGATTTTCGGGTTCGGGGATACCCAACTCTTTGGGGAAATAGCGGAACGGATGCGCCAGAATGTGGACTCCTGCTGCTACAACCTGGCGCACCCCGCGCAAAAAAAGGTCCTCTCGTTCCCGCGCCGTGAGGCGGCGGACGTCGAGAGGGCCAAAGTGATGAATGGCACCGATCCAATAGTCCGGCCCGTCACGATCTTCGGGAAGAACCGCCAATCCGCGTCCGTCCGAAGCAGGCTCCGCCTCAAGGCCAAGGAACGGAGGGCGCGTACAGAGTGGCCGCACGGCGTTGCGGAACGCACGGTAGCGGGCATGCCCTGCGTCGCGCGCGGCGCAAAGGGCAGCCGGATCGTGCATGTCCCGCCGCGCCCAAAAACCTTCTCGGGGCAAATAGAGCTGGTCGGCATGTTCCACAAACCCGACACACGATAACCCGAGAAGCGGCAAACGATTCAGGACTTCTGCCATCGTGATATCTTCCGCACAATAGGCAAACTCTGTGTGGATGTGGAAATCCTGAATGTGCGGATGCCCTTCCAGGGCCAACGCGACGCGCGAGATGGAAGCAACCGTGGACCCCACCAGTTTGACTCGCGTGTACACAAAGGGACGCTGCGGGAGAGCAGGGCAAACAAGGTATGTCACCCCCCGATGGACTATCGGTTCCAACCCGGCATGAAAATGCCCGCTGAGCGAAAGGCACACCCCTGCGTCCGCGTACGCCTCCGCCACCCGGTCGGCCTGCCGCAGCGTGTACGGATAGTCTCGGTTCAAGGGAGGCCAGACAACCGGATGCTGGACCGCAATAATCGGTTTTCCACTTCCTCTCACCGCCCCCAGCTCCGCCATCTGTGTCAAGGAGCGTAGGGGCACTTCGGTGCCGACTTCGTAGGACTCATGGAAGACCGCCAAAAGGTAGCCGTTGATTTCCTGAATCCCGGTTCGGCTTCCGAAAACACGCATGAGAGTTTCGGGGCGCTCATCATGGTTTCCCGGCGTCACAACCAACGGCACCCCGAAAGCCCGGAGGCGCTGGTGTATTTCACGCCAATTCTCGATGGCCTCTGTTGTTGATCCCTGATCCACTAGGTCACCCAGAAGGATCACGGCATCGGGCCGTCCGTCCCGGACCGCATCCCGCAGGGCGCGTACGGCACATTCCAGACCGAGTGGCGGCACAAGCCCAGGAATCGCGCGAGCCGATCCGGAACGGCCCGTATAGTGAAGGTCGCCTACAATCACGAGGTCCAAGGTATGCATACAGCGAACATCATCAGGGTTCACCTCCGCGGTGTACAGAGAAAAAAAGCCGCAGCGCGGTGGCCGTTTCGACACGGTTTTCGTTGCGTGGGATGCGGTTATGCGACAGACTAAACCCCTATTGCCATTCCAACCATTTTTCGCGCGCGATCCTCTTTTCTCGGTGAGGACGTTTATCCGCCTCCACGCCCCAGGCACTTGCACGTTCCACTTCCACAAACTCTCCGATGGCCATCCCTGGAACGCCTGTTAAAGGCGCTATCGCATCGGCAGCGGAACCAAAACGCGGGAATAAAGATTGCGCGACAGGGAAAAGGAAAGGCATACTATGGCGTCGCGCATTTGGAAGGAAGCAGGGGCGATAGGGATACTGTCTGGGGAGTCGTCAGCGGATAAAAGCGCTCGTTGTTCTCCCTTCGCCAGGATCGGGAGTCATCATGTCCCCAGGCGGCTTGGAGACGGCGTCCAATGACATTAAGGAAACGCGGAAAGTCTATGCATTTCGCGGGGAATATAAAGCGTCATGCGAACCGGATGCGACCGCGAAAGGAGAGCCATAGCGGTGTATGTACAGGCAGCCGGCGCGGATGACGCGGGCGGAGCAAGGTGTAGGTAGAGAGGAGAGACGGATGAAACGCAGGATAGGGTTGGTTGTGGTCGTGTGTGTGGTAACGGTATGGAGCGGCATCCTACAGGCTGCCCTGGAGGTGCCATTCACCGTCGTCGAACCCATTGGCGCAGAAAGATCGTTGGAAGTGGTCTCCGGGGGAATTCCGTTTCCCGAAGGCGTATACCACGACCCTTCCCTCTTCCGGCTCTACGAGGGGAAGCAGGAGGTGCCTGTCCAGGTGTCGCCGATCGTGAAATATCCTGACGGCTCTCTCCACTGGGCCCTTGTCTCGTTTCCGGTGACGTTACGTGCAAACGAAACGAAAACGTTTGTGTTGAGGGAGGGGAAAGGAAACGCAAACCTTAAAAATCCCGTTGTCGTCACGGAACAAGGTTCTCAGGTCGAGGTGTCAAACGGGCTTGTTTCCTTTTCGATCAACAAGGACGCCTTCAACGGATTTGAATCCGTTGCGTACAAGGGTAAACGCGTCTTCACGCCTCCCAAACAAGGGCTCGTGGCAAACGGCAAGGGAGGGCCGGGCAAGCTGACGCATTTTGAGTACCGCTACAAAGGCCCTGTCCGTGTGACCCTGTATCTGAAGGGAACGTACGGAGCCGAATCTGCACCGACATGGGCCATGGCGGTGACTCTCCATGCAGGAGAACCGAAAATCCGTCTGGAGCACAGCTTGCGGAACGCAGCCAAAAACGCGCCGAAAAGATTATCCGTCGCGGATCCCAAAATCTGTTTCGGCCTGGCAGGGGACTTGCAGGCCGAAGCGAATTCCGGCACGTCCGGGAAAGGCGCGTTTGGCTGGCAAGCCTTCCGGGGGGACACCGCTGTGTTGGTGTTCCTGCGGCACGCCGGATTTCGCTGTCAAGGCGTCTATCGGGTCGACAAAGGGGGGGGTGAACTCGCCATCCATCTTGGCGACCGACAGGACGGGTCTTCCGAGCTTGAATACGGCGCCCATAAGGCCACGGAAGTGGACCTGGTTTTCGGTAACGCGTTCCGTCCGGAGGCGTTATCAGAACCTCTTCACGCCCTCGCGCCCTGTGCGGCCTATGCCGCGCACGACGGCATGGGAGTTGGAAAATACTTTGGCTCCCTGGCGGACGAAACAGCCACGTACAAGGCTCAAGGATGGAAAAACGCAGACAACCCTAAAAAAATGCCCAATGAAAAACCCAATCCTTTTCTTTACCGCGGCTCAATCGGAGATGTGCATTTCCGAAGCGAATGCGATCATCTGCAAGGCATGGTGTTCGGATATATTCGCACGGGCCGGATCGGTTTTCTCGACGAGGCACGAAGCTGGGCGAGATACTGGAGAACCTACTTCGTCTACCGTTCGGACGAATGGGAATATGGGCGCGAAGGATCCTATAAAACGCCGAAATGGGGCACTTCTTCCCATCCTCGCGTCTGTACAGAGGGTTGTCACAACTATGTGTGCGGTCTGTTCAACTATGCTCTGATTACGGGGGAGATTGACGCCCTAGAAGCCGCCTTCGACGGAGCCGAATTTTGTAATCTCTCGTGGACAGGACAGTACAGCAACGCCAAACCGGGACAGTCCTTCAGCGTGTATGGCACACGCGCGTATGCCCGGAATTTTGTCATTATTGCGCGTGCGTACGAAGTCGCCCGTACCGAACAATGGAGAGCCGCCCTCCGACACTACGTGGCACTTGGTTTGAAGACACCGGCACGCGACCCGCGCGGGTTTACGACATCTACCGGTCGAGGCCGCGCTGCCCGTGCAAAAAAGGAAGCAGAACGAACAGGCCCGGCAGCGCTCGCTTTGCTCGAGAAGGAAAAAACGGAGGTCACCCCGAACACATGCCGGCATCCTCTCTATGGCGAGTGGGCGCCTTCGATTCTCGCGTCCTGGCCGGAATCCATGGAGAACTGGGCCATGATGACGGCCTACGAAACACTCAGCGCCTCTAAAGACCCCTCCGACCAACTCATGGCGGAGGATGTCCTGGACTACGTCATCGCGCAGGCTTACTGCATGGCAGACTACGGATTCCATCCGGTTCAAAAAGCGGTTTATCCCTACTTGACGCTGGACTTTCCTGTCCCGGACTTTATCCCCATGTACAACGGAGGGGAATGGGACACGCTCAATCCCAAGAAGATGATGGATAGCTGGTACACCAAGTGGGTCCCGAACGTACTGGTCAACGGCTACCGCCTTACGGGTGATAGACGTCTAAGAAACCTGTCCATGGAAGTTCTTTGGTGGGGGCTCAGCCGTGACTATGTTGCCCCCCCGCGGGTACCCGAAGGAGAAGCGCCCCCCTACGCCCGGGTGGAAAAAAACACCAAGGGAGACTGGATGACTCCCACCTGTAAGGTTTTCGGATTAATCGCCTTCCCCAAAAAGGAGGACAGTCCTCCCCACGCCATTACCGACCTGAAAGCCATGGCCAAAGGAAACAGCGAAGTTCAACTGACTTGGACGAGCCCGGCGGATCGGGGAGGCGGCGCCGTAACCCGCTATCAAGTGAAGTGGTCGGAAAAACCTCTCGTGGACCGCCTGAAACCCGGCGATGAATACCGATCCCATTTCCGCAACGGCGCACTGAACGTCACATTCTGGAACATGGCGTCCAACGTCACGGGGGAACCCCTTCCCCATCCTCCAGGACAGAAGCAAACAACGATCCTTTCCGTCCCACCGAAAAAGGTGTTGTATTTTGGGATACGTTCGTTTGACGACTCTCACAACCTCAGCCCGTTGTCGAATGTGGCGGAACTTCACCGGGAGGCGCAATAGCGCACACAGAGAGATGGAGTGTGTCATGGCAACCTACGGACATTTCTCCCCTGATGGAACGGAGTACGTCATAACGCGTCCCGACACACCTCGTCCTTGGTATAATCGGTTTGGGAATACCTCCTATGGTGTCGTCCTTTCCCACACAGGCGGAGGGTATTCGATTCACGGCGACACCTATCGACACCAGCTTACATACTACGTCCCCCGCTTTGATCAATCGGGCCGCTACCTCTACATCCGGGACAACGAGGCGAAAAACTATTGGTCCGTCGGCTGGGCACCGGTCCGAGCCAAGCTTGACACGTGGGAATGCCGGCACGGGTTGGGATGGACAACCTGGGTCGCCTGTCGCCAAAGACTCCGCGCCGAGTTGACGATTTTTGTTCCTCTCGCAGGGGCCGTCGAGTTGTGGGAGTTCGTATTGATCAACACAGGGAGGCGTCTCCTTTCCGCCACCGCCTTTCCCTTTGTAGAGTGGTCCATTGACGACGGAAACGGCCAGGGTGTAGACGACCTTGTTTACGCCGCCAGTACTGACGCAGAGTATGACCCCGCCTCCCGCAGCATCGTGGCTTCCCGCCGCCACGCCGGGAAATTTTGTTTTCACCGAGCCTTCATGGCCGTGGACCGGGATCCGGACGGATGGGATGCCAACCGCGCCGCGTTTGTGGGAAACGGTCGAACCCTAGCAGACCCTATCGCCGTGGAAAGGGGAGCGTGTTCCGGGACTCCTTCCTATGCCGAGGTGAGCGTAGGAGCCTTTGCGTTCCAAAGCGTTCTCCGGCCGGGTATGTCCTGGAGGCTCCATGTGCTCATCGGCATGGCCAACTCTCGCCGCGAACGCAAGGCGCTGATACGCCGTTTCCTGCGGCCGGGAAGCGTGGCGAGGGAACGGGCCGCCGTGCGCGCATCGTGGGATGACCTGACGCAGCGTTTTCATATCGAAACGCCTGATCCCGCCTTTGATCTATATGTGAACCGCTGGCTGACCAAACACGTAAAAGTCAACGGCGGAACTCCAGCCGTCCGTTCCTTGAACATCGGCTTCCGTAACTACATTCAGGACGCTCTCGGCACAGTGTTTCTTGACCCCTCGCGGGCACGGTTTCTCATTACAGATGCCTTGCGGTATCAACGGGCAGGAGGCGACGCCTGCCCCTGGTTCTCTAAGTCCGGACAACCGCCCCGGCCTCCTAGGCATGTTGACATCAAAATGTGGCCCATCCTGGCTGTGGCCGCTTATTTGAGAGAGACGGGGGATTGGAGCCTGCTGCGGGAACGTGTGCCGTTTTGGGATGACCCGCACACGTCCTCTGTGCTCGAACACCTGGATCGCGCAATCGATAAGTGCTGGCAGGAACGGGGACGGCATAGCCTGTCTTTGATCGGTCTCGGCGACTGGAACGACAACCTAAACGGCATGGGTCGTAACGGCAAGGGGGAGAGCGTGTGGATGTCGGAAGCTGTACTCTGGGCCCTTCGGGATCTTGCCGCGATACACGACAGGGTAGGCCACCGTGCCCGCGCGGCGAAATTGTTGTCTCGCGCGGACACGCTAAAAAAGGCCATCAATCGCCATGGGTGGGATGGCCGGTGGTATCTCATGGGGTACACGGATTCCGGCCGCAGGGTCGGCACCCGCTATGCCAAACAAGGCCGGATTTTCCTTCTCCCGCAAGTATGGGCTATTCTCTCCGGCGCAGCCGAAGGGAAACGTCTGGCCAAGATTTTCCGAGTCATTGACCGCCGGTTAGAAACCCCCTATGGCCCGATGCTCATGGATCGTCCCTTCCGGAAGGCCGACATCGGTATCGGAGCGCTGTCTTTTCTCGCTCAAGGCATGAGTGAAAACGGGTCGATCTATTCACACGGCGTGGCGTTCAAGTTATGCGCGGATGGCCTGGCGGGCCGAGGCCGCGAATTGTATCGCGGACTGCTCAAACTGTTTCCCTATACACATGACCCTGACGTGACACGCAATGAGCCGTTTGTTTTGCCCAATCTGTACCGGCCGGCCGCTGTACCCCGCAAGTATGGAGCCACCCATCGTTCCTGGGTAACCTCCACTCCGAATTGGGTGCTCAAGGCCGTCATAGAAGGCCTATTCGGGCTTCGATCCACTCACCGTGGACTTGTGATTAGCCCTTCCCTTCCGCCAGAATGGCACCAGTGTAAAATTCGCCGTTCGATTCGCGGTGCGATATACGACGTGACTATTCTCAACAGGAGTGGCCAGCGTCCCCGCACGGTGCAACTCCTCCTGAACGGAACACCTCTTCCCGGGAACACTGTGCCTTGGCAGAAAAGCGGCCGTATCCACACAATCACAGCGATCCTTTCCGCGTGAGCAGGATTATACTTTTCCCGAGGACCGTTCTGGCACGGCCGTTTTTCCAAAGAGAATCGAAACCAGCCGGTTCGAACCTCCCCCTCTTCCTACCGTCCCCATTGGCTGTAGCGTTCACTGACGCTGTCTTTCACATCAACACGTCAACACCTACGACAACGTATCGCGCGGTCGGCATGTGCACTAAACCCCACACAGGAGACCTCAACCGCACGCGCGATGTCACCCGTTCACATTCCGTGGCCAAGCGCTCGGACGTCGGATGAGGGCCCCCTCACGACGCTCTGCGTTTTGTGACTTGATCATTGGACACTAATGTTCGATAGTTCAAAGAACGATTGTTCAAAGAAAACGCGAGGCACAAATATGGGAACCGGTAGGAAGTTTCGGAAACACCCCAGAATGCGCGTCAAAAAAAACCCGTCGGATCGGCGACGACGAGAAAAAATACAACGCAACCGCCTGATAGCGCGCGGAATGGATCCCGAAGTGGTCAGGCGGCTCACGACGCGTCACGTGCGCGAACTCCTCAAACGTCCGTTTGCTCTCCCCACGACTTCGTCGGTCACCACCTCCTGAGACAGTCTGGCGCCCGCTGTGGGGAGTGCTCCGCGGCAGGGCGCGACTATGGCGGATTCCTTTGCCATCCTACGGCACGGATGTCGCTGGATCATCTGTTCCAATCCCAGCGCCATCCTGCACACCTTCCACGCCAAGGAGGTGCGGTCCCTGCTTGAGGAGATCGAGCAGGCCTGCGGCCGAGGGTATCTGGCTGCCGGATACTTGGCCTATGAGGCCGCGCCCGGTTTTGATTCCGCCCTTGTGACAAAGTCGTTGCGGAATCTGCCCCTGGCCTGGTTCGGTCTGTACCGCACCCCTCGGTTCGCCAGGAGTCTGCCTCCCGGGGGCCCTTTTCGCGTATCCGCCTGGCGTCCGGAACTGTCACACGCCGCCTACCTCGGGGCCATAAAAAAAATTCGCCGCTATATTGTCGCCGGCGACACCTATCAGGTTAACTACACGTTTCGCATGCATGCCGATTGTGAGGGGGATCCCTTGACCCTTTTCCGCACCCTCGCACACGCCCAACAGGCCCCGTACGCGGCCTTCCTGCAAACGGATACCTTTGCCATCGCCTCCGCCTCACCGGAACTGTTCTTGCGCCTGCAGGGGTATCGGGTGTGGTCGCGCCCCATGAAAGGAACCTCGCCACGCGGACGAACGACCGCGGAAGACGACGCGCAAGCACACGCGCTTGCCCGCTCTCCGAAAAATCGAGCCGAAAATCTTATGATCGTGGATATGGTGCGCAACGATCTCGGGCGTATTGCCCGTCCGGGAACCGTACACGCGACGCGTTTATGTGACGTCGAACGCTATCCGACGGTTCTCCAGATGACTTCCACCGTCACCGCCCGCACGGACGCCCGTCTGTCCGATATCCTTGCGGCCACTTTCCCATGCGCCTCCATCACCGGCGCGCCCAAAGTCCGCACCATGGAAATCATCCGGGAACTTGAGCGCTCACCACGCGGATGCTACACGGGCACCATCGGATGGATGCGGGTAGGGGGACATCCGATTCGCTCACGCCACGCATGCTTCAACGTCGCCATCCGCACGGTCGTGGTGGATCGCCAACAGCAGCAAGCCGAGTATGGAACCGGAGGCGGCATCGTGTGGGATTCCCGGGGCGATCCCGAATACCAGGAATGCCGAACAAAAGCGCAAGTTCTGATCACAGAATATCCGGAATTCCGGCTTGTTGAACGGATCCTCTGGACACCAGCACGTGGGTTTTTCCTTCTGCGGCGCCATCTGCGGCGTTTGGCCGATTCGGCCCGCTATTTCAACTTCCGGCTTCACCGTGACGATATCCGCTGTCGGCTTATGCGGGCAGCCGCCCGACTCCCTCATGCCCCGCACGTCCTACGGCTCGTTGTTTCGCGTGCAGGGACGATACGCCTTGAGATGTTTCCCCATGCCACCCGCGAAAAGGGCAGACCGTTTCGTGTCGCCTGGGCGCCCGAACCGATATCCCGCCAAGACGTTTTTCTCTATCACAAGACCACACACCGCGCGACGTATGATCGCCTGCGCGCCGCTCGGCCCGATGTGGACGATGTTCTCCTCTGGAACGAGCGCGGCGAAGCCACCGAGTTTACCATCGGCAACCTTGTGGTGCAGCTAGGCTCCGCGCGTTTCACGCCACCGGTTACGTCTGGACTCCTGCCGGGAACCATGCGGGCGCATCTCCTGGCCCGGGGCCAAATTCGGGAACGCGTGATTTGCCGGGAGGATCTGGCTCGTGCACGCGCCGTTTTCCTCATTAATTCTGTGCGGGGTTGGGTCCCCGTCGAAGGCCTCCGCCCGTAGCGTATCTTTTGTAGCCGCCTGCCCTGCGCTACGCAGGTCCCCCACCGCGTGATCATGCGCTTCGCCTCCTGGCGCGCAAGGGTCCCTCCCCTTCAAAAACACTTGCGCACACTCCCCGTAACGCCCATCATGCCCGATAGACGGCACACCGGAGAGGCTCGACCCGCGGAGGCCCCGCCCGCGCGCGCCGGACGCGTGGGCTGCTGGACGGGCGCGCGGCTGCGGATCACGTGGAGTCGTTGGAAAAACATGGCAAACCCTTTTTATGATCTAACGCGTTGGCGTGATCTCCTCGCACTTCTGGTGCGGCGCAACCTGCGGATTCGTTACAAAGGGTCTTCCCTGGGGTTCCTTTGGTCGCTGATGACGCCCACGCTTATGATTCTCATCTATGCCCTCTTTGCCCGAATCATGCGCTTCAACATGGGCCGGAGGGACTACCTAGAGTTTTTGATGGTGGGCATGGTGGTGTGGCAGTTCCTGGCCACCTGCGCCCATGACGCGCTCCACGCTATCAGCGGAAACCGCACCGTGATTCAAAAAACGGCCTTCCCGCGATTCATCCTCCCGCTGGCTCAAGTGCTCGCCAATGCCGTGAATTTTGTTCTGACCCTTGTTGTTTTACTCGTGTTTCTTCTCCTTATGCGGGTCCCTTTCGGCCCTTGGCCTTGGGTTCCCATCGCCCTCCTCACACAGACGGCACTATGTTTCGGATTGGCCCTTATTCTTGCCACCGCCCACGTGTTTTTCCGGGACACTGAGCATATCCTCGGTGTGGCGTTGTTGGCGTGGTTTTTTCTCACGCCGGTGTTTTACGGGTTATCCTTTCAGCTCGACCGGTTGCCATCCGGCTACAAATGGCTGGCGTTTCTCAACCCCATGACGGGTCTTCTGTCCGCGTATCGCGCCGCCTTTCTCAACGAGAGCCTGCCCACCACCGGCACGATGACCATTTCTTTTGCTGTCTCCTGGGGCATACTTCTCCTGGGCTGGAACGTGTTTCAGCGCCTCCAGATACGCTTTGCGGATGAACTATGACGACAGAGCACGCTGCCATCGTGGTGGAGCACGTCGGAAAACGCTTTCGCTTGAAAGCCAGCGGCACACGCACGTTGAAGGCGACGGTGCTGGATGCGCTGCGCGCGCGACGCCGCTCCCGCTGGTTCGACGCGCTGACCGATGTCTCCTTTACGGTGTCCCGCGGGGAAACACTCGGTATCATCGGACCCAATGGCGCCGGCAAAAGCACCCTCCTCGCTCTGGTGGCCGGCACCATGGCCCCCACCGGCGGCGTTATCCGCACGTTCGGCACCGTTTCCTCCCTACTGGAACTGGGCGCAGGATTCCATCCGGACCTTACGGGACGGGAAAACGTGTTTCTGTATGGGGCGATCCTCGGAATCCCGCGGGCCAAGATGGCGGAGCGATATCCGGCCGTTGAATCCTTCGCGGACATCGGTCCTTACATGGATCAACCGGTGAAACATTACTCTTCCGGCATGTACGTCCGCCTGGCCTTTGCCGTTGCCGTCGAGGTGGACCCGGATATTCTCCTGATCGATGAAGTCCTGGCTGTAGGCGACGTGGCTTTCCAACGCAAATGCCTCCAAAAAATGCGTGAATTCCGCGAGCGTAGAAAAACCATGCTGATGGTGTCGCATGATCTGACCGCCATTCAATCCGTGAGTGATCGCATTCTCGTTTTGGACGCCGGACGGGTCGTCGGGCTGGGGAATCCGAGCGACATGGTGGAATCGTATCGCGCACGTTTAGGCCAAAGCCACAGGGAAGGGATGTCCCGGGAATGGGGTACAGGAGAAGCACGCTTTCGATCCGTGCGATTTCTGAATGAACAGGGGCGACCGACCACGACAGTTGGATGGGGAAAAGATTTGCTCATAGAACTGGATTATCAGGCCACGCGGCGCATCGAGCGACCGGTTTTCGGATTTGCCATTTCCACCGCAGATGGCCATCGCGTTCACGGTAGCAACACGCAACTGGCACGCGTACCCATCCCGCACATCGAAGGAAGAGGAACCATGCGGTTGAAACTACCCCGGATGGCCCTGGGGAATGGAGTGTACCTGTTTTCGTTTTCCTTGCACTCGGAAGATCACACTCTCAACTACCACCGACTGGATCATTGCTTTTCGGTATCCGTGGTGGACGCTCCGGCGTGCGACGGGGTCTGTACTATGCCCAGCGAATGGCAGGTGGGATAACAACAATGGCCGATAAACGGTTGCTTCTCACACGTCAGATCCAAGGCTTCATTCGCCGCGCGTTGCGTGAGGATCTCGGTTCCGGTGATCTCACCAGCCGCGCGCTCATCCCCCCGGGTGTCTGGATCCGGGGAGCCATCGTCTCGCGTGATCGGTACATCCTCTGCGGACTGCCCGTAGCCATAGCCGTCTTTCGCTTGTCGGATTCCCGTATCCGCTGTCGGCCACGGGCTGGAGACGGCGATGCCATTGAGCAGGGGCAGAACGTGCTGGAGGTCGAAGGGCCCGCGCGTGGCATTCTCGCCGCGGAACGGACCGCTCTAAACTTTCTCCAGCGTCTGACGGGTATTGCCACCCTGACGCATCGCTTTGTTCGGGCCGTGGGACGCCGCGCAACGCGCATTCTGGATACTCGCAAGACGACACCCGGCTGGCGCGTGTTGGAGAAATACGCTGTGCGATGCGGCGGTGGAACCAATCATCGCATGCGACTCGACGATGGCATTTTGATCAAAGATAACCACCGCCGCGTGTGGCAGCAGATGCGTCGGGGCACTCTGGCAGATGCTGTCCGCCTCGCGCGCCGCCATTATCCTCGGCTTCCGATCGAAATCGAAGTCGAATCGCTGGAGGAACTGCGTGATGCGTTGGCGGGTAACCCGGACTGGATTCTTTTGGATAATTTCCGCCCTCATGTCCTACGCCGTTGCGTTGCCATCACGCGCCGACGCGCCCCCTTGGAGGCCTCCGGCGGCATTACCCTTCGCAACGTCCGCACGGTCGCCGCAACCGGCGTGGATGCCATTTCGATCGGAGCTCTGACACATTCCGCACCGGCAGCGGATCTGGCTCTCGAGCTCGCATCGATCAGAGGCGATAATCCATGAAAGGCCATGCCTGCCTGGCCGTCAACATCGGCAACACACGTTCCACAGTCGCCCGGCTTTCTCCCGTGGGCATCCTCACGCGTCAGGACTTCCCCACCGCCGACACCTCCCCGAATCGCATGCGACGGGCCCTCCTCGCTGTGGCCCAATCGGATCCCATCGACGGAGGAATCCTTTGTTCTGTTGTGCCCGCCGTCAATGCGACCTGGGTAAAAGGCCTGGCGGACCTTACCGGCCGTCTCCCTTTGGTCGTGTCGGCACACCTCCGCCTGGGATTCCATCTTTCCTATCCGCAGCCTTCCACACTGGGAGCAGACCGCCTGGCCAACCTTGCCGCGGTGGCGGCATGCGGAAAAGTCCCCGCGATCGTCGTGGATGTCGGCACCGCGACCACACTCGACGCGCTGACAGCCGGACGGCGTTTTATGGGCGGCATCATCGTCCCCGGTCCCGCCCTTTTCACCGAGTACCTAGCCGATCGAACAGCGCGGCTTCCGCGTGTGGCCATCCAGGGGGCCCCTGGGTCCATCGGCCGAAGCACACGGGGAGCCATCCGAGTCGGCCTCCACATCGGCTATGCGGGCATGATTCAGTCCCTCCTGATACGCCTCCTGCGGCATCCGGCCCTGCGTTTTGCAACGATCGTTTTCACGGGCGGCTACGGCCGGTGGCTGGCGCGCCGACTACCCCGGCGAGGAAGCGTACGCCCGGATTTGACCTTACGGGGACTGCGACACCTGTACGATTTAAATACTCCGCCTCGCTGTTCCCCGTGAGCGTTGGGGTGCACCTGTCCCCAGGCGATCCCGACGAGACGCCCCCAAGCACGGGATTTCCCCTTTCCTCGACGGGTACCGCCTACGAAATCGAAACGTCGTCGCGTTGGGAAACGGTCGCAATGCGCCTCCCCTCTCCGAATGCCACACCGAACATAGTCCGCCGCGTTGACAACCCACGCTCCATGCCGCTGAGAGGAAGACGCCTAAAACCGAGGACGCCCGGCAAACGGTCACGCCCTTGCTCCGTTGAGCCCGTGGAAGACAGGCCGTACAGGGCGATGCGTCGGGGACTGCCGGTACCGCACAGGCAACACGACGACGGAGGTGGCCTACGTGTCGGTGTAACAATGCTCCGGCCCCGGGAAACGGCCGCGTCTGACGTCCTCGCCATAGTGCTGCACGGCTGCTTTGATTTGTGCCCCGACGTCGGCGTACCGCTTCACAAAGCGGGGGGTGGCTCCGCTACAGAGGCCGAGCATATCGTGCAGAACCAGAATCTGTCCGTCGCAGTAGGGTCCCGCGCCGATTCCAATGGTGGGAATTCGGAGGGAACGCGTGATGCGCGCGGCCACGCGGGGCGGAACACATTCAATGACTAAAGCAAAAACACCGGCCTTTTCCAACGCGCGCGCGTCCTGCACGAGACGCCGGGCGTCCGCCGGTGTTCTCGCCTGGACCCGATACCCTCCTATGGTATGAACGTGCTGAGGCGTCAGCCCGATATGGCCGAGCACGGGAATCCCATTCTGCCGAAGGCTGCGAACAATGGGCGCGCGAAAAGCGCCTCCCTCGATCTTTACCGCTCCGGCCCCACCCTCCTTGAGAAACCGTCCGGCGGTCGCAAGGGCCTGATCCACCGTCACCTCATACGAAAGGAAAGGGAGATCCGCAACGACTAAGCTGCGACGCACACCGCGAACCACGGCCCGCGTGTGGTGCAGCATGTCGTCAACCGTAACAGGAAGCGTATGGGGATACCCCAGCATGGTCATGGCCAGCGAATCGCCCACGAGGATGAGCTCAACACCGGCTTCGTCGACCATTCTGGCCATGGAATAATCGTAGGCCGTAAGGCAGGCAATCTTCTGTCGGCCTTTACACGCGCGAATGCGTGCGGCGGTCCATGGGGAGTCGCTCGACGGGGTTGTCATATTCGGCTGAAAGCTACCGAGAAGTGTGGGGCAAGGACAAGGGGAAAAAATCGCACCTTCAACCGTGGACACGCGGGCGAAGACCGGCATGCTCATAAGAACGCGTACTCTCGCCGGCCGCCCCCTACGCAGGCGAATCCCCGGCAAATCGCATCGCGGAAAAAGCGCCATGGCGCTCGGCCGCCGATACTGCAGGCACTGTCCTGCAGGCTCGACTCACCACTCGGAATGCAGCAGACGCACGGCCGGTTTCGGCGGCAGAGAGGCAAGAATGTCCTGAACGGTTCCGTTCACGCCGGGAAGACGAAGATTCGGGCGGAGCCGGCTCAGCGGCTCTACCACGAAACGCCGTGTGGCCCAACGGGGGTGTGGAAGCACAAGAGTCGGGGTGCGCAAAACAAGGTGATCGGCATAGAGAAGATCCAGATCAATGGGACGCGGAGCGTGACGCATTCCCTCACGACGACGGCCGAGTTGTTCCTCGATATACAACAGATGGTCGGCAAGGCGTTCCGCTGAGGTAGCCCCTTCGACAATCAAAACTGCGTTGAGAAAATCCTGCGTCGCATAAAGTGGGGGAACGTCCACTGGTTGCGTTTCATATACGGGCGATTGAGCGGCCAGCCGCAGATGCGCAAAATCCAAAATCCTCTGACGAGCCTGCCGTAGATATTCCAGCCGATCGCCCAGATTGGAGCCTAGGCTAATTCCGAATTCCATGGCGCCACTCCCCCGACGCTCTCCGGCACATCCGCCAAAAGCGCGGCCAAGTGGCACGTATAGCGGAACGCCGGTGAAGTCGCGCCGGATACAACACGCTTCCCTCATCCTAACCCCAGCACATCCTGCATATCGTAGAGACCGGGAGGCCGTGTCGCGACCCATCGCGCAGCCCGAAGCGCGCCGAGCGCGAACGCGTCGCGATTCCAGGCATGATGTGTCCATTCCAGGGTCTCCCCCTCGTTTTCAAATCGGATCGTATGGTCACCGACCACTTCATCGCGGCGGTAGGAGCGAATCACGATTTTATCGTCTGCCCGGATCTTGCCACACCCTTCCGGATCATGCACGTACAGGTCAAGAAATGGTCGTCCCCACCCCTCGGCCACACGTTCGCCCAGTCGAAGGGCAGTTCCACTGGGGGCGTCTTTTTTATGCACATGATGGGTTTCCTCAATTTCGACACGGTACCCGTTTCCCAGAATAACTGCCGCTTGCCGGGCCACGGCAAAAAGCAGGTTCACTCCCAGACTCATATTGGGAGCCCACACAAGGGGAATGTGCACAGCAGCGCGATGCACGGCCTCTTTTTCCTCCGCGTTCAATCCAGTCGTTCCGATAACCATGGCCTGACGGTTTTCCAAGGCCCACCGACAGTTCCCCGGCACGGCGTCGTGGCTGGTGAAATCCAGAAGAACTTCCGCCTGCCGCGCCACGTTCGGATCATCCGTGATGGTCACGCCAAAGGCAGAAAGACGGGCCACGATCCCGACGTCGCTCCCGACGGAGGGGTGTCCTGGACGTTCCACCGCGCCCACAAGTTGAAGCGATGGGTCACGCGCCAGGCATCGGACTAGCGCTTGTCCCATGCGCCCGGCGGCCCCCAGAATGGCTAGTCGCGTCACGGTTGACATGATGATGGTCCTTTCCCTTTCCCATGCTGCGAAACACGCGCAGCCCCCCGATAGGCGTGACCGAGAGCGTATTGAGCGACTCCGCCGCATGGCTCGGCACACGCGCCGGTCTAAGGATGACACGATACACCATTCGCCGCCGTCACGCAACGCCTCGGCATGACGTCGCCCGCGGATCGTAGTCTTTCTCCCCTTATCGCGTCGGTCACGGCACGGATGAGGGCAAGGATCCCCCTTTGTCTCCGACCGAAAAAAATCGCACAGGTTCGGCTCATACGCTACACACCGCCTCGTACGCTTGGCCTACTGATCAGGCCTCTCCGGCACGGCCAGAACAAACCTTGACATTCCCGTTCCAGGTTGCGACGGTACGGACGATTCGATTGTCCATGCGAAACCAGAAGGCGACAGATTCCGCACCGATGCAAGAAGGGGCGCCAGAGTGGCGCTTTGACTCGGCTTCGATCGCGGTACTCGTCATCGAGCCGAAAGGACGTGTCGTTTATGCCAACCCTGTATTTTGCCGATGGGTCGGAGCGGATTGTCAGAACGCACTGCTGCAACGTCCGGTCGGCGAGCTGCTCCGGATATCCGATCCCGGGTGGGCAGGAATCCATCCGATGCCCTCGGCGAGATCCTCCCTTGACACCGAGTTCCGCGGCGAACTGAGGGTGGGGCAGAATCCCCGCGCGGTGCGTATCCATCGTGTGCGGGTTCCGCTGAAAAACGGCGTTCACGTGTTACTTCTGGACGATCTCGGTGAGGAACCGGGGTGTGGAGAATGGGACGGGACCCCTCTTGGTCAAAGGGCCATCCGGGACATGCTCCGGGAGATGCCCCGCGCATTGATGTTGATGCAAGTCTACGCACAGGTCACGCTCCGTTCGCTCGAGGAGAAGGCGTGCGAGGGGAAGCACGAGACAGAAGGGATACGGGATATTGCGCGGATCGCGCAAGCCACGAGAGAGAAACTCGAAGGCGCCTGGTTGAATAGACGCGCGAATGCGGCATCGGGTTACTTACCTCGGTCCGGCGAACCCATGGACGGGAAGTCCGGAACGGCAGAGGCCCTGGTCCGCTACAGCCGGATTCTTCTGGAGGCGTTCATGACGGCCCTGGAGGCGCACTGTCCGGGCAGTACGGGTCATGCGCGTCGAACGGCGGAAGTGTGTGGAGTTTTGGCCCAGAGACTTGGACTAGACCCGCAAGGGTGTGACGACGCGCGTCAGGCCGGATTTTTCCATGACGTGGGGAAAATCGGCATTCCCGATCATATTCTTCAGAATCCCGGTCCGTTAAGCCAGGACGAGAGGGCCATCATGGGCCGCCACCCGGAAATCGGATACGATCTGTTGAAGGGGTTTCCATTTTTGTTGCCGGTCGCGGACGCGGCGTATGCCCATCACGAACGGCTCGATGGGAAGGGCTATCCCCGCAAGTTGCAGGGCCCCGAAATACCGCGCGTCGCGCGTATTGTGGCCGTGGCTGATGCCTATGACATTCTGAGGGTAGGGCGCATCTATCAGCCGGCCGTAAGCCGAGAAAAGGCGGCACGTATTCTGGCGGCCTCGGCGGGTACGCAGTTTGACCCGGAGGTAATCGCCGCTCTGACGTCGCCGGCTCCGGCATGGGAAAAGATACACGCCGAATACCTGTGATCTCGTTCCGTTCCGACCTCAACACGCAGCCAGGACGCGATTTCGGCCCGCTCGTTTAGCGCGATAGAGCGCTCGGTCCGCCGCGTTCAGGACCGCCTCCGGAGAGGTTTCCGCGGTAGCCTGTGCCACTCCCATACTGACCGTTATGCGGAAGCCGCGACGGTCCGGAGAGGGCCGAACGTGAGGCGAGGGCTTCGTCGCCGCGCCCGTTCGTCTCGGGGACAGACGGCGCGGACGATGGGTGCTTCGAACGACAAATTCCCGCTCCTGGATAGCACGGCGAAGCGCGTCGAGAGCGGCGAGGGCCGACTCGACCGCGACGCCATCCATAACAATCACGAACTCCTCCCCCCCGTGCCGGTAAGCGGTCCCCGGGGAGAACTGTCGGAGGTGCGAAGCGATATACCGCAGAACGTCGTCACCGGTATCATGGCCGTGACGGTCGTTGATGCGCTTGAAGCGGTCCACGTCGACGATCGCGACGGAATACACCGTTCCTGTGAGTTCCGCGAGGTGGTTGCGGAGGGCCCGGCGCCCCGGCAGTTCGGTGAGTTCGTCCAAATACGCGTTTCTCCAGGTGGTCTCAAGGACCGCCCACGCGAGTGTAAGGGCGGACCCCGAGGCGAAGAGCAGCAATGCCGTTCGTTCCTGCCCCGAGCGCCAGAAGGTGGACCGATGTCCCAGCATGGCCAGAGCAAAAAGCATCGCCAGAGCCAATGTCGGACCGAGCAAGGGGCTTTCGTGCGGCTTCCTCCAAAAAAACAGAGGCGTGCACAACGCGAATAGAATAATCCCTCCCCAGGGGACAGGAAGCCATGCGACCGCAGGGCGGAACAAAGTAATCGGTGTCTGAGCCAGCCGTTGACCGAGTTCAGAGTTGAGGGGAAACAGGAGTATAACCGCGATAGCGGACCCCACCACGACAAACCGAATAGCGCCATGAAGGTTGAACACACCCCGCTCCCCCAGGTGATAGAAAACCGCCGTCAGAATAGGCACATAGAACCCCGCCAAGAGGGTCACGGTCAGACCGGCGGCGGGCATCGCCCGACGGTAAAACCAGTGGTCAAGTCCAGCGGCAATCGCTCCCAGAAGCAAAGAAAGAAAGAACACGCGGCTCTGCGCAAAAAGGTGACCCATTAAAACGGAAAGGCCGAAGCTGAAATAAGGTAAGACCTGCAGGAGCGGAGACTGCGACCATGCCGCCGCACGGGAGGACCCAGAGAGCAACCCTGTGAGGGCCAGAAACACAACCACTGGGACGGCAAAGCCTGTACCGCGTCTCATCGCCTACCTGCCTCCTGGCACGGAAGCATAATCATAGGGGCGCGTGGGGCAAGTCCAGGTTCATGTGTCCGGTTTTCTGTTTGCCCGATGCCCGTATTTGTGACACGATGTATTCCCGTCCACGGATCAACAGAGGGAGGAGAACCACAGCATGTCGTTGAAAACGCATCCGGAGAAACCGGAAGACAGCGAGGGGGTGTCGGAGAAGGAATCCGGTGAACCGGAAGAGAAAAAGCTCGTTGTTGCGCGCCGGATTCTACCGGAGCGCTTGCCGATCATTCCGCTCCATGGGCGCCCGCCCTTCCCGCGCATGACGGTTCCTTTGACGGTGGGGGATAGCGGCCTGCGGCAGCTGATAGCCGATGCGGCAAAAGCGCAGAACAAATTTGTCGGTGTGTTGGCAAAACGGGAGACGAAGGAGGTGTTTGAGGAAGAGTCCGCTTCCCCCGCCAATCTGTACACAGTCGGCACCGCCGCCGAAATTCTGCAAGTCGCGCAGCCTGCGCCGGAGGCTCCCTGGCAGGTTCTTCTGGGCATCTTGGAACGCATGCGGGTCGTCCGATTTGTGCAGGAACAGCCTTACCTCGTCGCCGACGTGGAGTACCTTTTGGAAACGGAGATGACGCACAACCCGATGCTGAAAGCGTATGCCGTTTCCGTGATTCGGAGTCTCAAGGAACTTGTCCAGCTCAACCCGCTGCATAAGGAAGAACTGAATATTTTTTTGTCGCATTCGAATCTTTCGGATCCGGGGCGACTCGCCGATTTTGCCGCCGCTTTGACCACAGCGGATGCGAAAGACCTGCAGGAGGTCCTGGAGACTCTCGCTATCCGCTCTCGCATCAACAAGGTGCTCGTGCTCCTCCGCAAGGAAATCGACCTTTCCCGGCTTCAGATACGGATTACACGGCAAATCGAGGAAAAACTTTCGAAGCAACAGCGGGAGTTCTTCCTGCGCGAGCAGCTCAAGGCCATTCGGAAGGAATTGGGACTGAGCAAAGACGATCGGGAAAGTGAACTGGAACGCTTCCAAAAACGTCTGGAAAAGCTTACCCTCACAGACGAAGCACGGGAACGCATCCAGGAAGAGATGGACAAGCTGCGGCTCCTGGAGCCTTCTTCGCCGGAATTCAACGTCACGCGCAACTATTTGGACTGGTTGACGGCTTTACCGTGGGGCGTCCTGAGCCACGATTCATACGATATCGGAAAGGCCAGCCGCCGTTTGGATCACGAGCATTACGGACTGACGGATGTCAAGGAGCGCATTGTGGAGTTCCTGGCCGTAGGTATTCTGAAGGGTAAAATCACAGGTTCGATTGTGTGCTTCATCGGTCCGCCGGGAGTGGGAAAAACCTCTCTCGGCCAATCGATCGCGCGGAGTGTGAGCCGGCGCTTTTACCGGTTTTCTCTCGGGGGTATACGGGACGAGGCCGAAATCAAAGGGCACCGCCGGACATATATCGGCGCGTTGCCGGGCAAGTTCATCCAAGCTCTAAAGGTCTGCCAGAGCGCGAACCCTGTCATCATGCTGGACGAAGTCGATAAGATCCAGGCGAGTTATCAGGGCGACCCGGCGGCAGCGCTTTTAGAGGTTTTGGACCCGGAGCAGAATCACGCGTTTCTCGATCACTATCTCGATGTGCGATTCGATCTTTCCAATGTCCTATTTATTTGCACAGCCAACACGCACGATACGATTCCCAAACCGCTTCTGGATCGCATGGAGATTATCAAGCTACCGGGGTACATTCTGGAAGAGAAGATGCATATCGCGCGCCGGTATCTTATCCCGCGTCAGATGAAGGCTCACGGCTTGACGGCCGAACAGTTCCGGGTAACGAACCGCGCCTTGCGCGCGATCATTGACGGCTATGCCCGCGAGCCAGGCGTTCGAGGGCTTGAAAACCATCTCAAAAAGCTCATGCGTCGAACGGCCAAACAGATCGTTGAAGGAAAAATTCGGCACATGCGTGTGGACCGAGAGGACCTGGACGCGCTGCTGGGTCAGCGGCTGTTTGCAGAAGAGGCGTACGCGCGGCAGCGCCTTCCGGGGGTTGTCATGGGGCTGGCCTGGACGCCCATGGGCGGAGAGACGCTCTATGTGGAAGCCACGGCCGTGCGCGCGCACAAACCCGGCTTCAAACAAACGGGGCAACTGGGCGACGTTATGGTGGAGTCGGCAGAAATCGCCTACACGCATGTCCGGTCTCTTTTAGGGGATACCCCCGAAACGCGCGCATTTTTCGAGAATCACCTGATTCATCTGCACGTTCCAGCCGGCGCAACACCCAAAGATGGTCCCTCGGCCGGCATCACCATGGCGGCCTCCCTCTATTCGCTGGCCCGGGGTGTGCCGCCCCGGGAAAATATCGCCATGACGGGAGAACTGACGTTAACCGGACAAGTGATGCCGGTGGGCGGGATCAAGGAAAAGACGATCGCCGCAAGGCGGGCCGCTGTGACCCACGTGATTTTCCCAGAAGCCAACCGGAAAGACTTTGAGGAAATTCCCGCCTATGTCCGGGGAAACCTGGTTCCACACTTCGCACGCACGTTCGGCGATGTGTTGCGCGTGGCCTTCCCGGCGCGGGAGCACGCAACAGCGGAGAAGGAAAAACGCTTCCGTAGTCCAAACGGAAGACGCAAAAAAACAAAACGCCCTTCTAAGGCAGACACACCGGCGCAGCCTTTGAGGGGTCAACGCGATCGCGTTGCGTCCTCCGGCCCAAGATTTTGAAGGTGAATCGTGAGGGCGCCCCTATTGTCCGAAAGGGCGTTCCCTCTGTCGGCTTCGTTGATGCCGAACCAGAGCGCACCGGAGGTCTCGGCGACAAGGCGCTGACTGCGGCCCAACGCGCGGATAAAACCGTTGGCCCCGATTCGCATGAGAAGCGCTCCGATATTGGCACGGGGATACACGCGCCATAGGGCAGAAGGCCCCACATAGTATTCGGCATGCGCACGATCCGGGGGGTACCCCTCGGGGCCGACGTTTTCTTCGCGTGGCAGGCAAGTCCAGGAACCCATTACGAAAATGGCCAGTCGATCGCCCCTGTTGACCGTAACGTACGACTGACGCCACCCTTCCCGGGCAAAAACCGTCAGGGTGGTATCGGTCCCCGCCGTGTCCCGCAGAAAGCGATGTTCGAGCGTGAGATCAGACTCGATCAAGAAGTCGGGATACGTGCCGTCCGCATAGCGGAACAGTTTGAGTGTAATAGTATGCCTGCCCCGCGTTGTTTCAATCGCGCAGGGAGTCCGGGCCGGAACGCCCGCCATCTCGACAGGCTGTCCGTCCACATAAACGGCCGCACCCGGCGGCTCCGACACGAGGCGAAGCGTCACCGTGTTGGGCACAGCCGCCTGTGCGGCGGAAACGATGCCGGTGGAGGCTCCCGAGTCCTTCACCCCTGTCGGCTGTCCGCTAAAGGACGCCTCGGCCGCCGTCACGTCTAAGCCGGAATCCACAAGCCGCTCGACGCCGGAACCGAAATTCTGGATGCGGATTGTCAAGGCGCCTTTGTTGTCCGCCAAGCCCCCGCCGCGATTCGATTCATTGATCCCGAAGCGTAGCGTTCCATCCATTTCGGCCACAAACCGCTCCTCATTTCCCATAACGCGGATAGCACCCCGCTCGCCGATTCGGGCAAGAAGCGCGCCTAGGTTTGCCCCGTTGTAGAGGCGTGCCAGGGCCTTGGGCCCACCGTAATAGACGAGGCGCTCGCTATCCTGAGGATAACCGAGGGGACCGACCTGCTCTCCCGAGGGAACACAACTCCACGTTCCACTGACAGAGAGAACAAGCCGGTCGCCTTTCGTCACAGAGACGCGGGAGTCGTGCCAACCTTCGCCGGCGAACACTTTAAGGATGGACTCGCGTGGCGGGGGTTCCTTGGTGAGGCGATGCTCTATCACACGGTTCGTGGAGACCGTGAGGGCGTCCCAGTGTGCCGCAAGGTATCCGGTTCGCCTGAGCACAAGGCTATGTGTACCGGGCGGGACCTCGATCACACAGGGAGTTACAACCGGCATCCCCGTAACCAACACCGGTCCGCCATTCAGATACACACCGGCCCCTGCGGGATCCGTTGCCAGGCGAATTGTGAGCATGGTCGGCGGCGGAGGCGTCGTGTTCGGTGCCGGCGGCGAGCCGAGAGAACGGGCGGGGGTATTCGTTGAGGGTACCGGGGAAATGCCGAGAGGCTGAACAGGCGCTTCGCCGTCAACTTGAATCTCCAACCCGTGTCGAGATGGCAACGTCCCCCACGGGCGCAGGCGTACCACCAAATGCCAGTCATTTCCGGGTCCGGGCCACTCGATCAGGTCTGCGCCCAAATGGCGAGGACGACTCTTGAGTTGAAACTTCCGTTCGGGAGAGGCCTGAGTCAAAACGGCGAGGGGATGATACCGAGCGGTAATAGACGCGCCTGTCGCATCGCTCACGACCGTGTCGCGCACGGTTTTGTCCGCCTGTAAAACGGGGATACGAAGCACTTCAACATTGGAAATCTCCGCGTACCAATACCCCAGGCTGATCCATCTTTCCGCAGGACCGGATGTCCCTAGGATTTCGGGAACGGGCGGCGGTGTCAATTCTTCGGTTCCGGGAGAGAATGGCGTAGGCTTGGCCGTCGCCGGAGTCTGTTCGGAACGGGTTGCGACACGGTCTTCGGTGGCGAGGAAATGGCGGAAGAGCTCCCGAAGATGGGAATCCGGGAGGTGGGCGGCACCCTGCGTTTTGGCCACCTCGACAAACCGCGCGTAGAAGTCCTGTTCGAGCGGCTCCACGCTGGCACGGTACAACACGTCAATGTCTTTTTTCCTCTGGCGGCAGGCTTCCAGAGTTTCGGTGAGTTCCCTGCGGACACGATCGGGAAGGGTAAAGTCACCGGTTTTCTGCAACGATTGGTCACATTCCTCGAAAATGGTCAGGAGATTGCGGGCGACGGCCATACCCGTGATGTTGCCGGTCTTCTTTTTTTCGGCCAGCATCTCCTCCGCTGCTTTGAGCTGGTTCTGGACCATCTCCCGGAGAGCGTCGTTCCGCGTTTTAGCGGCTTCGGCTGTAGCCTTCCGATATTCCTGCCTGAGCGCCTGGAGCGCAGGAGTATAAAAGTCGAAGGTGTCAAGGGAGATGCCGCCTCGGTGGGCTGCTGTTGGGCCTAGGCTCAGGAGATAAACGAGCATCAAACGGAGGGTCATAACGGAGGGTCATTTTCGCGTTTTAGAAGGCCGCACGTGGGTGTTGGAGGGGGGGAAAAGATCCGTGAGGTCCTCCTTTCTCTGGAGTTCCTTCTCTCGTTCTGCAGCCTGGCGACGGAGCACCTCAGCCACCACGTGTTTGCCGGTCGGAGGGAGTTCGATAACCCACAGGGGTTTTGCCTCTACGATGCCGCGGATTTTTAGGCGGGAAACCGTAATGGGATAGTCCGGATTGAACACATGTTCACCGTATTTTTTACGAAGCACTTCCTGACCCATCGGAACGCGGAAAGACACATAGGCATCCAGATCGTTGACCAGTTCGATGTTCGACCGACGAAATAGGAAGGATACGGGTTCCAAAATCTTTTGGTATTTCCGGCCGCGCACGTCAACCCACGGAAACTCTTGATGATAGACGCACTCAAACTGCAGTTCGTCGTAACGCTGGGTCCGATTAGGGGTGAGCCTAACCGTATATTCGTCCTGGCTGGCCGGACCCGGTTCGACGGCAATGTCAATGATGCGGACCCAATTGGTGTCCTGGGCCGTCAGAAGGGTAGCCCACAACACGATAGGGACGAGCGATCGAATCCACAACGTCATGACGTGGGGTCTCCGCCTTGGGCAGGGGCGCTACCGCCGATTGACTATTCACGCAACGTCGTCACCCGGCGGTACTGCCCGCGATACGTAGCGGATAGCTTCGACATGAATGCACCCCCTTGCTTGTCGATCTGATACCCGATGCAGTGGATGATCGGAGGCTTTTTCCCTTTCTTGGCGTAGATCGCCTCGTGAAGGAGGCGCAGATGCTCCAAGAAATCCGCCAAGGTCCACCAACCCGGGTCGGGCATTCTCGGAGGCTGTGGACGCGGGGGAGGTCCTCCTCCGCCGCCAGGCCATATGGTGCGTGTGCGGACTTCCCAATGGGCAGGAATGGCGGGTCGGCCCGGATGTCCGGGATCCGGCTGTGCTCCTTCCCTCAACGGCGCCTTCCCGGGGGGACGAGGCGGAATGGCTGGCTGTTCGGGAACCCAGACTTTTTCGGTGATGACCTTAGCGTTCGCCTGCGCAGCGGCGAACGCGGCTTCCCATTGGGCAACCGCTCCTGCATTTTCCAGTTGCCACTGCTTGACGCGTTCCGCGTGGGCCCGCGCCATTTCCGCCGTAATCGGCTTCTTGACCATGGGGATGCCATCGCTGATGATCAAGATGGTGTCGGCCTCCTGTTCAAAGGCGGCCGTCAGGCCAATATCGAGCCGTGTTGTTCCTCCCGCGGCACGCAGACCGCGACCAGAGGGAGTGATATTGCCACTCGTCAATCCCCAGTTCCCCTCCGTGTTGAATCCTTTCATGAAAATCTTTGCCTTATTCTTGTTGTCCGGATTGGCAATCACCATCGTTTTGAACGCGGAGCTGGCCGCATCGGCGAAAACAATAACATTGAACATGGAAGCCTCGCTGAGGCGATCCACCACTTGATTGAGACGCGCGCGGACCCGTTCGAAGCCCTCCGGGCCACCACGCTCTTCCTCAACCATGCTCACAGATACGTCCACCAGGATAGCGATCTTCTCGCCGCGTCCGTGGATGCCGAAGAAATTGAAGGTTGAAACACCGATTCCGAATCCATGCGTTCCGTACCCTGTTCCCAATCCGGCCCCCAAGCCCAGGCCAGAGACCGCCTTGAATTTGGGTTGGAACGTTGTGCGGATAATCTTGGGGTCCACCTTGATCTCCGGAAGCGCCAACGTGGACGGCTTCAAAGAAACCAACCGCGGCATCATGGAGGGACGGCTGGAGCTGCGTTGCTGTTTGCGGAGTTTCACTTTGTGCTCCAGCTTCCGCGGCTCATACCTTCGGACAGGAGGAGGCGTCTTGAAGACCACCGCTTGTTCCCGGCGCTGGGTCGCGATGACGTATCCGCCCCAGATGATAAAGGCCAACACGTGGGCGGCAAAGCTCCCCGCCAGGACATAGGCAAGCTGACGACGGCGACGACGGGAAAGTTTGTAGTACCCGAACCCCGAGAGGAGAACGGCAAGCCTTCCAGCAGGAGAAAGCTGAGCCAGTTGTTCTTCGATCGAGGGGGCGGCGGGAGTGGGTGCCGATGGGGACACAGGCTCCCCCTGGGCACTGTGGGTCTTCTCTCCGGCATCCTTGGACGTTTCCATGGCGGACCACCTCCCTTTCTTTTCTACCGCGAGCTGGCAAACGTCACATTTTCAATTCCGGCCCCGGCGCAGATGTCCAGCACATCGATGACGCGTTGGTGTTTGGCTTCGTCGGCGGCGGCAATCGTGATCAGCGCCTTATTGCCGGACGCCTCGGACGATTGGCGATACCGTTCCAAGACGTACGCCAGGTCGGAAAGGTCGTCGGAACCGACGCGGCCAAATTGCCGCCCGTTCAGGATCACGACGCCGGTATTGGTGATTTCAATGATTTGCTCGTCGGGCATATCTACCGTAACGGCGGTTCGTTGCATCCCGGGGATGCGAATGCCCAAGTCGGCCTCTGATTTGGTGAGGCTACAGGTCACCATAAAGTATATCAGAAGAAGAAACGTCATGTCTATCAAGGAAGAAATAGGAAGATCCGGGTTATCCGGCTGGGGTCCTTCCAGTTTCATGCGGCCTCCGCCTCCCACCGCGGCCAGTGTGCCGCTAAGGATTCTTTTCCAAAAACGCCCCAAAAATAAAGTCGTCTATTCCGAGTTCGGCCATGATGGACATCACCTTTTTGACGTGCACGTGGGAAGTCTCCTTGTCCGCGCGCAGGTAAACGCGCAGATCCGGGAAGGATGCCTTGGCCTCTTTGATCATCACCTTGAGATCCTCGAGCGTAGGCGCGATGAAAGGGCCGCCGTACAGGGTGCCATCTTTTTGGATATTGATGACGAAACGGCTTGGTCGTTCCTTGGGCACAACCGCCTTGCGGGCAATCGGAATTTCCAGGTCGATATTCTGCATGACGCTCCAATGGGAGGCGCACATGAAAAAAATGAGGAGTTGAAAGGTGAGGTCGATAAGGGGAGCGATCTGGAAGCTCATTTCCTCGCCGATGTCGGCAATGGTCTTGGCCTTCATATGCGAAAACGCCCTTCAGGACACGGGAGTGGCACTCTCCACTGGGACCTCTCCGCCGGTCGCTTCGCGCGACGCAGCGACCAGCGCATTAGTGAGATTCCCCAAAATACGGCCGAGCCGTGTGAGATTCTCCGTGTAGCGGCTTTTGAGATAGAAATAGAAGCACATAGCGGGAATGCCAACGACCAACCCTGCAAAGGTGGTGATCAACGCCTCGCCGATATCCTTGGCTAGAAGCTCCGGCTTTCCCATAGCGCCACGGCCGATTTTCTCAAACGCCTTGACCATTCCGCTCACGGTTCCCAGAAGACCCCACATGGGGGCCGTGGAGGCAACAACCGAGAGATAACTGATCATGCGTAACCCCTGTGCCGTTTCTTCCGCTGAGGATTCTTCCATCGCCTTCTCCATGGCGTTGATATCGAGGACTCCTTTCGAAATCCGTTGAAGCCCCGCATGGAGAATATTGGTGAGGAGCGACGGGGTGGTCGTGCACATACTGATGGCGTCGTCGAGGCGAAGCCCCTTGAGGGCTTCCGTAAGCGGCCCGACCAATTGCGGGGTAAGCATCTTGCGTTCCTGCACCAAAATAAATCCGTACACCGTCAGCCCTACCATGGCGATGGACAGCAGGGTGATCGGGTACATGCACCATCCTCCGACCGCCCAGTAATCCCGCAAAGTATAGGCCTCTTCCGCGGGCGCCGGAGTGGCGGGGGCAACGGCCGACGGTTTGGGAGCCGAAGCCGGAGAGGCGGTCGGCGCGGTTTCCTCGGCCACACCGCGGGATATGGCAACGGCCAGTGTACCGGCCAAAACCAAAGCCATGAGGATCGAATTTCTCTGCGCCGGCGGGTACTGATCCGTACGGCTATGTGTTTTCCCGTGTACCATTTTCGTCTCCTTTCTTACGGGCGGTGTCCGGAGCTCAACATGTCGGCTTCCGTCCGCGCCTGTCGTCGTCTTCCCTTTGGAGGTCGTTAGCGAACAGTCCGCACAGGAGTCCTGGCCGGAGGCGCCGGTTCCAGCGGAGACCCTCGCGTGGCCGGAGGCGAGGCGTCATTCTCACGCTCACCGTCCAGTTCCTCCTGAATCTGCTGTTCGGTTGTCTTCTTCGGAGTTTTGAACGCGTCTGCTTTTCGGCCTTTTCCTTCGCCCACGCGTCCTTCCAGAAAATCGGTGACCAATTTGTTCATGTCTTCCGCATACTTGAAAAACACATATTCGATAGGCACCTCTTCCTCCTTTTTAGTCAATCCCTGAGCCATGATATACTGCAGGCGATTGGTCGCGTTGCGGCTCCAATCGGTCTTCGGGAAGAGGCGAGCCAATTCATAATACACGTCTCGCGCGCGATGCCACATCTGCAGCTCCTCGTAGCATCGTGCAGAAAGGGCTAAAGCATCGGGAAAGGTGTCGATGTCCTTGTTCGCGAAGCACAGGGACTTGACGGCGCCATCCATGGCCAGACGGAAATCGCCTTTTTCCGCTTCCAGTTCGCCTTTGACGAGCCAATACAGGCCGTACGCGGCGTCCCCAGGAACGGGTTGCGGAATCTTTTCCCATTGCGCACGGGCTGTCTTGGGTTTCCGGAGAGCCAGAAGGCAACGGCAGCCTTTGAGGCTTGCCAGCGCCGATTCCTTGGCCCACTCCGCCCTCGCCACGTACCGCAGCACGGCGTACGCCTGTTTATAGAGATTGTCCACAGCGGTCTTTTCCGCCTCGGTCACGGCCGTCCGCGATTTCACGTCCGCAAGGCGGATCATCGCATCCCCAAGCTGAAGAGACAGCTCTGCGCCGTTGTTATTGGGCACATCCAGGTACGGGAGTAACGGGCGAACCGCTGGCCCGAGCAACTGGATGCACGTCTCCCAATCCTGCTTACGCAGCGCCAGCTCAAGTTTCCCCAGCTCGATTTTGATCTGGAAAAAAAGCTGTTCGATGTGGCGGATGGGCAGCTCTTTGCGGATGCCGACCGGCAGTTCCCCGGGAACGAAAATCAGCTTGTCTTCGGTGCGGCTGACCAGGGTGATCTTCATCTCCGTGGTCTTCTCTTCGTCCAGCTTGACCACGGCAATGGAAGTAACGGGCGCATGTGTGCGCTTGGCCGTAGCCGCCGCAGCGCCCGCCGCACCGATCACGGGGTGGGACTGGGCAGGCACCAGGGAAGGCCACACACATCCGGCTATAACTATAAGCAGAGGCCACAGAACTCTCAAACCGCCCCGCATTTTCCGATCGCACCTCCCGCCGCGTTCCGGGTCATATGCACGAGCACATGGCCGGCGCACCCACATCCGCATGGCGCGTCATCCCGACGGACCCTATCGCACGGCTCCTAACAGAACCCACGCATACCATAACGCGTCTCATGAAAAATGCAATGGAAATGTCCACTGATTTGCGAGTCGTGCGCGAACGGTAGTTCGCGCGGACGGCACGTTGGACGACCTGTGGGCGACAGTCCGGTTCCATGCTGAGATCCCCCGCCATCCCGCGCTGCGTGACACCGCGAGACGATCCCTCAAGCCGGCACCAGGGGCTCGGCCACTCGCTCGCGGTTCCTTATCCACAGTTTGGGGAAATGTCTCTGCCCCCTCGTTCACCGTGGGGAACCGCGGTCACGGCCGACTGCGCCGGCCAGGCATGCTGCAGTGACGGACATGATGCGGCAACAGCCAACGGAAGGCTTTTTGTTCCCACGTGTTTACTCATTTCTCCGCCAGACCTCCGTGATTTTAGGATGTCGGATCCGTGGCGCGGGAACATGATAACCGGCACGCGCAGAAGGCACAACATAAGGGAGAGCCTGTGCCGGCTCCCTCGTCTGCGCACCCTGTTCGGGAACTGAGAGCGACTAGATCGTTGCCGCCGTTCAGGCGTTGCACGCGTGGCTCCGGCTAACGGGAACGGCATTTTCGCGGCGGACGGCGTCAGAGCATAGTCTGCTCAAGGACACGCCGGATTATGCGGGCCATGGCCGCAATGAAAGTCGGAATGTGGAACGTTTCTGCCTGGCTGCGGATTGCGTCGCGGTCCCAACACATCGAAGCGGCCCGTTGCACGGCCTGAATAAGGGACACAGGTGCGGGATCATCAAAGAACACACCGGACACGTTTTCCACCACGCTTTCCGTGACACCTCCGCGGCGAAAAGCCACTACGGGACGTCCGCAGGCCATAGCCTCCAGAGGCACGATTCCAAAATCCTCTTCCCCTGGAAAAATGAGGAAACGACAGTTGCGATACAGATCGCGGACGGCTTCATCCGATTGCCATCCGAGAAATTCGATATGGGGGCCGGCCAGAGCGCGGAGCCGCCGCTCTTCTGTTCCTGTCCCGACAATTTTCAAGGGATACTCCAGGACATTGTACGCGCGCACAGCTAGATCAATACGCTTGTAGGGGACAAGGGCGGAAACAATCAGATCAAACTCGCAGGGCCATCCCGCTACGGGCGTGAACCATTCCGTGTCCACGGGTGGGTAGACAACCTCGGATTCGCGTCCCCAAAAAGTTCGGATCCGTTGCTGCACATGTCGGCTAATGGCCACGAACTGATGCACCGAGCAGCAGGTGCGGCGATCCCAGCGTCGGAGCCAGGCGAGCAGGGGGCGCGCGAGAAATCGAATGGGATTTTGCCCGAAATACTCATGAAAAAAAAGCCAGGCGTATCGCATGGGCGTAAAACAATAGCACAGATGCCGAGCGCGAGGGGGGACCGTCACCCCTTTGGCCACGCAGTGGCTGAGACTGATGATAAGGTCCACGGGTGGAACCTTCAGACTGCGGACGGCCAGAGGGAAAAGGGGTAAAAGGTGACGATAATACACATGGATACGGGGAATCCGTTGCATCCAGGAAGGAATGATGGAATGACGGCGGATCAGAGGTGAAAGGGTAGTCGGCTCGGCAAAGAGTGTGTAGATGGGGGCCTCGGGGAATCCTTCGCAAAGAACCTCCAGGCATCGTTCCCCTCCCCGCATGCCGGTGAGCCAATCGTGGCAAAAGGCGACGCGCGCGGTTTTCCAGGATTTCGGGAAACTCCGGGATAACCGTTGACCATCAGGGGAGGACATGGCGGGCTTCCTCTTGGTAAATAGCCAAAGTTTGGGCAGCCGTGCGACTCCAGGAGTATGCCGCTGCCCGTTGCCTACCGCGCTCTCGCAAGGACGCCGCCCAGGTTGTGTCCGTCAACACGCGCTCCATTGCTTCGACCCAGCCGGGCAGATCGTCCGGATCCAGAAGGACAGCGGCATCCCCTGTTACCTCTGGCAACGAGGCCGCGTTACTACACACCACGGGAAGACCGCACGCCATGGCTTCGAGAACGGGAAGGCCAAACCCTTCGTAACGCGATGGATGCGCCAAAACGTCTGCCTGTTGATAGAGACGGACAAGGTGCTGGGTATCCTGCTGGCCAGCCCATATCACATCGTGCACAACACCTTCCCGTTCTGCGAGTTGCGCGGTTTCCGGATAACGCGGGTCCTTAGCGCCGGCCAGAATGAGCCGCACGGGGAACGGAACGCGCTCTTTCAAAATCCGCAGAGCGCGCACGAGCAATCCTACGTTCTTGTACGGATCATGCCGGCCGACGTATAGGATTGTGCGAAGGCGCGACGGGTCTGACGGAGGAAGCCTGTCGGCCGGTCGAAAACAAGACGCAACCCCATTGGGCACAACGGTGATTTTAGACCCGGCGTCCGGCGGAAGGCCAAGGTGCGCGAGAATGTCCCGCCGCGAACAGTGGCTGACGGTAAGAACCCGATCGGCTCGGCGTCCGATTTCCCGCATGAGCCAACGGAACAACGGATAGACACGATTTTTTCGGGCCCGCGGAGCAAACTGCGGAGAGACAAGCGGAATGACGTCATGAAGGGTGACAATGCAACGCGTCCGGTGTGGACGACGTCGGGGGAAGGCCAAAAGCGGAATCATATAATTGGGAGAGTGGAACACGTGAATCGGCTCCCGACGCAAGTAAGTCGGAAGAGTCAACTGACTGCGGAGGGAGAAGACCGATCCGGACATCCGTCGTGTTCGGAAGTTGGGGGCTTGTGCGATCCGTGTGCTGGACACAACCTGTCTCTCCTGTTCCGGATCGGTAACAAGCACCACGTATTCGTTTTCCCGATCCTGGACGGCCAAAGCGTCGAGCAAGGCGAGGCTATAGGTACCGATGCCCGATTGGTCACGAGAAATCCAGCGTGCATCGATGGCAATTTTCATCGCATCAGGGAGTGATAGACAGCCCAGGTTTTTCGTGCCGCATCGTCCCACGTGTAGCGGGCCACCTGTGCTCGGCCGCTTTCGATGAGGCTCCGCCGGTATGCTGGATCCTCACTCACCCGGGTTATCGCCTCGAGCCAACGCCCTGTGTCGAAGGCGTCCAGAAAAACAGCGCCGGAACCCAGAACCTCCGGGAGAGACCCCCGGGAGCAGGCCACGACGGGGGTGCCACACGCCATGGCTTCCAAGGGGGGGAATCCAAACCCTTCATAGTACGAAGCCATGAGAAACACATCGGCGCCGGCGTAAAGGAACGGCAAGTCCTGCTCTGAGATGTACGCCAGATAGTGAATGCGGTCTGCACAGCGGGAAACACGGATTCGGTTGAAAATCGGGCCGTATTTCCACCCACGCGCGCCGGCCAGCACGAGGCACCCCGTGAAATGCTCCGCGCGCTCGAACAGTTCCACGAGAAAGGGAATATTCTTCCTCGGTTCCAGTGTGCCGACCGTCAGCCAATACGGACGGGAAACACCGAGCCGCCGGAGATGTGCGGCCACCTGGTTATCGTTTTTCGGGCAAAAAACATGTTCGACTCCTGGATAAATGGGAAACAGGCGCCGACGCTCCACGCCGAGCAAGAGTTCTGCCTCTCGGGCGCTGAATTCCGAATCCGTGAGAATGGCATCGGCGCGTTGCACGGTATCGCGAATGCGGGCGGTGAGATACGCGAGATTCCGATCCTCGCAAAACTGAGGGAACCGGAGAAAGGATAAATCATGGACGGTAACGACCGTTCGTCCCCGACGCAACGGAGGCAAGATAAAGTTGGGAAAATGATAGAGGTCGGCGGGGCCAAGTAGGAGATCGGCGGGGGGTGCGTTCGTCTTTTTCCACGCCCATTGGACCAAACGCCCCGGGCACCATCGGATCGCACGGAGATGCGCGCGTGATAGGGGGAAGGGCACTCCGCGCCGAAGGAAATCGAAAAAAAATAACACGATCTCGTCGTCTGGTCTAGCGGTGCGGGATAACGCCTGGGCGAGGCAGCGGGTGTACCGACCCACTCCTGCTGGCTGACGGATACCGGCCTGAATGTCCATACACACTCTCATGTGTTTCAGCATATGAGGCCCGTGCTACACGATAAAGGGCAAAATGAACTCCTTGTCCTGGTTAGAGCGTCCGGCCCCGTCATGTCTGAGTCTATAATCCGAAAAGGACACGAGTCTCCGCCCTGCTGGGGAGCAAAGGAGATTGACGCCTTGCTGAAGGGTAACGTATGTTTTGGGTCCATGGTGCCGTCATCCATGGCAGACAGACGGCGCCGCGTTTCCTAAACGCGCGGGGCGGCCGTCCTATGGACGGCTGGAGCGAACTCCTGTTCAGGACCTGCCGGCAACGGGCTGGTCTCCCGCGAGGTCTTTTCCTGCAACCCGAGGACTTGATGAAAAAGAAAACGAACGCATCAGCGGATGCCGAACGATTTTCGCCTCTAAGTGAGCCACAAAATGCGACAATCCCGGTGGACGCAAAGCCTGGCGACACCGAGCCAAAACAGAGCGGCTCCGACACCGGGCCGGTGTCCGTACCGACCTCGGATACCCCACACGCAACCGTCGAGGAGAAGGGGACGGAGGCCGCGGCAGAAAAGCCGGAAGGGAAGTCGGCCCCTGCCCCCCCCGAGCACGAGGAACGGTTCCTGCGACTTCTTGCCGACTTTGACAACTACCGAAAACGAGTCGCGCGGGAGAGGGCGGAATTGTACCACCGCGCCCGCGAGGATGTTATTCGGGAGTTCCTGCCCTTGTTGGATCACCTGGAGATGACCATTCAACACGCCCACGATTCTGAAACGGCAGGACCACTGGCTGATGCGGTTCGGATTGTGGCTCAACAAATGAAGGGAATTTTAAAGCGACTGGGAGTCAGCCGTCTCGATGTGTTGGGCGCGCCGTTCGATCCGCAACGGCACTGCGCGATTGGAGTCGAGATCACCTCAGAACAGCCAGAGAATACGGTTGTGCGACAAGGAAGGCCGGGCTACGCGATTGACGGTCGCGTACTCCGTCCGGCCGAGGTGGTTGTCGCCCGCGCACCGGAGGCGACATCGAACGAAACGTTGCCGCGCCCCGAAACTATCCCACCGGAAGAAGGAGAAGCACAACGTGGCTGAAAAAGCCGACTATTACGAACTTCTGGGGGTCAGCCGTACGGCTTCGGCCGAAGACATTAAGAAAGCCTACAGGAAGCTGGCCATGAAGTATCACCCGGATCGCAATCCGGGGAATTCGAAGGCCGAGCAGAAATTCAAAGAAATTTCGGAGGCGTACGAAGTTCTGAGCGATCCCCAGAAACGACAGCAGTATGATCAGTTCGGTCATGAAGGGGTGCGGTCGACCTTCGGCCCTGGCGGTTTTGATTTTCAGCGGGACTTTACGCATTTCGATGATCTGCAGGATATTCTAGGAAGTCTGTTTGGGGCAGGCGGATTGGGCGATTTATTTTGGAAAACCGAACGGCGAAAAACACGCACAGGTCCAGAACGAGGGGCCGATTTGCGTTTCGATTTAGAGATTGACCTAGAAGAGGCGGCTTTCGGTTCCCATCGGGAGCTCACCATTCCGTTGGCGGGGGAATGTCCCGATTGCGGAGGAACGGGCGTGCCGCCCGGTGTGTCCGCGGAGAGATGCCGACAGTGTGGGGGCAGCGGCATGGTGGTTTCGGGCGGAGGCTTTTTCCAAATTCGGCAGACCTGTCCGATCTGTGGCGGTGCCGGAACGTTGGTCACGCGGCCCTGCTCGACCTGTAGAGGAAGCGGGCGGGTGAAGACACGACGCAAACTCACCCTTCGCATTCCACGGGGGGTGGAGACGGGATCCCGTTTGCGGTTGACGGGAAAAGGCGAGGGAGGTCTTCGCGGAGGACCTCCGGGAGATCTTTATGTCGTCATTCACGTGACGCAACATGAGATTTTTGAACGACGAGGGGACGACCTCTTCTGTGAGGTTCCGGTTCCGTTCGACATCCTCGCGCTCGGAGGGGAAGTGGAAGTGCCGACTGTGGATGGCATCGCGAAGATCAAGGTCAGCTCCGGCACAGAATCCGGCCGCGTGTTTCGCCTTCGAGGGAAGGGCATCCCCAACCTGGAGGGACGTGGGCGCGGAGACCTTCACGTGCGGTTGGTGGCCGAAGTGCCGGTGAATCTCGATGCACGGCAGCGAAAACTCCTGAAGGATTTCACCGACATGCGCCAGGCGTCCAACTATCCGGCCTTTCGCCGTTTTGGGGAACGCATGCAGGCGTTTCTCGACCGTAAAGCCGCGCTGGAACGTGATACATGACGGTTCCTCGGTGTTTTGCGGAGTCCACCTCCTGGATGGAACACGAGGTGCAGCTTTCCCCGGGAGAGATGCATCACCTGGCGCGTGTGCTGCGTGTTCGGGAGGGGGAAACGGTTGTCGTCTTCGACGGCTGCGGACGATCCGCACCGGCACGTTTTTCTCTCCTTAGGAATGGTCGGCTGTGGCTGAGCCGCCCGCCACAGATGGCTCCCCTCCCGCCAGCGAAACGCGTCCTTCTTCAAGCCCTTTGCGGTCCCGAACGCATGGACTGGCTCATCGAAAAGGCCACGGAACTGGATGTTTCGACGATTGTTCCCCTTCTGACCAAACGATGTATGGATCGAAAGGGAGTGGCGGCCAATCCTCGGCGTGTGCAGCGGTGGCAACGACTGGCTCTTGCGGCCTGTCGACAATCGTGCCGGGATTGGATGCCGATCATTGAGCCGGTTACGCCGTATGCGGAGGCGCTCGGCCGTCATGCGAACGACCTGGGCTTGTTCCTCGTCGGAACGTTGAACGAGAGAGCCTCTTGGATAGGAACAACGCTTGGGGCTTTGACGACCGCTCCGCGTTCCGTGGGATTACTGATTGGGCCAGAGGGCGGCTTGACGGAGGTCGAAATGGAGGCGGCCATCCGATCCGGCGCGCGTCCTGTCCGTCTGGCCCGCGGTGTGCTCCGAACGGAGACGGCCGCTGTGGCTGGCCTGGCTATGGTGGCGGAGGCGTTGGAGCGAATGTCCCGCGCGGCGTCCGAGGAGGCAGGGAAGGTCTGATCAGGGGAGGAAGATCGGGGGTGGGTAGGCCGGGTTCTAGCCCGGGAAGGCTCAGCGGAAGGGCGGGGCGAGGGGCGAGCCTCGGGAGAAGCGAAACAAGCCGCGGGTTTTGTTGCACGAGCGATTCGGCCTCGCGACCCCCGCGCCGGAGGGCTTCACGAAGGGCCCGTGTGGCTTCGTCCATGCGATTGAGGACGTGGGCAACAGAACTCATGTCCAACCACGCTTTCCAGTCGTCAGGCCGACGGTTGAGGTACTGTTCCAGAACAGCAAGCATCTTTTGCATCGCCGTCTGATCCCGACTCAGCGCATACATCCGGGCCATTTCGATGTAGATCTCTGGATTGAGGTTGGACGGAAGGTGGCGTTGACAGAGATCGAGCGCTATGCTCATCTCGGCCGTCCGGTTGACACGAGCATAGAGTTGTGCCAAGTGAAAGTGGAAGACAGGGGGAAGATTGGTGTTGGCCAGCAATTGGCCGGCCAGTTGGAGAAACGGAGCCATTCGGCCCGCTTCCTGATAAAGCCCGGCCAGTCGGATCGCCTTGCCAATGTCTACCCGCCCCTTCTGCATGGCCAATTCTCGCTCCAGTTCCTCGATGTTGGACGAAAGTCGTTCGATGCGCTTCAACTGCTCCAAAAACGGAGGAATTTTGTCGTTCCCCGGGTCCTGCCGGTGAAAGGCACTGATCACCTGGCGGCACTCGGAAAGTCGGTTCATTCGCAAAAGAACCTCCTGGACAAGACGGAAATTGGCCTCTGGACTCAACGGATACAGCAGACGGGCTTCCTGGAAGGCCGTTTCGGCCTGCGGGAAGAGCCCGCGATTGGCGTACAATCCGGCAATGGCGCTTCGCAGTTTGGAAAACGATTTGCGGGCGACGATGTCGCGGATGAACTTCCTATTACTGTTCAACCGGCGCTGGTACCAATCCCAGAAGTCGAGGTCCTGTCGGAGGATATCGTCGGAGAGCGGAACAGGATGCCGGTTGATTTTCATGATCAAACCGTGCGGCGTCAGGTGGGGATACATCCACGGAATAACATAACTTTCCTCGACGTAGAAATCGTGGCGCCAGTTGTTGCGCTCGAAAATCATCTGAGCGAGAATGCCGTTGATTTCCATAACGCCCAAGGCGCCGCTGACCTGGACGCGCCCCTCTTCAAAGGTGAGCTCGGCATTCCGTGGCCGCTTGCCGGTGCGGACCTCGTTGACGTAACGTTGGAACGCACTCTGGCTCTCTGGGGGAGACGGAATCCAAATCCGATCGCCGTACAGGTCGCGCATGACGGACATGTAGGTGTGGTCGGCAAGGGCATTTTGCGTGATGAGGTACACATCCTCGCGAACCCGGGCGGAGTAAATCATATAGGTGGGGACAAACCGGCCGGGATCCGTTCCGCCGTAGAAAATGGCGTTGGTCGTCATGGCCGGAGGATAGGCCGGATTCGGAAGAGGTTCCTCCTCGGGCGTCCGTTCTTCCCAGATCGCGTCCGCACCGCGGAGTTGGTAGTTGCCGAACTGCCAGCCAAAATCATGCCCATTCTGCTCGGCTCCGCCGTAAATGCGCAGCATCTCGGAATCGAACGCATTGACAAGGAACGGGATGCCCACCAGGAGCACGCTGCCGGTGAGGAGGACCGGTGTGAACCGTTCCAGACCCCAACGCCGGAAAAGCGTGTTGGCTTGTGCCAACAGCAGAATCAAACCATAGCCAATCCACATCGCGAACAATCCATGAGAGCCAATAAATTTGACTTTTTGAATAAAGGCGTCCTGGATGTCCCCGCGGGGATTGGCAAACGCAATCAGGGCCACGCTTAGGGCCAGGAACCCGGCCATGACCGCCAACAACCACTTCTGCGCGTTGGAATCCATAAGGGTTGTGACTTTCCACCGGGTTCGGGGCAGGAGGCCGAAAAGCACGGCCAGGATGGGCGGCAGAAGCATAAGAGCCACCAGCCCCACGATCTTCCGCACCGCCACAGAAACTTGCCCCGCCTCGGACAAGGCGCCCGGTTGCGTAAAAGAGGACACGATCGCCGCCACATTGTGCCCGAGTCGCGCCACGAAAACCCCGTACGCCGCCAGCAGGCCGAGACCGGCCAGCACGATGATGACGCGATCGGAAAGCGAGGCGTTTCCACGTCGGGGGCGAAGACGCCCGGCAAGTTCCCCGGCTTGCTCCATCACCATGGTCAGAAATCCGATCAGGGCCAAAATCAGCACGGCAGCCATGCCGATCTTGTAGATTTCCACCCACTCGCCGAAAAGAGACAGAGCAATCGAACGATCGGGGCTCAAGCCGAACTTCTCTACCATAGCCAGGACTACCGTGATCGCCGTGACCATCAACGCTCCGACCAACGCGCCTACCCGGCGTCCCGTGACCATGATCGTCCACCCCGCAAACGGAAGAAATCCGAGCATTTCCGGGCCGATGGTGAACTGCCGGCGTAGGTCGATGAAGTAATCCATGACCTGCTGCAGAAAGCGGAGACTCAGCACATTGGTGGGGACGATGCGCTCGTACTGACCGCGGCCGACCGCATGGAGGAATCCCTGCCACGTACGCGGATATCCCCAGTTGATCGGAGGATTACGAAAATCGGATGCCAGAGGCATGTAGGCATAAAAAGCGAAACCCAGCTCGGCCAGAAGAATTGTAAGGGCCACCGTGCGTCCGCGCGGAAGGAAAAAATAGGCATACAAAAGAATGAAAAAATTAAGGGTCAGATACACGCCGCAGGTGATGTCTGTGGGGTGGCGGATGAACGGCAACGTCCCGAGTTTCATCATCGTGATGACGACGGCGAACGGGAGAGCCGTGAGGGAAAAATCGCGGAACAGACGAAGATCTTTCAGGAACACCAAAATCGCAAGCGGCAGGAGAGCCAATAAAAGAACGTAGTAGTGGGCGAGGCTGAGACCGAAAATAAATCCCGTCCAGTACAGCCAGATGTCCCGGGGATCATGCATCCAACGATACGTCAAAAGAAACAACATCATCAGAAAGAAGGCGTTTAGCGTGTAAATTTCTACGATGACGGCCTGCGACCACATGACGTTCGTGAAGGCAAACAGAAGACTGGCCACCACCCCCCCAATGCAGCCGATGGCATTTTCGAGCCGCGGGCTGACGATGGGAATGGCCCACGCGTCGGTTTCCTCGGCCGGGGCGAGTCGGCGCGTGCCCCGGAGGAGGTCCGAGCCGGAGCGGCAGATGAGCATGGCGGTAATGCCCGTCGCCAAGGCGCCGAAGAAGGCGGACATCAAGCCAATCGCCCAGGCCGGGTTGGGTTGTCCGCGGTAGGGAACGAACTGAAAAATGCGGCAAAACACCCAGGCGCAAAGGGTCCACACCGGATAGCCCGGGGGATGGGGCACACCGGCCCAGTCGCCGCCCACCGCGAGTTCGCCGGAATCTTCCAACGTCACGGTTGGCGCCAGGGTGTATCCGTACACCGCAAAAGAAAGAAGGGTCGCCACGCCAAACGCCAGCCAATCAACCGGGCGGAAAAAACGCTCTCTGCGCGACGCGGGCACCGCGGCGCCTACGGAGAACGCTTCCTGCGATGGCGTGTGTTCGTGTTCCATGACCCTATACCTCCAACGTCTAACGTCCGCAGTCCGACGGATGTGCCATTGGGCAAGTCCGGAAGGGAACCATTCCGTCCTGACGGGGTCTCCTGCGAACAGGAATCCTACACGACTCAGGCGTTATCCCATACAACCCTAACACGAGTCGCGTTGCGGGTCAAAAGCGGAACGTGCCGCAACCATCGCGCTTTTCCCCTGGGTGGCGATAGACTGTCCCAAGGAGAAACGCCTACGTCCGCGCGCGTCCGGCTGCTCGCCCGTGGGGAATCGGATGCGACATAGCACGCGGCCGACGCAACCGACCGACGGGTTCTACCCGAATTCTTTCCAAAACAGAATGACCGCCGTGGCGAGGGCATACAGGAAAAGGTTGAGCAGTGTGGCCGGATCGGTCAGCAGGATCAATTCGGGTTGGCCTCCTTTTCGGTGGCGGTATACCAAATCGAGATAGCGGAAAATACCGAAGACAACAAACGGGATGGTGAATCCGAGACCCGCTGTGCCGAACTTGCCCACGGTCTCGGCTGACAGCGTGTACAGCGCATAGGCCACGATGGTCGCGCCGCCGGAAATGCCGATCATCAGGTCAAGCACCGGCAAATGGTAGTGCACGAGCGTGGGACGCAGGAGCTCCGCGTTCGGTAGATTCAGGGTCAGCACTCGTTCATGCCGACGCTTGCATAGAGCCAGAAACAAGGCCAACAGGAACGTGCACAGGAGGAGCCAGCTGGAAATATGCACGGGAATGGCCAGAGCCCCAGCCATCGCCCGCAAAACAAAACCGGCAGCAATAACCAACACATCCAGCAGCGGAAGGCGACGCAACGCAAACGTGTAGAGCATCTGCAGGACACAATAAACCGCCGCCGTGGCCATGAAGGCGGCAGGGAGTAACACGCCCAGTCCGGCGGCGGCGACAAGAAGGATGACCGCCGTGACGATGGCGACGGCAGGCCTGATCCGGCCGGCCGCAATAGGACGATGGCGTCGCACCGGGTGTCCCGTGTCGGCCTGACGGTCGACGACGTCGTTGAACAAATAAACCGAGCTGGCGACAAGGCAAAAAGCCGCTGCCGCCATCACAGCGCGCGCGACCGCGTGACCAACCAACGCGGGGGGATGCGACCGATCCCCGAGAGCAAAAAAAAGGGGAGCCAACACGAGGGCATTCTTCGTCCACTGCGCAGGCCGCAGAGAAACCCAGAGATCACGGAGATGCGCCCCCCCTGAGGGGGGGGGAACCGGCTGCGTGGCGAAAGGTGGCATCATGTGTCACGGGTCAGCGCGTTGGCGCTCCGCGCGGAGAATCGGGAGCGCAGGGCAAGCTTCCATACAATCCATAGGGCTTCACGGAAAATCGTCGTGCTCATCTTTGAGTATCCGGACCGTCGATCCACAAAGGTGATCGGGATTTCCTTGATGCGAAATCCTTTTCGCCAGGCCGTATGCGTCATTTCCACTTGGAAGGAGTACCCATTGGACATCACGGTGTCCAACTCCATGGCGGCCAGGACCTCACGCCGGTAGCACTTGAACCCCCCTGTCGGGTCCGTCACGGGCAGCCCGGTCACCAGACGCACATACACCGCCGCCGTTTTGCTCAAAAGAAGCCGTCCCATGGGCCAGTTGATGATGCGAATGCCGCCGAGATAACGGCTGCCGAGGACCAGATCGGCTTCTTCGGCGGCTCGAAGAAAGTTAGGAATTTCGCATGGATCATGGGAAAAATCCGCATCCATTTCAAAAATCAACCGGTAGGGACGATCCAAGGCCCAGCGGAATCCGGCAATGTACGCACGCCCCAGCCCGTTTTTGCAAGGACGGTGCAGCACATGCACACGCGCATCCTCACCGGCCATGGCATCGAGGATTGCCCCCGTGCCGTCGGGCGAGGCATCGTCCACAAAGAGAAGATCGCAGGCCGGCGCGACGTCAAAGATGGCGCGGGCAAGGGGGCGGACATTATCCCGTTCGTCATACGTGGGAATGATGACGAGCGTGTTGTTCATGGAGGCGGATCATAGGCGACGCGCGTGGAGCGAACAAGGGCAAAGTCCAGCCGAAGTTTTCGATTGACGGGGCATACGCCCCTGCTAGACTGAAAAACCGTCGTGAACGGACAGCTCCGCCGAATCGAGCACGTCCTCGATGGGCTAGGCTGTCGCTGGCCTAAGGGGACACCGAAGCGGTTCGGACCCCGACGTCCGACGGGCGATTAGCTCAGTTGGCTAGAGCACTTCCTTGACATGGAAGGGGTCACAGGTTCAAGTCCTGTATCGCCCACCACCCGCCGCCGCTACCACTTTTCACCGACTTTTTTGCCGCGCTCGGGCACATGTCCATCATTGTGGCCAGCGCCTTGCGTGGTGTCGGCGACAACGCCTGAACTTTCTCCAGCCGCTCTTGGCATGCGAAAGCTGGCCTCCACGGTCTTGCCCTCTGTCGGCGCGAGGCCAAGGATGTCATCGGCGCTGACAATGAACCTCTGCAAGGGCGTTGCCGGTACGGGTGATCCGCATGGTGCCGCTGATGTTGGTCCAGGAGCGCGCGCCCGACCAGTCTCCCGGCAGGGCGGCCTAGACATGCACGTTGTGACTCATCCTGGTTTCGTCGCTGCGCACGATGATGAAATCGCGGGGGCCAACGAGTGGCGCCCTTCGTCGCGGTTGGTGCGAAAAAAACTTTATCGGTTTCCGGCGTCAGACCTCGACAATGGACATTTCGCGCGAGCGTGCCCCTATCAGGCTTTGGCTCGCGCATCAAAATGGAATGCGAGCCTACTTGTTCTGCGGTTGACCACGCTTTGCCCTTGTCGTGTTTCCCGAGTTGCCTGACAGGACGTCGTGCGCATGGGGAACAGAGGGAAAGGTGGGGGCAATAGCCGCTGGATCGGTTAGCGCGAGCGAATCCACTCGGCAAGGGCGGCCAGAAACGGCTCGGCCGCAAAAGGCTTGTGCGCGTATCCCGTGAATCCCGCCTCTTCGCATTCGCGCAACAGCGCCTCGCTTCCTTTGCCCGATAGGTAGGCGCTCAGGGCCACCACAGGAATCCGCGGAGACAGCTTGCGAATTTCACGGGCGGCCGTGATTCCGTCCATTCGCGGCATACGCAGGTCCAGAATGACGGCGGCAAGTTCCGCCTGATGTTGCCGGAACAACTCGACGGCCTCCTGGCCGTCATGCGCCAGAATGGTGTCGTACCCGGCGGATTGAAGAAGGATGCTGACCGTTTGAAGGAGGGCCGGATCATCATCCGCGCAAAGGACCTTGACGACACCGGATTCGGCGGATGACGCCGGTGGCATAGGATGGCCAGTGGGATTCCGAGATTCCATCGCGGTCTATACTATACCGATTGCCGCCCGAATGGCCAGAATGTTTTTCAAGACGAGACGAGAGAGCGATCCGTGTGTTCCCGCGGGTGGGGCGGCCATGAACACAGGGCGCGAAAGCCGCTCGGCACGTGGGGACGATCGTGTCACCGCCGAGACGCCGACAGGGACGCCTCCGCACGGTGGTAGAGGATCGTGACTTGACCCACGCCAGACGGCCTGCTACGTTCAAAACCGATTGAACACCAAGGCGCCACTTCCCGGTGGCCGGTGGGGTGTCCGGATCCTACCCGCATAATGGACGGGCACGGAGTGTGCCTGCGCGTTTCGTCGAAAGCGCCGTGCGCGAAACGAGAGAGGGAATCCCTGCGGCAAGATGGGGCACACCGCACAGTCTAGGTGCGCCGGCCTATCCACAAGGCCGGAGACTCCCCGGCACACATCGTGTCATACGAGTGGGTAAGGACACGGCGAACCTCATGGACGTTATCCTGAAATGGGCATGCTTTTCCCTGCTCACCGTCGTGTTGATGGTGGCGCCCTGGTTGTTCGGCGCCTGGGAGATGTGGTGGTTCTGGCCGTTTGCTGTTCTCCTTTTTCTTTCTACGATGCTCTTCGCCCTTCGATGTCTCCTGGCAACAGGCAGGTCCAGAATCCGTTGGGAATCATCCGGCCCAGACGGCACGCGTCCGTTCGCCACCATCGATGTGCATGAAGAAAAGGACGAACCGCCATGGCCGAGTTTTTCGCGCCTGGCGTTAACCGTCACCCTGAGCGCCGTACCCTTTCTTGTGTACGCGCTGATCCGCTGGCATCCGACACCGGTCTTCATGGATGCGGAACGGAGCGTTCTGCGATACGGGACAGCCTGGCTCCTGGGGCTTCAGATTGCCTTCGGATTCGACCGGAAGCAGCGCAGGCTTTTTTTCGGATTGCTTTTTCTGAATCTGGGGTTCCTGGGCCTGTATGGAATCGTCAACCACTTCGCCTTTCGCAACGCCCACGTGCTATGGCGACCGGGATATCCGCAATATCAGGTGGGCACGTTGCGTGCCACGGGCTCCTATTTCTGTCCGGACCATTTTTCCGGACTCATGGAGCTGGGGCTTGCAGCGGCCGTCGGTGTTCTGTGCGCGCGTGACCGGGCATGGCCGTGGAAAACGGTCGGCATGCTTCTTCTGGGAATCGGGTTGACCGGCGTCGTGCTCAGCAAGTCGCGAGGGGGAGGGCTGACCGTCCTGGTGACGTTTCTGGCAGCCGGTATCGGGGGCCTGGGGCAATGGTGGCCACGGCGGCGGTGGTACCTGCGCTTTTGCGGCTTGCTGCTTGTGGCTGTCGCTGGGGCGGTGTTCTGGCGGTATGGGACATCCTATCGTGAACGTTTCTTAAACGCCGAGGGGTGGGGACGGGGCCCCCTCTACGGGCGAACGTGGCGCGAGACAGCCACCCGCCTATGGGAACGCGCTCAAACCACGTCGCGGGGCATGATGATTGCCGGTGCGCTCCGTGCCTGGCGCACGCAGCCCTGGTGGGGTATTGGCCCCGGTATGCACCAAAATCTTTGGCCGCATTTTGCCGCCAGCGAGGATGGCGACCGGCGGCTTGGCATTTGGCCAAGCCGGCCGTGCAACACCTTCCATTCCTATGAAGTGCACAGCGACTGGGTGCAGCTCCTGGAGGAGTATGGGGTTGTGGGGCTGGTGTTGTTCCTCCTGCCAGCGGGCATACTGACCGGCGCCCTTCTGCTCGGACTGCGTCGTGAACGTTTGCGGAGGATGCAGAACGAGTGGGAGACCGTGGATGGAGAGGATCACGCGGCCATGCTCACGGCGTGGCTATCCTGCGTGGCCATGGGGTTTCATTCGTTGGGCGACTTCAATCTTCAGATTCCTGCCACGGCCTGGATGCTGGCGGCTTGGGTGGGTCTCGGATTAGCTCAGGTGATGCGCCAGCACGCGCACCCGGTGCCGCCCGCCGGTGAAATGCCGCCGTGAAGACCCCATAGACGGGGATACGCCAGGCCGATGGTACCCCACGCGCGCAGCGAACGAAAAGGCTTACCGTGAAGCCCACAGGCCGCTGGCGATCGAGGGGCCTGTCCGTCGGGGCGCCAAGCTGACGCCGGTGCGATGCGCACGGTGATAGTCATCAGTGATGTCCATTTGGGAGGGCGTTACTGCCGGGTGGACCGTTTTTTGAAGTTTTTGAACGACCTTCCGGACGATGCGGCTCTCCTTCTCAATGGCGATATTGCCGACGCCCATCGCTATCCCTTCCGCGATCCCCGCATGCGCTCCGCGCTCGAGCGTCTGATTGCAGAATCCGGCACCCGGCCCATTACGTGGATCCGTGGCAACAACGATCGGGACCTGGCGCTGACGGACTCGGGAAACATCACGTTTGTCGAGGAGGCCATGCCCGCGCCCGGCGTGTGGGTAACCCATGGACATCGGTTCGACCGCACCCTGCACCATGATTTTTTCAGCGTTCCGTTCCGCATCCTGTACAGACTGGGGCATAGCCTGGGTTTGGCGCGCATGGATGTTGCCACCTACACCAAATCCCGGTGGCGGCGTCTCTATGAGGCACTCAGCAGACGGATCATCCGTCGAGCCGTCCGGTACACTATAGAGAGGGGGTACCACACGTTGATCTGCGGACATCTGCATCGGAGCGATGATCAGATGGTGGATGGGGTACGCTACATGAATACCGGGTCGTGGACTGAACCGGACGAGCACTGCGTGGTGCTCACGGATGATGCGTGCCGGTTGGTTCCGGTCGACGCTTGCACATCGGGAGGCGTTGTGGAATGAGAAGGGAAAGGACCGATCAGGCCGCATGGGTCCACCGTTTTATAGAGGCCGCAGGCCATTTGACCCGATCCTTCGGGTTGGGGCGAACTCTGGGTCAGGTGTATGCCTGCCTGTATTTCAGCCCCACGCCAAGGACGCTGGACGACCTCAGGGAGATTCTAGGAATAAGCAAGGGGAGCGCCAGCATGGTGGTCCGTCAGTTGGAGCGATGGGGGGCTGTTCGGAAGGTGTGGGTTAAAGGGGACCGAAAGGACTATTACCGGGCACGCGACGCCTTTGGCCGCATCCTCAAGAATGCCGTACGCGATCTGGCGGGCCGCCGGATGGCCCGATCGGCCGAGCGTCTGCATGCGCTTACGGCCGCGCTGAAACAATCGCGCGCGGCGGCAAAATGCGAAAGCCGCGAAGAAGCCTTTGTGCGCGAACGTATCCAGCGCCTGTGCGCGTTTCAGGACAAGGTGCAGAAACTGTGGGATGACGTTTTTCTGAAGACGGTGTTGCGGTGACCCACGAGGGGCACCCCGGGCGACGACGCGAAGAGTCTTGTGGGCGGAAGGCCGCGTGGCGTCTTGATCGGACGGCCGGGTCCGTCGGATTCTTGCGGCACCCGCGACAAGGAGGAGGGCCTATGCGTGTCAGCTAGGGTGGGAGGCAACCAAGAAAGGATCCCGTATGGCCGATCGTCGAGCATACACGATGAGTCCGCAGGGCGAACGATTCCGTCTTCCAACGGCTGCTGATGAGGCGCGTGAGGCGCAACGGCTCCGCGCGCGAGTGGCCCGGGAACGGCGCGAAGGGCGGGAGATCGTGGTGGTCATGGGGCTGGGTTTTGTGGGGTCCGTGATGGCCGCTATTGTCGCGGATTCCCAGCGACCCGACGGCAAACCCGGAAAATTCGTCATGGGCATGCAGCGGCCGAGCCCCCGCAGTTTTTGGAAGATTCCGCTTCTTAACCGCGGCGTGGCTCCGGTGAAATCCGAAGACCCCGAGGTGGACGTCCTGATCGCGCGCTGTGTGCGGGAGAAAAAAACGCTCATCGCCACCTACACCTATGAGGCCCTTCGCCTGGCCGACGTGGTGATCGTGGATGTTCAATGCGATTACCTGAAGGAGACCTTGGACAACTGTCGCACCGGAACGACAGACATGTTGGCATTGGAAGAGTCCCTGGCCATCATCGGCGAAAGGATTTCGCCATCCGCCTTGGTTCTCATCGAAACGACGGTGCCCCCCGGCACCACGGAACAAGTGGCGTACCCCATCGTGAAGAAGGCTTTTGAACGGAGGGGAATATCGTCCGATCCGATCCTGGCCCACAGTTACGAGCGCGTGATGCCGGGTCGGAACTATGTCGCCTCGATCCGCGACTTCTGGCGAGTGTGCAGCGGCATCCACGCCGAAGCCCGCGAGCGAGTCGTGACGTTTCTGGAAAGCGTGCTCAACACGCGGGAGTATCCCCTCACGGTGCTGGACCGGCCGATCGAGTCCGAAACCGCCAAAATCGTCGAAAACAGCTACCGAGCCACGATCCTGGCCTTCCTGGACGAGTGGTCCCGATTTGCCGAACGCAACGGCGTGGATCTCCGAAAGGTCATCGACGCCATCCGCGTGCGTCCCACGCATTCGAACATCATTTTTCCCGGACCGGGCATTGGGGGATATTGCCTTCCGAAGGACGGCGCACTGGGGCTCTGGGGATACCGCCACCTTCTCGGATGGCATGACGACATCTTCCGCATGACGCCGCTGGCCATTGATATCAACGACACGCGTGCCCTGCATGTGGCGGAGCTGGTGCGGGACGCTCTTCGTAACATGGGCCGACCCATAGCCGCCGCCGAGATTCTTCTTCTCGGCGCCGCGTACCGTGAAGATGTGGGGGACACGCGGTACAGCGGAGCCGAGCTGATCGTGCGGCGACTGACGGAAATGGGCGCTGAAATGCGTGTTCATGATCCTTATGTCGAGCGTTGGTGGGAGTTCGAGGCGCAGGATGAGTATCCCAAGCCGGGCTACAGCCGAGCGCGTTTCTTCCACCGGCAGGACAAGTTGAAAGACCTGCGAATCGAGAAGGACATGTGGAAGGCGATGGCGGGAGTGGATGCGATGGTGTTGGCGGTGCGGCATGCCGCGTACCTGGAGCTTGACCCGGAGCAGGTTGTCCGCGCTGTCGGGAAACCCTGCGCGATAATCGACTGCTTTTGCCTGCTGGACGATGCGCGGATACGCCGCTATTTCGAACTCGGCTGTGAGGTCAAAGGGATGGGGCGCGGGCATATTCAACGCATCAAGGAGTCCGTGCGCCGCGGCCACTAGGGTTCAACCCGGCCAGCCGCCCCGCGATGCACGCCGCCTGATGGGAGAGGAGTTCGCTACCCATGGCCGAGTGGGATCCCCTGCGTCTCCGCGGCGCCTTACGGCTTCCGACGGAAAGGGAACACATGGCGCATACCCCGCTGGTGCAGGCCGAGGCGGATTCGGAAAGGCGCACCATGGCTTTTCGACAGGGGAAGCTATCACGTGGCGTGGTGTGTGGCCCCGCCGATGGCCGACACGGCTATCCAAGCTTTTCTGTTGCCTGCGGGGAGGAAGTCGTAGCAGGCCGCTCGGTGGACGTGCTGTGCCGCTGGGCCGCGAAAAAAATTCCGATTTCGCGACGCTGCGCGAGGCGGTGGCTCCGCTGGACGCGTCTTATGTTCCCACGCGGTATCCCAACGGGTTGCCGGACAGCATCCCCCCCCAGAACGACGGGTGGATTCGACACGCGCTCCCTTGACGAACGTCGGAAACGTGTTGCCATCGGTTGAGGTTGGCACGGAAGCGCCAACCAGACGCCACACCGCCAAACGTCACACCCGGCCTGCATGAAGGCGCTGCGAACCTGGATCAAGCGCAGACTCCCGCCGGCCTATGTGCCGCATCTGGAAGCCATTGCGTGGCGGCTTCGTTTGCTCTGGCACCTGCGGTTCGGCCGCCCTGTTCGCCAGGGGGAAACCTCCAAGGCCCGACTGCGCCGTGAACGGGAGGGATTTTTCGATGCGTACTGCCGCGGCCGCGGACTCGATATCGGATACGGCGGCGACCTGGTGGCTCCAAATGCGCTCGGGTTTGACATCGAGCACGGCGATGCCGCCGTTCTCCCTGGAATTCCCCGTGGGGCTTTCGATTTCGTGTATTCTTCCCACCTTTTGGAGCATATGCCGTATCCGGATTGGGTGCTTCCCGTGTGGTGGGAATGCGTGAAACCGGGTGGATTCCTCATCCTCTATGTGCCGGAGCGGGATCTTTATGAGAAACGCCGCGCGCGGCCTTCGGCGTGGGCTCCGGATCACCAATGGTTTTTCCTGCTTGATCGCGATGATCCGCCCCATACGCTGGGCGTGCTTCCGCTGATCCGACGCTGCCTGAGCGGGTATGAGATCGCGCAGGCCAAAATCTGTTCGGAGGGGCACACGATTGCCGACCCCGGTCGGCACAGCGACGGCGAGTATTCGATCGAGGTTGTGATTCGCAAGCTCCCCGCCGATACCACGAATCCAGAAACGATGCGGCCTCATCCCCCCTGAACCCTTTGCCGCCACGCGGCCCCTCTATGCGCCTTCGGTAGAGCGAGCCGTGGCGTTGAATATTCCGCATGACCGTTTCCGCGCGCGAGCCGACCTGTGGCGAAAGACCTGATGCCACGCGCCCGACAATCAGGCGAAACTGCGCTGACGCATGGTCACGGATCGTCTTCGCATGGTTGAGGCGTTTCCTGCCCTTTTTCGCGCGAGACTCGGTCGGCAGGCGCATGGTGGAAGGCGTGGGATGGCTGGTCGCAGGAAACGCGTTTTCCCAAGGACTCGGTTTGGTCTCCATGATTCTCGCCTCCCGGCTCTTGGGAAAACAGGGATTTGGCGAGCTGGGGATGATTCAGCAGACGGCGGGCGTTCTGGGCGTGGTGGCCGGGTTTGGCCTGGAACCCACGGTGACCCGGCACGTCGCGCACGTCGGCCGTTCTCGCCCCGCTCTGGCTTGGCGGCTGGTCGTATTGTCCGAGCGGGTGGGCTGGATAACATCGGCGGGGCTTGTTCTCCTTCTCGGCGTCGGAGCGTCCTTTGTGGCCACCGAGGTGCTCCAGGCCGGACATCTGAGCGTGGGCTTGCGGCTTTCGGCGTTTTGGGTTGCGGGCCAAATCTTGCTGGGGATCCAACTGGGCGGGCTCTCCGGTCTGGAGCAATTCGGCCGCCTGGCGGTTATCAAAGTGTTCCTCGGTTTTGGCACGTTGCTTCTCATGGCGCCGTTTGTGGCCTGGTGGGGAGTCCACGGCGCTGTGGCGGCCCTTACGCTATCGTCCTTTGGGGCTTATGGCCTAGCGCGACACCGCGTGCGTCGGTTGCTTCCGGAGAAGTCGGCTTCCCCGGAGAAGGCCTCCCCGAGCTTTTTCCGCGAGATCCTCTTGCATTTTTCCGTGCCGACCGTTTTGGTCGCGTTGGTAACGCTGCTGGGGTCATGGGGCGCTTCCACGCTGTTGGCCCGGCAACCAGGTGGCTATGAGGCCCTAGGCGTGTTCCACGCCGCTCATCACTGGTATCAAGTCCTGAATTTTCTCCCCTCCGCGATCTGTGTGGCCGGCGTGCCGGTGATGACTTCGCTTTTGGCCGAAGGCAACCCCGAGGCCTGTTCGCGCCTGTTGCGGCGAATGATTCGCCTTTCCGTTCTCCTTGTGGCGGCTGGCGGCGTGGGGCTTTCGCTTCTGGCCGACCCGATCATGAGACTCTATGGAAAAGCATTCGGTGGGAACACCGTTGTGGTGCGGCTGATTGTTCTGCAGGCTTGCCTCGTGGCGGCCATCAATCCTGTGGGGCGCTTTATCCTGGCCTCCGGCAGGATGTGGGCGGGGTTCGCTCTCAATACCGGATGGGCCTTCCTGCTGGTGGCGACGAGCGGATTTCTGGTGCGTCTGGGAAGCCGACCGGAGGCATTGGCCTCGGCCTATCTTGTCGCGCACGCCGTGCAGGGGCTATGCACGTTTGCCTATGCCACCTGCCGAGGCCGAGAGTTTGTCCGGTAAACAGTTTTTTCCGTGCGCGTTCGAACCCGTTTGCCTGAAACCGCCGCCGCAAAACCGTTTGGCTCTATGGCGCGTTCGCCACAATTGCGTGTGGGACCCGACGAATGGAAGCAGGCCCAACAATGGGAAAGAGCCCAGTGGCTCCGAGCCCAGGGCCTTATGCGGCGGCATGGGAAAAATGTGCTGTGGCGCCTGTTGCGTGGCGTGCGACTGGTCCCACGATACCGAGGAGACGACTGGAACTATTGGTGGAAGGCTCAGTTTGACGACTACGCGTTCCTGCCCGAGTCCGTGCCGAATGCCATCGAACTCGGCTGCGGGCCGTACACCAATTTTCGGCTGATCGTCGAGCGTTGCGCGCCGAAACATCTTGTTCTCTCGGATCCCCTTATTTGGACCTACGTCCGCTTCCCCATGACCTATGTGTCGGAGCTGTATCGCAAGGGACCATGTTGCCTCGACGATCACGCCATCGAGGTGTGCCCGTTTGCCACGGATTATTTTGACCTGGTGGTCATGATCAATGTCCTGGATCACGTCCAGGATGCCACGCGTTGCCTGCAGCAGGCGCTGCGCATCACGCGGCCCGGAGGGTTTTTGCTCGTCGGGCAGGATCTGACTAGCGAGGAGGATGTGCAGCGCTCCCCGGCCGCACAGCAGGATATCGGTCATCCGATCCGTATCCATCACGAAGACCTGGATGCCCTTTTGCTCGATCGGGTTACGCCGCTCATCCGGCGTGTGCTGGCGCGGGCGCGCGGCCGCAATCCTGAGGCGCATTACGGAACCTATATTTTGGCCGGCCGCAAACAAAGACCGGAACCGGACGCGGCCAGTGCATCCGTCCCGTCGTAAAACGGTTTGCGGCCGGCCGTCCGGACCGAGCCGTCCGCGGCGAAGGCCGCAGCGCATTCGTCCAACGGGATTCGGGATACTCCCCTCATGGACTTGTTGACCATGCGCCCGATGTTTTGGCGCCGATCCGCGCACAACCTTGGGCCCCGCAGCCTTCGGCTGTGGTCACTCATACGACGATTTTTTCCGCGACCGTTTCGTTTTTTCTTCGAGGGGCATCCCCAAATCCCCGGACAATTATGGCGCGCCGAACGCCAAGCGATCTACGACACGGTCCGTGACGCCCAGCCGATCGCCTGCTTCGAAATCGGCACGTGGAAAGGGGGGGGCAGTACGTTTTTCATTGCCCAGGCGTTGCGCCATAACGGTAAAGGCCGGCTGGAAACCGTAGACGTCCAAGAGGAGTTCTGGGCAGCGGCGCAAAGGGGATACGCGGAGTTTGTCCCTTACTTGTTGCCGTACGTCCGTTTTCATCTCGGCGACTATCGGAACATCTTCCCCCCCATCCTCCAGGAAACCGGCAGGGCAGACCTTGTCTTTCTGGACGGGGCGGAAAACGCGGAGGAGACCCGGGCACAGTTCGCGTTTTTTCTCCCGTATGTCCGGCCCGGAACGATTCTGATTCAGCACGACTGGTTTTCGGAAAAGGCGGCGCAGGTCAAACCCTTTCTGCAAGGGCCGGATTGGCGCATCCGCCATGTTCTGACGCCGCCCTATTCTCTCGGGATGTCTATTGCCGAATGCTGTCGAGCCGCGACAGGCTGAAACGTTTTTTGACGCGCGTTGTTCCGCCAGAAATACGGCGCCTTCCGGAGTGGCTTCAGGCGCAGCGAATGTGCTTCAACGTAAACGCTGTGCCCGAGACCGAGAAGCGGCCGCGCGCGCTGCTCATCTACCGGGTTCTTCCCTTCCGCCTGCCCAGCGATCATCCGGCTTTCCTCGGGCATTCGAACATGAAATGCTGTAGGGCGATGGCCGATGTTCTGGATGATCTGGGATATGGGGTAGATGTGGCGGATGTCCAGGCTCGCCGGCTACGCGCGCGCGTTGCGTACGACCTTCTGATCTCCCACACCCTGCGCGTTCCGAATTTTTCGCGCCTTACCCACCCCGGCACGGTCATTATCTATTGGGCCACCGGCACAAGTCATCCCACGCACAACCACCGTGTGCAACAGCGACTGGCGGACATCCAGACAAGACGCGGGTGTGTCATCCGAGACTGTCCTCCACTGGACGAAAGTATGCCGCTCCTTCCGCATGCGCATGCGATCATCTGCATAGGGTCTGAGGGGCCGATAGTAGCAACATGGCGGGAACACTTTGCCGGACCCATCTATCCGATTGACAACATGGCGGTACCCTGCGCTCGCCCCGCTCGGCGCGAGACTGAAGCCGGCCGGCACTTTCTCTATCTGGGCAGTACAAACCAAGTTCCCAAGGGGCTACATTTGCTTCTGGAACTCTTTCCGCGATACCCCGATATCCATCTCCACGTGGCGGGTTCCTATGAAAACGAACGGGATTTTTGCCGTTGCTATGCTCGTGAGCTGCGACACACCCCCAACGTGCACCCGTGGGGTTGGGTGCAGCCGAATAGCGCCGCATGGCGTGACGTCACGACCCGCTGTGCCTTTTCCATCCTGCCCACGTGCGCAGAAGGGCAGGCCGGATCGGTTATTCAATCCATGTACGCCGGATTGGTCCCTCTCGTGACCCGGGAATCCGGGGTTGCGATGGATGACTTTGGATTCCTTTTCCACGACGATTCGCCGGCAAGCATCGACGCCGGCATACAGGCGGCCTGCCGTCTGCCCTGGCCGGAGATTGTGGCGCGGAGCATGCGGGCGCAGCGGGTGGCCGAGACTCGCTATTCCGAAGCGCGTTTCCGCGCGCGGTTGCACGAAATCCTCCGGAATTTGCTGGGCAGAGGATAGACCGGAACGCGGCACGCGCCCTGCCGCTGCAGGGCAGACGGTCGGCTTTGGCTCACGCCGCATGGGGAGCGGAATCGGCGCGCGGGTGACGTAACTCCTGCACGGCCATGAAGGCTGGAAAAACCGTCTCGCGCATCCATGGGCCTCTGCGTCAAGCAGGGCTCCTGCCGATTTCTCCCGCCACGGCGGGATTCTGGCGTCGTATCGCGGGGCACCGGGGACACCCCGGCGACGCGATGGGACCGATTCCGTGGCAGGCGCTACAGCGCATCGTGATCATGCGGTTTGATGGCATCGGCGACATGGTTCTGACAACGCCCTTTTTGCGCGCGGTCCGCGAAAACGCTCCCCACGCCGCGATTCGGCTTGTCACGCTGCCGACCGTGGTCAATTTGGTGGAAACGTCGCCTTTTGTGGACGAACGGTTTTCGATCGCCCTTCCGAGCGGCGGCGGGGTGTGCGTGTATGTTCGCTTTGTCCGACTCCTGGCTTTTGCACGGCAACACTTCCGCCACTGGCGGCCGGATCTGGCCCTCTTGCCGCGGTATGATACGGACGCTTACCAGACCGCCTGGCTCAGTGTCCTGTCCGGCGCCATCCGCCGCGCCGGGTTCAGCGAGCGCTGCACAGCCTTGAAGCGATATTGGAACCGAGGATATGACCGTTTCCTGACCCATGCGGTACCCGGCACACCGGCCGAGCACGAAGTGCTGCGGAACCTCGCGTTGATCGCCGCGCTGGGCGGCACCGCGCGCGATCGTTCCCTGGCCGTCTCGCTTACCCCGTCTGATCAAACGGCTGCGGAGCAAGCGCTTCAACCGTTCAGCGGAAGTCGGAAGCCCCTGGCGGTCATCGCTCCCGGCGCGGCCCATCCCGTGAGGCAGTGGCCCGTCGGACAATATGCGGAGCTGTGCCGCCGGCTCGTTCGATCCACACGCCTTGCCGTCGTTGGAAGCGCTAAGGACCGTGACGCGGGCGAAAGACTCCGGGAAGCGACCGGCCGCGATCTTGTAAATTTGGCGGGGCCTCTCACCCTGCGGCAGACCCTGGCGCTTATGAAACGCGCCGCTGTCTTTGTGGGGAGTGACTCCGGGCCGATGCACCTGGCGGCTGCTGCCGGCATTCCCGTGGTCGCGATCAGCGTCAGGCGGGACATGCTGCGGCGCTTTGCGCCGTGGCAGGTTCCGTTTGCAGCGGTTTATCCTCAATCCTCTCTGCCTCCGTGCCCGGCCGGCGACTGTGTGGCCCGATCGGCGCATTGCATCCGAACCATAACTCCCGATGCGGTGGCGGAGGCCGTGGAGCGGGTGATGCGGGAAAGGACCTGTTGTCCCTGATGCGCCCTTGCAGGGGCGTGAACCCTCCGCTATCTGAGCGCAAACACGAGGTCCACCGATGCATCTGCCGGTTTTGTTGCTGAGTCCGAGGATACAAAACAAACTGATCGCCATCCTCGGCGTGACCGTGCTGCTGTGTGCGTTTTTGCAAGCCCTGGCAGCCGATTGGGCGGTTGTGCTGCTGGGTGTGCCGATTTTTCCGCTCCTCGTGTGGGTCTTGATCCACCGTCCGCAATGGTGGTTCATCCTCATGGCGGGGCTTTGCCATAGCTGGATTTCTCCCCCCGGGATTCACTCTTCCGGAGCGATCTTTCCGCTGACGACGGCCGCCGCTATCCCTGTTTTTTGGCTGCACAGAGTGTTCCAGCGGCGCGTTGATGCGCCGCTGACCGTGTGGATGCGCCTCGCCGCTTGGGGATTGCTGGGCGTGCTGGGTGTCACGGCCGCCTGTCGCGGAGTGGGTATCCGTTTTTTGGGGAGTACGCTTTGGGGAGGCGCCCCCTACTTTACGCTGACCGCGACGATCCTTTTTTACCTTCTTTCCAATGGACTCTGGCTTTCGGAAAAGGAATGGCGTGTGGCCGTTCTGCTCTTCTTCGGTTCCAGCATCGTGCCCGCGGCAGCGGAAGGGCTGTACGTTTTCAGCAGGGGAACGTTCGACTACCTCTATCGGTTCGTCAAGCCGGATGCGATCTCGGTCGAGGCGACCATGGCGGCGTGGGAGACCGGAGCGCCCCTTGTCCGCTTCCAAATCTCGAAATCTCTCATGCTGTTATTTGTCTTGGCTGTGGCGCTCTGGCCTTTCCGCGCCCGACACCGGTTCGCGATCGTACTTTCCTTCGGTATCGCTTGGCTTGTTGCAGGATTTTCCGGGCATCGGATCGCGGTTCTGTATCTGGCGGTGTTCCTCCTGTGGGCTTTGTATTTTCACTCGCGACGGTTCCGGATAACACGGCTGGCCGCCTACGGCATCGGCTTTGCGGGAACGGTATTCCTCCTGGGATTCCTCTCTTTGCACCTTCCCCTGAGCTTCCAGCGTGCTCTTTCTTGGTTGCCAGGGGTGGACGTTGCCCCTGAAGCCATGCGTTCCGCGGAGAGTACCTGGCGATGGAGGTTGGAGCTATGGCGATGCATGCTGGACATGCTGCCCGACTATTGGCTGCTCGGACGCGGGTTTGCCTTCAACGTGATGGACTTTTATGCCCTCCCCTACCGTCCGGACGCCCATATTGCGTGGGCGCTCGTCACGCACAACTATCATGCGGGCGCCTTCGGCGTTCTGATGGATATGGGCGTGTTCGGCCTCGTATGCGCCTATGTCTTGCTGTGCGCCGGATGCATTCGGGGATGGCGCGCGTGGAAGAAACCCTGGCGAAACAGCACGCTCCGGCGTTTCCATGCGACCTTGCTCGCTGTCTATTTGACGGAGTTTTTTCTTTTCACCCTGCTTTTCCTCGGGGGGGCGCCGACCCTGGCAACGTTTCTTCTCGAGATCGTTATGCTGGAGAGGCTGCGACGTTCCGATGAGATGTCCGCCACCTTGTTGCCCCAGGAAGACCCGTCCGGACGCTCGCAACCGGTGCGGATAGCCGAGGCGTAGAAGTGGACACGACAGCGGACGGCGGCGGACCCAGAGCGCGTCCCAGAAAATCGTGCGCGCCGCGGAGATCATATTTTCGGTGGTGACGCCGGTGCTGAACGGCATGCCGTTTCTTCGCGGCTGCGTGGGCTCCGTGCGCAATCAACGGCCGATCCCGATCGAGCATCTGGTGCAGGATGCCGGGTCAACCGACGGCACGCGGGAGTGGCTGGCCCAGCAGGCAGACCTCGATGTGGAATACCGCCCGGATGCGGGTATGTACGATGCCCTTAACCGCGGGTGGGCGCGCGCCCGCGGGCACATCCTTTCCTGGCTTAACGCCGACGAACAGTACCTGCCGGGGACGCTGGAGCGCGTGCAGGCCTATCTGCAAGCGCATCCGGACACGGATGCCGTGTTCGGAGACTATCTCATCGTGGGGCCAGACGGACACGCGTTGGCCGCTCGACGGGAAATTCCCCTGCGGCGCTGGTATGTGGTGAACGGTGTCCTCTACGCCATGAGTTGCGCGTTGTTTGTCCGGCGTCGTGTTTTTGAGACGCATGGCGGATTTGATGTATCGTACCGCGATGCAGGGGACGCCGATTGGGTGCTTCGCCTGTTGCAGTGCAAGGTGCGCTTTGACCACATGCCCGGTTATCTGAGCCTGTTCGTGTTCACGGGAAGAAATTCGTCTCAGGGCCCGAACGCGGCGGCCGAACGCGACTGTCTGCGAAGGCAACACGGCGCCCATTCCTGGGCGCTGGCGCGGGCCATCCCGCGGCTGGCGCGCACGCTCGAAAAGCTGCTGTGCGGGTGCTACGGCCGCCAGACGGTTCGTTATTGCTTCCGGGTGGATGAGACCCGTTCGAAGTGGGTGGAAGCCAGGGTGGGGACTCGATGGCCGCGCCGAAACCTCCTGGCTCCATGATCCCGGGTGGCGGGTCAGGGACCACCCTACGGCACCCTTTTGGCGATGACGGACATTCCCATAACGGGATTCCGAAGAGCAGGCGCCCGTGTCCTGAGCGCCTTGGTGTCAGCGGCCTCCTGGGTTCGGCCGCGGCAGGAGTGCGTAGAGCGTCACGTGCTCATTCTGGAACCGTTTGGAATGGGCGATGTGCTGTCCCTCCAGCCGCTGGTCCGCCTCCTCTACCATCATGGTTGGACGGTGGACCTTTGCGCGCGGGAATCGTGGAAGCCGCTGTTCCCTGATGGAATGGTCCGATCCTGGATTCCCGCGCAGGTTCCATGGACGGCGTATGACGCGCGCAAAAAGTACGATATCCGCGCGTATGGAGCGCCGGACTTCCTCCGGACGTGGCGGGCGCTGCGTGCCCACGCCGGGTTTTCCATCGGCTTCGATCCGCGTGGGGATGTTCGCAGCGTCGGATTGCTCGTGGCGGCCGGATTTCACCTTGTGGTCACATTCTCGCGCTATCTCGGGACCGATTTGCCCGTCGGGGTACGTGGTGTTTCGGTCATTCCGGCCGATTTTTCCATTCCACGCTGGCAATTGAACCTGCGGTTTCTGGACTGGTGCGGCATCCGATCCACCCACCCGCCACGACCCTCGTTGAATCACCTGACCCGTATGTCCGGCGCCGTGGAGAAAGGCGATCGCGTCGCCCTGATTGCGATAAGTCCGTGGCCTGGACGCCGCTGGCCGGTCAGCCATTGGCAAAAACTCGCGGCCGCCCTACGCCACACGGGAAAAGAAGTGTGCGCCCTTTGTGGCCCCGGACAGTTTGTGGAAACCCAGGCCGCTGTGGGCGGCTCGGTGGACGTACAAGAATGCCCATCGATTCAGGAATGGGTCGTGCAATTGGTGTATGCATCTCTTGTTATCGCGATCGATAGCGGACCGGCGCATCTTGCGGACGCACTGGGAAAACGCCTGATCGTCTTGTGTGGCCCCGGCCATATCGGGCTGTGGGGGCCCACCGGACCGCGCAGTTGCGTCGTCCATCATCAGGACCGGACGCCCTGTGCGCCGTGCCATCAGGAAGCCTTTCGGTGTCATGCCGCCTGCATGGCGGCGATCAGCGTGGAGGAAGTGCTGGCTGCCTGCGCGCGCCTGGAGGGAAAAACGTAATGCGCGCGGCGTGAAGGATTACAAAAAACCATACGCGGCAAACGTCTCGAGCGAGTGTCGTCTTCGATGAAGTCATCGAGCCGAGTGCCGTTGGAATCGCGGGGAAGCCCGCGCCGTACGCAAGGAGGTGTCATGGAATGTTGGCAAAAACGTCGTGTCCTGGTGACAGGTGGAGCCTCGTTCATCGGTTCCCATCTCGTGGATGCGTTGGTTGAACGTGGGGCCACGGTGCGCCTTGTGGATGACCTTTCCAGCGGCCATCTGGAGAACATCCAGCACCACCTGGCCAAGCGCACCGTGGAGTTCATCCAGGCCGATCTGCGGGAACCGGGCGTGACGCGCGCGGCGATGCAGGGGATAGAGATCGTCTTCCACCTCGCCGCCGATCACGGCGGACGCGGCTATGTGGACCTCCACCAGGCTGGCCCCGCCTCCAACCTTTTCCTGGACGGCCTGGTCTTCTGGGAGGCCCGGCGCGCCGGAGTGGAAAAGGTGGTCTTCGCCTCCTCCGGCTGTGTCTATCCCAACTTCCTGCAAAACAACCCGGAGCAGGAACTTTATCTGACCGAAGACCTGGTCAAGCCGCCCTACGATGCCGACAATCTTTACGGCTGGGCTAAGCTTATGGCCGAACGGACCCTCCAAGCGTACCACCGGGAGTACGGCATGAAAACCGTCTCCTGCCGCTACTTCACCGTGTACGGACCCCGCGGGGTGGAGAACCACGCTGTCATCGCCATGATCGCCCGGGCGTTCATCGGCCAGAACCCCTTCGAAGTCTGGGGCGACGGCACGCAGGTGCGCAACTGGACCTACGTTGACGACATTGTGCAGGGAACTATTCTGGCCGCCGAAAAAATCGACGACGGCACGGCGGTCAACGTGGGCACGATGGAACGGATACGTGTCCTGGACGCGGTGCGGATGGTGCTGGAATACACCGGACACAAAGCGGAGATCGTCTTCCGACAGGACATGCCGGTGGGTCCGTTGAACCGCGTCGCCGACTATACTCTCGCCAAAAAGTTACTGGGCTGGGAACCCCAGGTGCGTTTTCGCGAGGGGTTGCGGCGTACCGTGGATTGGTATAGTGCCACCAAAGATCGCGACGAGGTCCGAAGGATTCTCGCCCGCAAGTTGACGGAACGCTGAAACGCGGGAAAACCGCGACGGGTCACCGCACGCGGCGAAAGCCCGTGCTCGGCTTATTCCGGTGGCACGGGGAATCACGGGGCCCGGATATGGCGACGGCAACACGGTCCGGCGTGAGCTGGTGGTTCATCGAGCGACACGGTGGGGAAAAGGGCGTTGTGCCGGCCGTATAGAGGGCTGCCCCCCGGCGTGCCTGTCATAGAAAAATGAGCGTGGCCGTCATTACAGGTTCAGCGGGTCTGGTCGGATCGGAAGCCTCCGTCCTGTTTGCTGCTCAGGGATGGGATATTGTGGGTATCGATAACGATATGCGCCGCGTTTTTTTTGGCGAGGAGGCGTCGACAGCCTGGAACAGCGAGAGACTCAAGCGCACCGTGGGCCACGCCTATCGCCAGGAAAACGTGGATATCCGCGATCGAGAACGACTCGACACGCTTTTCGGCCGCTACGGCAAAACTATCCGCCTGGTGATTCACGCCGCGGCGCAGCCATCGCATGACTGGGCCGCCCGTGACCCCTTCACCGATTTTGACGTCAATGCGGGAGGAACACTGAACATTCTGGAAGCGACACGACGACACTGCCCGGAGGCCGTTTTCCTTTTTCTGTCGACGAATAAGGTGTATGGCGACACGCCCAACCGACTTCCCCTTGAAGAACGGGAGTCCCGTTATGAACTGCCTTCGCAGCACACGTATTACGCCGGAATTCGTGAGGACATGTCGATTGACGCCTCGTTGCACAGCCTTTTTGGCGCCTCCAAAATTGCCGCCGACGTGCTTGTGCAGGAATACGGGCGGTATTTCGGCATGAAAACAGCCTGCTTCCGCTGCGGCACGATCACGGGGCCTCAGCATGCGGCCACGAAACTGCACGGTTTTCTGGGTTACGTGATGCGCTGCGCCATGACCGCCACCCCCTATACGGTTATCGGCTACAAGGGCAAACAGGTGCGGGACGCCATCCACAGCCACGATCTTGTCCGCGCGTTTGACGCGTACTTCACGAACCCTCGGGTAGGAGAAGTGTACAATATCGGCGGAGGCCGCTTCAGCCATTGCTCCGTGCTGGAGGCAATACGGCTGGCGCAAGAGATTGTGGGGCGGGAACTTCCCTGGTTGTATGACGACCGGCATCGTGTGGGAGACCACATCTGGTGGGTTACGGACAATGGTAAATTTCGCGCACATTATCCCCACTGGCGGCTCACCTATGATGTCGACCGTATAATGCGGGAAATCTACGCGTTCAATCAGGATCGCTGGAAGCCATGAACGCCAAGGGTAAATATAATCTGCTAGGCGTCCTGATAGACGCGACGGATTACGACACGGCCGTGTCCCGGATCCTGGATGCGGCCAAGCGCCGTGTAGGATTTTCTGTCGCGGCGGTGGCGGTGCACGGGGTGACGATCGGCGCGCGGGATAAAGTGCATCGGTACCGGCTGAATCGTATTGACCTGGTGACCCCGGACGGCCAGCCTGTGCGGTGGGCGTTGAACTGGCTGTATGGCCTCACGTTACAGGACAGAGTGTACGGCCCCGAACTGATGCTTCGGGTGTGCGCGGCGGCAGCGCAGGAGGGCCTTCCGATCTTCCTCTACGGAAGCGCGCCGGTTGTGGTGGAACGGCTTCGGGAACGGCTTCTCGATCGTTTCCCTCGGCTGATGATCAGCGGCAGCGAACCCTCGAAATTTCGCCGCCTCACTCACGAGGAGAAAATCGCAACCGTTTCTCGGATACGGCAGTCCGGCGCCAGGTTGGTGTTTGTCGGGCTGGGCTGTCCGTTACAGGAGGTGTTCGTGTACGAATACCGCGACGCGTTGGAAATGCCCGTTATTGCCGTCGGCGCGGCTTTCCTCTATCACGCGGGCTTCCTGCGAGAGCCGCCTCGCTATATCCAGCGCGCCGGTTTGCAGTGGCTGCACCGGCTTGCGCAAGAGCCGCGGCGTCTCTGGCGCCGTTATGTGATCCTGAATACGCAGTTCGTCCTGCTCTTCCTTTGCCAGCTCACGCGCCTTATTGCGTCAACGCCGGAGGATGCCCAACGGCCTGCCCGCGAGGAACGATACGGCTGAAATCGAAAAAACAAGGGAAAACTCTTTGTCGGAACCTACCCGGGCAGGGGAAGCGTTGGCCGGCGTTCGGCCTTGCCGCGAACCATCTTTCCGGACGGGATTCCTCCGCGTGCCGTGGGAAGACAACGTGTCGAGGGATCTCCAGCCGGATGTGATGCATGGAGCCTCCTGCATGAGTCAGTGGCACGGCGGACTTTCCCTGCACCTTACGCGCGCCCAAGAAAGGGGTACGCCGAGAAGGCCATGACATCCGACGCGTCATCGTTCTACGCGCGTACGGTGGATTGGCTGCTCCGCCGACGCATCCTCCGAGTCGACATGAAAATACTTGTCGTCTGCGGAGCCCAGCTCGATCGCGATGTGTTGTGGCGTGCCGGATGCACAGACGTCACCATCTCCAACCTCGACTCCGCGATTTTGGAGGACGGATTCGCGCCCTTCACAGGAAGTCGCCAGGACGCGGAAGCGCTCACGTACGGAAATGAACAGTTCGATTTCTGCATCGCGCACAACGGGTTGCATCATTGTTTCTCCCCCCATCGCGCGTTGTTGGAAATGTACCGCGTGGCCAAAGAAGGGGTCCTCGTGTTCGAGCCGCGGGATTCGTTTCTGACACGAGTAGGAGTCAGGCTCAACTTCGGTCAGGATTATGAAACGGCGGCTGTGGCGGCCAACAAGATGGTTGCCGGCGGCGTGCGGGATACGGGCGTGCCCAATTATGTCTATCGATGGACCGAGCGGGAGGTCGAGAAAACCATCCGCAGTTTCTCCCCATGGGGACGACCCCGGTTTCTGTATCGGTATGGCTTGCGTGTGCCGTGGGGACGGCTGCAAGCCATGAACAACCGTCTGTACGACTGGCTTGTCCGGTGTTTCCTTCCGATCCTTCAGTTCTTTTTCCTCTGTTTTCCCAAGCAGGCCAACGGCTTCGCTTTTGTCATCCTCAAACCGCAGATGCCTCGTGATCTTCATCCCTGGCTTGCATGCCAAAACGGCTAGATTGTGGCCAATACAGAATGGATGCTCCGACATTACGACTTCCGGAAAACGCGCAGAGTGCGAGAGAGAAATCCATGAGGAGCCCCTTCTCTGCCGCTGTGCCGGTGGTGCTTCTGTCGGGTCTGCTCGTGGGGCTTTTTGGCTTCATGGGCAATAGCCACGCGCCCCGCGTCTACGGGCCTTCGATTCTGAGCTGGCTCGCGCGCCAATGGAGCGCCCCGGGTACAGAGGCTATGCATGGATGGCTGGTCCCCGGGGTCAGCCTGTTTTTCCTGTGGCGGAAACGGCACGCTCTTGCGGCGGCGCGGTCCGACGCGGATGCGCGCGCTCTGGCGGTCGTGCTCCCGTGCCTGGTTCTGTATTGGGCCGGGTATCGCATGCAGCAGCCGCGGCTGGGGGTGTTGACCCTGGTGGGGCTGGCGTGGAGCATCCCCTGGTATCTGTTCGGCTTTCCGGTGGCGCGTCTCATCCTCTTTCCCTGCGCCTACTTGCTCTTTGCCATACCCCTTGGCCTTCTGGTTACCCCCATCACCCTGCCGTTGCGCCTCGTTTCCTCCGCGTTGGCCGCTGGGTTGCTCAATGGGTTCGGGATAGCCGTGCACCGGGTGGGAACGGCTATCCGCGATGCGGCGGGAACCGCCTTTGCCTTGGAAGTGGACGAGCCGTGTAGCGGCCTGCATTCTATGGTGGCCCTGGCAGCGGTGACCGCCGCCTACGGGTATGCCACCCAGAAAACGGCCTTGCGCGCGTGGCTACTCTTCCTTTCCTCCGCGCCCCTGGCCATCGTCGGAAATGCGACCCGCATCGTGACCATTGCGGTGGTGGCGCGCGCCTGGGGCATGGAACCGGCCCTGAAGCTGTACCACCATTTTTCGGCGTTTCTCGTTTTCCCCGTTGCCACCGCGCTAATGATGCTTCTCGGCGCCGCGCTGGAACGATGCGCGATGCGAAAAACGTCGGCTCCACCATGACACGCGCCCGTGTTCGAGCCTGTTGGATTCTTTCCGCGCTTCTCGCCGGAACAATGGCGGCCGTTCTCCTAACCGGCACGCCCCGGTTCGACCCCCGAATGCCGCTGACCGCGGAACTTCCCGACCGCGTGGGAAAATGGACGGGGCAAAGCGTCGTTTTCTGTCAGAATCCGCAATGCGCTGCAAAACAGGTCGGCCATCCGGTCAAGGGCCCGTGCACGCACTGCGGCGCGCCTCTTGCTGCGCTGTCGCCACGCGAAAAGGCTTTCCTGCCGCCCGACACACAGATTGTCCGCAAGGAATATGAACGTTCGGACGGCGCCGGTTTCCTCGTGACAATCGTCTTTTCGGGGATGGATCGGGCCGGCATTCATCCGCCCCAGTGGTGCCTGCGTGGGCAGGGCTACGTGATTCGCGGCGAGCGCGACCTGAACATTCACCTCGCCGAAGCGAGACGTCTGCGCGTACGGGTGCTCGACGTGGATTCCACCGAAACGCCTGGAGGCGCCAACCATGCGGCGCTGGCCTACTGGTTTGTCGGAGGCGGATGCGAGACGCCGAGCCGCCTTCTCCATCTTGTGCGCCTGGGACTCCGCGCGCTTTACCCGGGAGTTCAGGAGCGCGCGGCGTACGTCAGCGTGCTCACCCCGCGCGACCGTCAGGGCAAAGGGCATCTTCATCGCCTAGCCCGCTTCATCGAGCTGCTCCATCCCGCCATCCGTCCTCCGCCCTAAAGCGCCGATCTCCACGCCACTGCCCGCGCGGACCCTTTGCCCTTTCCTCCCAGCCCCGCCGGGACAATCTTCGGACATGTCACGGGAAGTCTCCTCCCTGTCCGGACGAACGTCTGCTTTGGACCCGGTAACCACTCGGCCTCTCCCGTCCGCCAGGCGCCAAGGCACGAGGGCCCGCCGACCTCACGCAAGGGGAGATAACAGACAGCGGGCTCAGTACGCGCCCTGAGCGAAAAGCACGGACCACAGAGTCCGCAACAAGATGCGAAGATCCAACACCCAAGAACGGTTCCGTAGATAGTAACTATCCAAAATGCACATGCTTTGGAAGTCCAGATCGCTGCGGCCGGACACCTGCCAGAGGCCGGTCAGGCCCGGCATTCCTTCGTGGCGGCTATAATGCCATTTTTCGCCATACCGCTCAAAATCACGCCGGGGTAACGGGCGAGGACCGACCAGAAGCATCTCGCCTCGACATACATGCAGCAGCTGCGGCAGCTCGTCCAGGCTGAAGCGCCGAAGCAGGCGGCCGGCGGGAGTGATCCGCGGATCGCGGCGGATCTTGAACAGGGTATCGTCGGACTCATTCAGGGCTTCAACCTCCGCCTGCATCCGATCGGCGCCGTGATACATGGTGCGGAACTTCACCATACGGAAAGGTTTTTGGTGCGCACCTATGCGTTCCTGCACGAAAAAAACAGGGCCACGGCTCGTCAGTTTGATCACAAGGGCCACGATTCCAACAAGTGGCGCCAGAAACACAAGCGCGGTGCCGGCGAACAGCACGGAACACACGCGCTGAACCGGCTCAAACCCGCGGGCGTGCGACGGGGATTCGAAGTGCACAAGGGGGGTTCCCAGAATCGTATCCGTGGGAATGTGGGCTCGATCCACCAGCACACGCATGCTGTCGGTGAGAATCTTGGCGGGGATGTCCAAGCGGCCCGTCGTATCCAAAAGCC
>FWPU01001343.1_pt1 | contig 74146 bp, 59 predicted proteins | sample 2228361 | NCBI WGS metagenome assembly FWPU01 (sample SAMEA103939777, study PRJEB20133) | metagenome | reverse complement strand
AAATGCCGCCCCTAGAATCTCCATTTCCACAGCGAGCGCACGGAGCGCAAGTCTACGCTGAGGTTCCGCTCATCATGCGGTTGAATTTCGCCATGAGTCGCGACTTGCGCCGGGCCGCATTGTTCTTGTGGATGACGCCTTTGACTGCAACGCGGTCCAACATGCTGATCGCCGCGCGAACCGCCTCCGCAGCCGCCTGCGGATCGCCTGAGCGGATCGCGGCCTCCGCCTTCTTGACGAATGTGCGGGCCGCAGTGCGATATGGCCGGTTCCGCTGGCGCCGCCGCTCAGCCACACGATGGCTCTTTTCCGCCGACTTACTGTTCGCCAAGGTCACTCACCTCATATTCATGGTTCAACCACAGACGGGCACACCAATAGACGGCCCGCTCACCGCATCTCAACGATGGTAGCAGGTTCGCACCCGGTCAACAACCGCGGTACTGCCGCAACCGATGCGGCGACAGGGCAAGAGAACAGCCCAACTGGTGAGGCTGGCGTACCGCTCGCATCCATGATTGAAACGCCAAACGGCGAAGTCAGCGTACCACCCTCCACCACTCCAAACCCAGTGACGTCGTTTGGCCGCAGTGCTGCGATCGTCGGCGCTGCGTTCATCGTAAGCCGCATGTTGGGTCTGCTCCGCGAGGTCATCTTCGCCCATCGCTTTGGCACGAGCGCGGAACTCGACGCATACATCAGCGCGTTCCGGATTCCGGATCTTCTCTTTCTTGTCGTGATGTCCGGCGCGTTCGGGTCCGCATTCATCCCGGTGTTTGCCGGCTTTCTTGCTCGCGGCGAGCGTGAGCATGCCTGGCGCCTGGCGTCCGCGGTCATCACGCTCGCGGCCACGACAGCGATCGTCATGGGCGCGGTCATGTTTGTGCTCGCCGACCCGCTCATGCGTTACATCGTTGCACCCGATCTCTCGCCAGAGGCGCATCGCCTCGCCACCCAAATGATGCGCCTGCTGCTCCTTTCTCCGATCCTGCTTGGCTTAGGAATCGCCGCTAAGGGGATTCTCGAAGCGCAAGATCTCTTTACCCTCCCTGCTCTCGCGCCGGTCTTCTACAACGTCGCCATCATTGTGGCCGCGCTCCTCCTCGCACCAATCTGGGGCATTAAGGGAGTCGCGGTCGGAGTGATCATCGGCGCCGCCCTCCATGTTGGCGTGCAGGTTCCTGGACTTGTTCGCACGGGTCTGGTGTTCCGCCCGACCTGGTCGCGTGCGACTCCTGGGCTCGCGGCTGTCGCTCGCTTACTCGCTCCGCGGGTAATTGGCCAAGCCGCGTTTCAAATCAACTTCATTGCCGTCAACCACTTTGCCGCTGCCCTCGGGGAAGGACGCGTCTCTGGCCTCAACTATGCGTGGCAGATCATGATGCTGCCGCACGGTGTCCTGGCGCTTAGCATCTCAACGGTGGTCTTCCCCACGATGGCCCGCGCCTTTGAGCATGGCGATTTGGACACAGTGAACCGAGCGTTCAGCCGGGCCCTTACACCGCTTCTCTTTTTGATCGTTCCAGCATCGGTGGGTCTCTTCGAGTTCCGCACCGCGATCATTCAAGCGGTTTTTCAAACAGGAGCATTTGGGGTGACCTCAACGGCGCTCGTCAGCGAGCCACTTGCATTTCTCGCTCTTGGGCTCACCGCATACGCGGTCGTTGAGATTCTGGCCCGCGCTTTCTACGCGCTCCAAGACACGAAGACGCCTGTTCTCACTGGCATCGCAATTATTATCCTCAACATCGCGCTTGGCGCGGTACTCTCGCCCCGCATCGGTCACGCTGGCCTCGCAATCGCACTGTCGGTTTCGACTGGTGTTGAAGCCATCGTGCTCTTTGCCCTGCTTCATCGCAGACTTGGCAGGCTGGACGGTGAGTTTGCATGGTGGTTCACACGCGTCGCCCTCGCGACCGCGGCCATGGCGATGATCACCGAAGCGATGCGCCCGCGATTGGAAGCAGCAACCGCTCCTGGCGCTGGCCCCAGGATCCTCCAACTGGGGTTGCTCGCGCTGGCAGTAGTCGCGGCCGCTTGGACTTACGCGCTCGCGGCGCGCATTCTCCGCATCTCCGAGCTCGACAGCATGCTCGACAGGGTGTTGCGTATGATGCCCTCCCGGCTGCTGACCCGGATCAGAAGCTAGTGGCATACCGCCCTCCGCTATACTTGAGGCATGAGTGTTGTGACCGAGGGAACGCCTCGATCGCGGACGGGCGAGCCACTCCCTCTTGAGCGAATCCGCAACTTTTGCATCATTGCCCACATCGACCACGGGAAGTCGACGCTTGCCGACCGGCTCCTCGAGCGTACGGGCACACTCGACCAACGAGAAATGGTTGAGCAAGTGCTCGACTCGATGGATCTTGAGCGCGAGAAGGGGATTACGATCAAGGCCCGTGCCGTCCGGATGCGCTATCGCGCACAAGACGGTGAGGAATACGAGCTCAATCTGATCGACACACCAGGTCATGTCGATTTCTCGTACGAGGTCAGCCGCTCGCTGGCCGCGTGCGAGGGCGCGCTGCTCGTCGTTGATGCCGCCCAGGGCATCGAAGCCCAGACAATGGCAAATGTGTACATGGCGCTCGAGCAGGACCTGGCGATCATCGCTGTCATCAACAAGATCGACTTGCCGAGCGCCGAGCCGAAAAAGGTGGCTGAGGAGGTCGGGAAGTTCATCGGCTTGCTTGAGGACGAGATCGTATTCGCCTCAGCCAAGCAAGGCATCGGGATCGATGAGATTCTAGAGGCGGTCGTGCGGAAGATTCCGCCTCCGCGTGGCAATGCCGCAGGCCCGACGCGAGCACTGATCTTCGATTCTCACTATGACCCGTACAAGGGTGTGATCGCCTACGTCAAGATCGTTGATGGGTCGTTGTCTCCAGGGGATCGCATTCTGCTGATGTCCACCGGCAAGGAGGCGGAAATTCTGGAGCTCGGCTATTTCTCGCCCGAGATGACTCCCGCGACACATCTGGGTACCGGTGAGGTCGGGTATGTCGCCACTGGGCTCAAAGTTGTGCGCGATTTGCAGGTCGGCGACACGATCACACTTGCCAACCGGCCTGCCGAGCAACCGCTTCCGGGATACCGGCCTGCCAAACCGATGGTCTTTGCCGGACTTTATCCGGTTGATGGCGAGTCGTATCCGTTGCTCCGCGACGCGTTGGAGCGCTTGAAGCTCAATGACGCCTCGTTGACCTTCGAGCCAGAATCGTCCATCGCACTGGGATTTGGATTTCGCGTTGGCTTCCTTGGCTTGCTCCACATGGAGATCATCCAGGAGCGGTTGGAGCGCGAGTATGGGTTAGATCTGCTCGCCACCGCCCCGAGCGTCGAATACGAAGTCAAGCTGCGTACTGGTAAAACCGTGCTCATCGACAACCCGGCCGCGATGCCCTCGCCGGGCGAGATCGAGGAAATTCGCGAGCCATGGATGCAAATCAACATCATCGTGCCCTCGCGTTACATTGGCAACGTGATGGAGCTTGTGACCAACCGGCGCGGCGTGTATCAGGAGATGATCTACTTGGACGAAGACCGGGTCCAGCTCAAATTCGACATGCCCCTCTCGGAGCTGATTGTTGACTTCTACGATCAGCTCAAGAGCCGGACGCAGGGATACGCGTCGCTGGATTATAGCTATGCCGAAATGCGGCCCGGCGATCTCGTCAAGTTGGACATTTTGGTCAACGGTGAGCCAGTCGATGCGCTTTCCATCATCACTCACCGCGACGATGCCTACACGAAAGGGCGGGAGCTTGTGACCGCGCTTCGCACTCTCATCCCGCGCCAGATGTTTGATGTGCCAATTCAAGCCTCAATTGGCAGCCGGATCATCGCCCGCGAGACGATTCGGGCCTTGCGCAAAAACGTGCTGGCCAAATGCTATGGCGGCGACGTCACCCGAAAGCGCAAGCTCCTGGAGAAACAAAAGGAGGGCAAGGCGCGGATGAAAATGGTCGGGAGCGTCGAGATTCCGCAGGAGGCCTTCATGGCAGTTCTGAGCTTGGGTGACAAATCAGCGACGGCAAAGAGCTAGGAGTGCGCCATGCCTGGTCATCTGACCATTGTCGGTCTTGGCCCTGGCGCCGCTGCCCAGCGCACCGTCGAGGTTCAGCAGGCCCTCGATAATGCTTCGCGCATTGTCCTGCGCACCGGCATTCACCCGCAGATCGAGGACTTGCTGAGCGATTCGCGCGTGTCCACGTGTGACGATCTCTATGCCATCGCCGGATCGTTCGACGAGGTCTACGAGCGGATCGCGGCCCGCATAGTTGAGATCGCGCGGGAGAGCGATCTCGTGTATGCGGTACCCGGCCATCCACTCTGGGGCGAGCGAACAGTGCTGCGCATCCTTCATGCCTGCGAGCAGGAGGGCATACCCGTCACGATCCTCTCCGGTCTGAGCTTCTTGGACGCGGTGGCCACACAGCTTCGGGTGGATCCGGTACAGAGTGAAGTGCAAATCCTTGATGGGCCGACCCTTGCCAGTTGGATGTCCGAGGAGCCGTTCAACGGCGGGCTGCTCGATCTCAGCCTGATTCGCCCATGCCTCATTGCTCAAGTCTATTCCCGTGCCGTGGCCTCGGTTGTCAAGCTGGCGCTCATGCGCGTGTACCCTGACGATCACCAGATCACGGTGATCACGGCTGCGGGAGTCGCGGGTGAGCAGCGCATTGTCCAGTGCCCTCTCCACGAGCTTGATCACCAGGAAGTCAATCATCTGACGTCGGTCTGGGTTCCCCCACTCACCCCGTTGTCCGCGAGCCGGTCGCCCGCCACGTTGCACCGGCTCACCGGGCTCCTGCGCTCTCCCAATGGCTGCCCGTGGGACCGCAAGCAGACCCACGCATCGTTGATTTCGGCAGCCCTTGAAGAAGCGTACGAAGTCGTTGATGCTATTGAAGAGGGCGATGCTGATCATCTCGCAGAGGAGCTTGGTGACCTCTTGCTGCAAGTCGCGTTGCACGCCCAAATCGCCGAGGAGGAAGGCTCGTTTACCGTCGAAGATGTCTATGACCACGTGAACCGGAAGTTGGTACGCCGCCACCCTCATGTGTTCGGTACCGTCATTGCGGAAACGGCAGAACAAGTGCGCGTCACGTGGGAAGAGATCAAGACTGAAGAACGGCACCTGACCGGACGGCCGACCGAAGAGCAGGACGCCTTCGATCGTCTGCCGCGGTCAATGCCAGTCCTGACTCGGCTGAGCCGGGTGTTGCGTTCACGTGCTGAAACACCTGCCACTTCTGATGCCGAGCGTGAGCGCATCGCCGACTATTTACTGGGCGCGGTTCAGGCAGCCATTCATGCCGGACTTGATCCCGAGCAGATTCTTGAGGAAGCCTACCGGCGGCGCCGGCAGACAGGCACTCCAGCGTGAAGCGAGCCGCTTGTGGGCGCGGTATGCTGGAGAAGCTGGCGCCGTCGCACATTTGCTACGTGAAGGAGAGCGATAGCTAGCGTGAGCACACCCTACGATATTGATCCACGAACGCTTGACAAACTCACTTGCGGCAGTCTCCGCGCCAGCGATGCCGGACGCCACGTGTCTCTCGCCGGATGGGTGAACCGGCGCCGGGACCTCGGAGGGCTGATTTTTATCGATCTCCGCGACCGGTATGGCATCACCCAGGTCGTCTTCAATCCCGAGGTCTCACCCACCGCTCACGAGGCCGCCGGAGAGCTCCGCAACGAATACGTCATCCATGTTGACGGTATAGTCCGGCACCGGCCACCGGGCACGGAAAATCCAAAGCTGGCGACGGGCGACGTTGAGATCGAGGCGCATGCAGTCGAGATTCTCAATCCCTCGCTGACTCCGCCGTTTTATATCAACGAAGATGTTGAGGTCGACGAGAGTCTCCGGCTAGAGTACCGCTACCTTGATCTCCGCCGCGCGCGCATGCAACGCAACATCATTTTGCGCCACCGGATCGTGAAGCACATGCGCGACTTTCTCGATGCCCGCGGCTTCGTCGAAGTGGAAACGCCTTGCCTGATCAAGAGCACACCTGAAGGGGCGCGAGACTTTCTCGTTCCTAGCAGCGCCTTCCCCGGTATGTTCTACGCCTTGCCGCAATCGCCGCAACAGATGAAGCAGTTGCTGATGGTAGCAGGGTACGACCGGTACTTCCAAATCGCCCGGTGCTTCCGCGACGAACCTCAACGGGCAGACCGCCAACCGGAGTTTACGCAACTTGACATCGAGATGTCCTTTGTCCAAGAGGCTGATGTCATGGGGCTCATCGAGGAGCTCTTTATTGACCTGACACAACGATTCACGGACAAAAGAATCCAACAGATCCCGTTCCCTCGCCTAACCTATCGGGAAGCAATGGAGCGGTTCGGCAGCGACCGGCCGGATCTCCGCTTCGGTCTGGAATTGAAGAATGTCACATCAGCATTGAGTGGCACATCATTCCGTGCCTTCGCCAGTGTGATTGCAGACGGCGGCGAGGTCAAAGCTCTTGTCGCTCCAGGCTGCGCGGGCTACACCCGCCGGGAAATTGATGAGCTCACCGAGCTTGCCAAGCGGGCAGGTGCGAAGGGTTTGGCCACGATCGCGATGACAGCCGAGGGCATTCGATCGCCGATCGCAAAGTTCCTTTCACCCGCTGAACTCGAAGCACTAACCACCGGCGTCGGTGCACAAACTGGCGATCTGGTGCTGCTCGTTGCCGATCAACCTGCCATCGTTGCGAAATCGCTGGCTGCCCTGCGAGACGACCTTGGGCACCGGCTTGGTCTCGCCGATCCCAACGTTTTCGCCTATTGCTGGGTGTACGAATTTCCGCTCCTGGAGTGGGATCCCGAAGGACAGCGATGGGATGCCACCCACAATCCCTTCTCAGGTTTCTATGAAGAAGATCGCCCGCTTCTTGACACGGATCCCGCCGCCGTTCGAGCCCGGCAATACGATCTCACGCTCAACGGTCATGAGATTGGCGGTGGCAGCATCCGCATCCACCGCCGCGAAGACCAAGAGCGCATCTTCCTGATGATGGGACACTCCCGCGAGGCGCAGCAGGAACGATTTGGCGCACTGCTCGACGCGCTTGAATATGGAGCACCGCCCCACGGCGGGATAGCCATGGGCATCGACCGGTTTGTCATGCTAGCCGCGGATGAAGAGAACATTCGCGAAGTGATCGCCTTCCCGAAGAATCAGCGGGGCATTGATCTCATGTTCAAAGCACCAAGCCCGGTGCCAGAGGAACAGCTCGAAGAGGTCGGACTAATGCTCAAGCCGGATGTGGTCCCGGTTCGCTAGCGCATCTTGCGTGTCTGACGCGCGGACACCGAGAGGTCAGACCCTCACGATGCTCGCGCGTCAGGTTTCAGATAGCTCCTATCCGATCCACTTCTGCTTGTTTGTGACGTAGTCAACCAGGATGTATTCGCCAAGCCGCTCAGGCGTGGCGACGAACACGCGGCCGCCGTTGATACGCATCAGGTCATTGACAAATTGAATCATGTATGGTGACCGCTCCAGCATGAAGGTGTTGATGGTGATCTTGTCGCGCGTGCACCGAATCACTTCGCGCAAGGTCTCCTGAAACGTGCGTGGCATCGGTGGCCAGTGGAAAAAGACCTCGCCATTCTCCATGTGCGCCGTCGGCTCGCCGTCGGTGATGATGATGATCTGCCGGTTCGTGCCTTTGTGCCGCGCCAGCAGCTTCCGGGCAAGCTGGAAGCCATGCTGCATGTTCGTTCCGTATTGAAACTCGTTCCACGTCAACGTTGGCAAATCAGAGGGCTTCAGCTCCTCTGCCAGATAGGAGAACCCGACAATATCGAGCGTGTCACGTGGATACTTGGCGCGAATCAGAGAGTCAAGCGCCAGAGCGATGCGCTTCGCCGCAGTAAAACAGTCGGAGTAGAACATCGACCGGCTCATATCGACCATCAGGACCGTTGAGGATCGTGTCACGTATTCTGCACGGTAGACCTCGAAGTCCTGCGGGTCGAGCTTGACTGGCGTTCCTGCTCCTCGGCGCTGCACCGCGTTCATCACCGTCTTCGGCAAATCGAGGAGAAAAGCGTCGCCAAATTCATATGGCTTACTGTCGTCAGTCCGCTCGCCGGGTCCACCCGGACGTTCAAGCTGGTGCTGGCCGAGCCGGTCCTTGTTCAATTGCGAAAAGATGTCGATGAGCGCCTTTTCGCCGATCTTCCGCACCCCTTGAGGTGTGAGCTCGTACCCCCGGCGCGTCTTTCGGATATAGCCAGCATCTTCAAGCAGCTTGGCGATCTGGCTGAGTTGCTGCATTTGCTCCAGGGCATCCTCACCCAGCAAATCGCGCACCTTGTCGTCATCAAGATTGGCGAAGTCGTTCCAGTCGCGAACCTCTTTGAGATCTTGCTCAAGGTCGTCATACCCCTTGAGACGATCCATGAGACGCATGGCTTCTGCCAGCGTCAGCGATTCGTCGCCACTAAATTGATAACCTCGTCGCCAATCCTCCGACCACATCGTCTGGGCGAGATTCTCTTGCAGCCGGGACATCTCCGCTTGCAACCCAGGATCTTCCAAGATCGCTTGCATGAGCCCCTGGAGTTGTGCGCGCTGCTCCGGCGTCATGCTCTCCATGAGCTGCTGCATGGCCGCCATTTGTTGCTGCATGCGCTGCAGGAGGTCGTCCAAGCTCTTCACATCGGGGCCAAAGAAGTGACCCCACTTGTGCATGAACTGCTCGAAGCCAGGATCCTCTCCCCGCTGCTTCGCCTCCAGCATGTCGTTGAGATCGCGGAGCATCTGCCGCATCTCCGCGATTTGCTCAGGGGTCATATCGCTCAGCGCCTGTTGCAGCCCCTGAAACGTCTGCTGCAACACCTGTTGCTGGAGCATCGCCAGGAGGTCCTGGAACTTTTGCCGAGCTCCCGGGTCCATGAACTCATAATCTTGGAGACCGCGAATGGCGCCGGCAGGATCGGCGGGGAGATTGTCAAGCTGCTCTCGCTTCTTTGCCGCCAAATTTTCCAGCATCCGCTGGAGGTCCTCGTCGTAGGCGTCGCTCTCTGACCCGCCGGTCGATTCGGTGGACTCTGCTTGCCCCGATTGGTCCGGCGCGCCAGGCTGCTGTTGTGTCCGTTCCTTCGCGCGTTGCAGCCGCTCCCGTCCCTCTGCGACCCTTCGATCGATGCCCTCGCGCTCAGTCTTGATGACATCCTGAAGGCGCTCTCGAATATCATCCAGAATTGAGCCAAGATCGTACCGGTTGAGTTGCTCTTGGCGCTGCTGCCGCACGCGGTTTAGGAGCTCACGAAGGCCAGGCAGGCGGTCGCCTTCGGGCCGGTCGATGCCTTCCCAAAACAACCGCCGTAGCGCATTGAGGATATCGCCGTCCCGCATGAGTTGGTCCGACATCGCCCGCATCAGGTCGTCCGCATCGAGCGGGCTGACCTGTTGCGTCCCATCCCACCGGGTATACCGGGTGCCGAATCGATAAATGGCCATGATGGCGCTCCTTCTGGCCGCACCTCGCCTGCAAGAAGGGAGCTACCGGTGGTAGCGTGCTGGTCCGCCACCGCGCTCCTTATTCAGCTTCCGGTTGAGATGCAGCCCTTCGAGCACAAACTCGACAGCAGAGGCGACCGCGGCCGGGTTGCCGCCGACGCCCAGCTTGTCAACGGCTTCCCGCATGCCGTCAAGGTGACTTAGCTGATGGACGTAATCCATGGCCGGCATAAGCTCAGATGCCTCGACGACCAGTCCATTTTCGAACGCGAGAATGAGCCGGTCGAACTGCCGGACGGAGAAATGCCGGTTGAACACGGTCACAACAGCTTGAGAGATGAGCTTATCAACGATCTGCTCCTCACGCACTTCGCCAAGCGTTTCAAGCTCGATCTTGCCCGTCGTCGATGCGTGGAGAGCCGCCAGATCTGATATCCGCGGCGCTGCTTGGCGCTCACCCAGGCGGATAGCGCGCCGTGTCGCGTTCGAAATGAGGTTCTCATAATTCGCCACGCTCATGCGCACGGAGACACCAGATCGCTGCGACACCTCATGCGATCGCCGTGCGCTGTGCGTCAATTCAGCGACAATCTCCTTCATAAACGGCGGAACCGTCATCTGGATGCCCGCCGTGTCGAAGACCGTCCTCTCCTGCTCCATAATCTCGATCTCAAGTTCGGTGGTCTCCGGGTAGTGCGTGCGAATCTGCGAGCCATACCGGTCCTTGAGTGGCGTGATGATGCGGCCCCGATTTGTGTAGTCCTCGGGGTTGGCTGAAGCCACGACGAGGACATCGAGAGGAAGCCGGATTTTATAACCACGGATCTGTACATCCCGCTCTTCCATGATATTGAGCAAGCCGACCTGGATGCGCTCGGCCAGGTCTGGTAGCTCATTGATCGCGAAGATGCCGCGGTTGGTTCGCGGGATGAGACCGTAGGAGATGGTCAGCTCGTCGCTGAGATACCGTCCCTCGGCAACCTTGATCGGATCTACCTCGCCAATAAGATCAGCGATCGTTGTATCGGGTGTTGCCAGCTTTTCGCCGTAGCGCCGGTCGCGTGGCACCCAATCAATCGGCGTCTCATCCCCGAGCGACGCGACCAGATCCCGCGCGTACTTAGAGACTGGGTTGAAGGGATCGTCGTTGATCTCCGACCCTTCGACAATCGGAAGCCAGTCATCAAGCAAATTGACGAGACTGCGCGCAAGGCGCGTCTTCGCCTGGCCCCGCTCCCCCAGGAAGATGATGTCCTGACCAGATAGGATAGCGTTCTCGATCGCGGGGATCACGGTCTGATCATACCCGAGGATGCCAGGAAAGAGTTCGTCCCCTTTCCGGATCTTGGTGATCAGATTCGAGCGCATCTCTTCGCGCACGGAGCGCGGTCGATAGCCAGACTCACGCAACTCGCGCAATGTCCGAATCTCGGGTTTTGGAGTGGTAACGGGTGAAACTGACATGCGGGATATCCTTGGTCGAGGCGACCGGAACGAAGCCGGTGCGGCGTCAACGAGGCGGGCGTCGGTTGTCATGCGCCCGCTGGCGCGTCCGACGCGCTATCTTCATCCTACACGCGACGCTGGGGAGTGTCGAGCCATTTCCGGCAAATCCTAACCGAATGGGCAGGTGTGAGTAGCGATTCGCACGCTTGGCGTCCAGCGAATTAGGTGAACCGTCGGCCGGTTCTACCGATAATCGGTCACAGGCTACAAAATTCACCCATTGATCTTGAGATTATGAATCTCACAGGCGAATTGCTTGTCAAAGGCCCCTCGCTCGCCACCAAGCTCTACGAAGAGATCAGTCGCAGCACGATAGTCCACGACGAGCGGCGACGCCTGCGTCTCCCGGAACGCGATGGGGCAAACGGCAATGCTTTCGGCATAGTTTCCCGCCTGCAGCCAGGCGATCGTGCGAACCGCCCGCCGGATTGACCCGCCATCCCGCCACGCATCAAGGATGACAACGAGCCTGGCAGCCGCGATTGCCGCCGCCGGCAACCGCAACGGAGAGGCAGATAGCTGATAGATCAGTTCTTCCACGTTGGAGGCATGTGCGGTGGCCAGGAGTTGGTAGCCACGTTGCGCCAGGTCGAACGCCGTCCGCGCACCCTGTCCCCAGAGGTAAACAGGAAGGTGCGGGCTGAGCTCGTTGATGAGCAGGGTTGTTGATCCAGGAGTGGTCTCGCGCACGAAGTCGAATGACTCGTACGACCCTCGCACATAGACGAGACGGGTATCCGCAGGCACAAACGCGAGTAGCGAGGTCAGCAGCGTCGTCTTTCCAGCTCCGCTTGGTCCGGCTGCGACAATGCAGGATGCTCGCCGGCCCACGAGGAGGCCAAGCACGGCCATCGCTTCGGCCGAGATGACACCTTGGGCAACGAGATCCGGCGCTGGAATGACCGCCGATCGGACCCAGCCGGGTCCCCACCAGAAGAATGGCTCCTCGTATGCCCGGCGTCCTTGCGACGTGGATTTGAGCGTTTGCGCGAGCGACGGTGTGGGACCGATCTGGAGCGACATCACTGATCAGCCTTGCGCACGGCGGTATATCGCCAAAAGATGGTGGATGCGGCCAGCACAAGGACACCGCCCCCCCCGGCCACGGCCAGTCGCACGCCGACCATGTCTCCAACCACACCCGCGATGAGTGAGCCTGCCGATGGCACGCCGACCAGCGTAAGGAGGTAGAGACTCATAACCCGGCCGCGCAATTCACCAGGTACGGACAATTGGATCAGCGTTGCCGTCATCGCCCCGGTGATTGCACTGGCGAATCCTACGAGCACCAGCGCAGGTAACGCCAGCCCATACCACGGCGCGGAAGCGAAGGTCGCGAGGAAGATGGCTTGCGTCAGCGTGGCCGCCATCACCCATTTACCTTTATGTCGAATATCGCGGCGAGAAGCAAGCCAAAATGCACCTGATAGCGTTCCGAGTCCTCCGGCCGAAACGAGAAACCCGAACGCGGTGGAGCCAACGTGGAACTCGTCGCGCGCAAAGACCGCCAGCAGCGGGGTGTACGATCTGGCACAAAGGCCTGAGACCAGCGACAGCAAGAGGAGGCCACGCAGGAGCGGCGAGCCGGCGACGAAGCGGACGCCGGTCGAAATGGAGTGAAGCACCCCTGACGCATGCGACGAGGCAGCATGCTGCGGCACGCCACGCATTCGGGCAAGCGCCGCCAGCGTGGCGAAACACGACAGGGCATTGACGGTAAAGACACCCGATACGCCGATAACGGGAATCAAGGAACCAGCGATAGCTGGGCCAACGAGCGCAGCGCCAGTAAAAGCGACTGAGTTGAGCGATACGGCAGACGTGAGTTCGTCTCGCGAGACGATATCCGGCAGGATCGCATGCCGTACCGGAGAATCGAACGCCAGCGTGACGCCGTTGGCGAAGGCGTAAGCCAGCAAGAACCAGACGTTGATGCGGTCAAGGAGCGTCAGCACGGCCAGCGCCGTGCTCAGCGCAAGGTAGATCGCCTGGACAAGCCAGAGCAGCCGGAGTCGCGGCACCCGGTCGGCAATGGCTCCGCCAATGGGCGGCAACACGAGCATCGGTACCGCGAACGAGGCCGCGATCATACCCAGCCAAAATGCCGACCGCTCTGGCTGGAGCTCGGTGACGAGCCAGCCTTCCGCTGTCGAAGCCATCCATGTCCCGGCGTTGGAGATCAGCAACCCGATCCATAACAAGCGAAAGTTGCGGGATCTCAACGCCGCGAACCGTGCCCCAGGCGCCCGAGGGTGAAGTTGCTGCCCGGTATCGGTCGAGGCAGGTGCGGAGGATAGGTCCTCTGCCATCGTGGAGCTTGCTAAGGCGGGCCGGGTCGGTGCACTCATGGCCAGGCATGGTAGCACGAGTTTCGCGATTCATGACATGTCATCGCGCATTCTTAGACGGACTTGACCTCCCTCCCTGAAGCCTGGGCAAGCACCGCGATAAATGGCAGGTCTTCGAACTGGCGACGGAGCTGCAAGCCAAACCCGACGAGCAGCGATTGGGGCGCTTCAAACCCGATATACCTGAGCGGCACATCAATAAGCCGCGCCTGGCGGCGGTCGAGCAGCGTGCATAGATCAACCTGGGCGGCGCCACGCTGTCTCAGCCACCTAGTGAGGTATGCCAGGCTGAGTCCCGTGCTAACGATATCTGCGATCAGCACAATGGTCCGGCCAGCCACCGTCTGGCGTGGCCCACGGCGGACGCGCACCCGGCGATGGCCGCTGCGCGTTGTGAATCGCGTGATCATGATCCGATCGGTGTCAAAATCCACACCGAGCGCTGAAAGCTCCGCGGTCAGCGCCCCTATGAAGGCATCTGATCCCGGATGGACAGCAATGAGCAATGGCTTCGATCTCGCCTCACCAGCACCGCGCTGGGCGGGATCAGCGGTAGATCGCTTGGAACCGGTCGATCCCCAGGCTTCGTCGCCAAATAGTGGACGTGCGTTCACTGCGCGAGCTTCAGTGAAGCCTATCGAAACCCCCTCACCCCGCGCGGCGCTGCACAGATCGCACGCGAGGTCGGCCGCCAGCTCACGGACGCGCTGCTGAATCGTGTCAGCGTCGAAAAGCGTTTGTCCGACTACACAACCATCGAGGCCAGACTCGGGACTCCGGTAGCACTCGACAAGCCTGTCGTAGTCCCTGCGGTAAAGGAGCTTAATACGGATGTGGGGATATCGCTCGCGCAACTGCCGGATCTTCCGGTTCTTCCGCGTCACCAGCCGCTGGCGCATCGTTGTGAGTTCGATGTACAGCCGGTGATCGGGCAGATAAAAGTCTGGTGTGAACATCTCGATGGGCCGTCCGTCGCTGGCAAAGGCCAGCGGGAAGGTTGTTGGCTCATAGGACCACCGGATGCGGTAAAAGGTCAAGAGGCGGGAAAGATTTGCCTCGGCCGGATGTGCGAAGTCCGATTCCTGGACCTCTCGCACCAGTTGCCAGGGAAGAGGAAGCGCCTTCTGCACCACGTGAGATTGATGAGCAGGAGCCTCTGTGCTCGCTCCGGCCTCTCCTGAGAGTCCGTCCGCGAGATCCCTTCCCTCCTCCGATGCCACTCGATCCCCCTCATTGCAGACAGAACTGACCAAGCGAAGCGCAATCGCTGCGCGCCGTTCCAAATCTTGCCGCCGCACACGACAAGCTGACCTGTGATTGTTGGGGCTACACCCGCGGGGGTACCTTCATTGTGGCACACTCGAGCCGCCACGACAAGCACTCCCCTGCCCGAAAAGTCCAGTGACTATCAGTCATTTCGGCAATAGCACCATGCCAAGCATCTGCTTCGAGATGAGGCGACCCGGCTACGCTCGGCGCGTCTTTACGCCAACCTGCTGGCAAAACTCCAGCACTGGACAAGAAGAGCACCGCGGAGCAACGCGAGTGCAGATATATTTGCCGAAGGGGACCAGAAGCTTGTTGATTTCAACCTTATACCGGTCGGGCAACAGGCGCTCGAGCTCGGCCATCGTCTGCTCAGGTGTGTTCGTGCGCACAAATCCCCACCGGTTGGTCACGCGGTGGACGTGGGTGTCCACAGCAACGACCGGGTGCCCGCAGGCTATCCCGAGCGTGAGATTGGCACACTTTGGACCGACGCCACGAAATGACCGGAGGACCATCGGGTCACACGGAAGCTCGCCACCAAACCGCTCCAGCGTGATCCGAGCGATCTCGGCAATGTCCTGCGCCTTGCGCTCGTGAAACGTCGCTGGCGAGATCAGAGCCTCAATGTCCTCAACCGATAGGCTCGCAACCGCCGCTGCGTTCGGAGCAACCGCGAATAGGCGCCTTGCTGCGGGCAACGTGACTTCCTCAAGCGTTCGCACCGAGATAAGACAGGCGACAAGCTGTTGAAAGGGAGAGCGAAAGCCCTCCTCCGCCAGCTCAAAAATCGCGGCCTTTGGCAGCGTAGCAACGGCGATGCGGACGCGCTGCATGACCTCGTCAATATCAAAGGGTCGCTTCCCGAGCCTGTTCACCAGTACAATGCCGTTTCGTAAGGGCTCATTTAGCCAGCCGGATTGCCATGGGGATCCACAATTCCGGATCTCGCCTGTCGCGCGGAAAGGACGCACGATGACCGAACGAACGCGTTTCCTCTTGGACGAGTCAGAACTTCCAACCACCTGGTACAACATCTTGCCAGATTTGCCGAAGCCATTGCCGCCGGTGCTCCATCCCGGCACTGGGCAGCCGATCGGCCCGGCTGACCTGGCTCCGCTCTTTCCCATGGAAGTGATCAAGCAAGAAGTTAGCCAGGAGCGATACATCCCGATCCCCGAGGAGGTGCTCGCCGTGTACCGGCTTTGGCGGCCAACGCCTTTGCATCGGGCGCGCCGGCTGGAGCGAGCGCTTGATCTCCCTGACAATATCCGGATCTTTTACAAGTATGAAGGCGTAAGCCCGGCCGGAAGTCATAAGCCGAATACTGCTGTGCCCCAGGCGTTCTATAACAAACAGGAAGGGGTCAAACGCATCACAACGGAAACCGGAGCCGGGCAATGGGGCAGCGCGCTGGCGATGGCCTGCTCCTTCTTCGGCCTGGAGCTCAAGGTCTATATGGTTAAGATCAGCTACGTGCAAAAGCCGTACCGCCGGATCCTGATGGAGACCTGGGGGGCGAAATGTGTTCCGAGCCCGAGCCCTGATACCCACGTTGGCCGGGCTATCCTCGCCCAAGACCCCGAGTCCACAGGATCGCTCGGCATCGCCATCTCCGAGGCAGTAGAGGATGCTGCCTCCCGCGAGGACACGAAGTATTCGCTGGGTTCGGTGCTGAATCACGTCCTCCTGCACCAAACGGTCATTGGCCAGGAGGCCCTAAGGCAACTGGAAATGGCCGACGCGTGGCCAGATGTTGTCATCGGCTGCGTTGGTGGCGGCTCCAATTTCGGGGGCCTAACGCTGCCGTTTGTGCGGGAAAAGCTCGCGGGCAAGAATATCCGGATCGTCGCTGCTGAGCCGGCTGCCTGCCCCTCCCTCACGAAGGGTGTTTACGCCTACGATTTCGGTGACACGTCGATGCTCACCCCGCTCATCAAGATGCATACGTTAGGGCACACGTTCATCCCACCCGCGATCCACGCCGGCGGACTCCGCTACCACGGAGCAGCGCCTCTCATCAGCCACTTGCTCGAGCTTGGACTCATCGAGGCCAAAGCGGTCAAGCAGCGTGCAGCCTTCGAGTCCGCCATCCTCTTCGCTCGCCACGAGGGCATTCTTCCGGCGCCCGAGCCAACGCACGCGTTGCGCCTTGCAATTGAGGAAGCGCAGGCCGCCAAGGAGGCTGGTGAGCCCCGCACGATTCTCTTCGGGTTGTCAGGGCATGGGCATTTCGACCTGTCGGCGTACGACAGCTATCTCTCCGGATCCATGCAGGACTACGAGCACCCAGAAGCAGCCATCCAAGAGGCGCTTACCCATCTCCCGAAGGTGGCGGTGTAAGGCGGAAGGCGAGCTAGCACACCAAACGATCAGGCCGAACGCGCGGCCGGGGTGAACAGCATGTCACCCCGGCCGGTTGCACCCTGGGGTGGATAAGACCCACTACATCCGGCGGCGCTGGTTGTAGGCCGCAACGTACCGCCGGGCTCCAGCTTTAATCTGATCGCCGTTCTCCCGCCAGATGTGTATGACCGACGGTGCAATCGACACCAGAATGATGACCACGATGATGGGCAGCAGATACTTGTCAACGCTTGGAATGGCGGTGCCGAGGAAATATCCGGCGCACGGCACGCCAATTGCCCAAAGCACTGCACCCACGACGTTGAACAGCGCAAATCGCGGATAACGCATCGCGCCAACCCCGGCAATGATTGGCACGAAGGTCCGCACGATCGGCAGGAAGCGGGCTAACACCACTGCTTTTCCACCATGCCGCTCGAAAAATGCCTCGGCTTTGACCAGATACTGCGGCTTGAACAATCGCGATTCTGGGCGACGGAACAGCGAGCGTCCCACCCGGTGCCCAAAAGCGTAACCAACAGCATCGCCCGTTACCGCGGCAACGAAGCACACCGGCACCAGAATCCAGATATTCAGATAGTTCTGCGACGCCAGGAATCCAGCAGTGAACAAGAGGCTGTCTCCTGGCAAGAAAAACCCCACGAGCAAGCCCGTCTCAGCAAAGATGATCACAAAGAGCCCGATATAGCCAACCGCGCGAATCAAACTTTCGAGATCAAAATGCGGCATCTCACCCCCTGCGAGTCTATGCGAAGCGACCGGCTCAGGTTTTGCGTCTTCGATGCGGACAAGCGGCGCGTGCCGGTCCGTTGAAGCGAGTATAGGCGGCACGGGGGGAGAGCACAATCGTACGGGCAGGTCTTCGGCACCGCAAGCCCGTCATGACGATGGAGCCGGAGCGCCCAGCAGATGTGTCCACAGGTAGCGGGCGGCCCACGCGCGCACTGGCTTCCAAGAGCCAGCGAGCACGCGCACCTCATCGTGTGTCAGATCTGGATCGCTATAGGCAACGCGCGCCGCGCGCAGCAAGGCTGCGTCCCCCTCGGGAAAGGCGTCAGGCACTCCTAAGCCCCACAGCAGCGCCGATTCTGCGGTCCAGGGACCAACCAGCGGGAGACGCCGGAGTTGCTCGCGTGCCAGGTCCGGCTCCTGGCGCGCCTCCTCGGACGACAGCAGCCGTCCCTGGAGATGGGATTCTGCTGCTGCGATCAAGGCAATCGCCCGGCGCATGGTCACACCGGATTGGCGGATTGTCTCCGGCGCGGCGTTCGCGAGGAGGTCGGGTCGCGGCATTGGATAGAAGATCCGGTCTGCCAACATGATCCCTGGATGCACCAGCGCAGCCAGGCGGCACTCTGTCACCGCAGCGGCAGTGACGGAGATACTCTGCCCCACGATCGCGCTCACCAACCCGTCAAAGAGATTGCCAGCCGCAAAGGGGCGCAAGCCAGGCAGCCGGCTCTGCACGGAAGCCATAACTGGGTCGGCGAACCAGGGAGGCTCGTGCCCGATGCCGAGGATGGCCCTGGCCCACGCTTGATCGCCATCTGGCTTGGCAGTGCCTGAAAATCGCAACAACGAACGCTCGGTGCGATCCTGTGAGACCACACGCCAAACGACCGTATCCCCTTCCCACCCAACCCACCAAAACCGCTCGGCGATCCAATCGGTATTCGGCCAGCGGCCCTTCGCCCACACAACAGGGGCGCACGTCTGCGCGAGTGAGTATCCCTCCGGCACAATCAGCGAGCGAGGGTTGACACGTAGTTGGGCAGTGATATCCCGAGTATCCACGTGCTGCATCGGCTACATGCCAGGTCCAACCCGCTACGTAGCCCGAAGCAACGCCGCCGTACGGACGTAAGCTGGAGGCATGGCCACTGTCCGCAGTCCATCGCAATGAAGAAATTCGGCAGTACACGGCAACGACTCAACGTAGCGGATCGTCTGGCCTCGCTGGCACGTTGCCTGACCGAGGAGCGTGCGGCATGTGCCCTCCGCCAATTCCAACGATGAAAGAGAGCGCCATGTCTCGATTGACGCCCGGCTGCGCACGCCAGCGAGGTACCAATCGCCGTGCGGCGTGAATCCCGCGACGATGTCAGCTAACGCGAGACTGGTCAATCCGGTGGACACTATGCGCACGGAGAGCCCGATCACGTCTGAGCGGATCGCAACGATCCGGGCGAACGCCCGCTGCCGGTATTCTTCCATTGCATCCAAGACGGTTTGGTCCGACTCGGCTGCGTCGGAATCGGGCGCAAACAACTCAACGTCGTGCGGCAGTGCTCGGGACAACAAGGCTGCATCGGCGATTGACCGCGCCACGACGCCAATGGTCACGCCATTCACCGCCACCACGATCCCCAGGTTGTCCAAAAGGAGCGCCAAATCCAGGTCGGAAAGGCGCCTTGCCCCTTCGGCACAGCCGTGACGCATGCAACGTGGGTGCGCCACCAGGAGAATTGCCTGCCGAACGCTCACTCGCCGCTGCGACGCTGCGCCTGCCTGGCTCATGACTCGCCAGCTACGGTGCCAGCCATATCCGGACTGACACGATACACCGCCCCTTGTGGACGATAGTCCGAGACAAATGTGTCAGCCAGGATAAGGGTACCGTCTGTGCTGAAGACTCTGCGGTGGACGGTGACGCGCATGCCATCGCGAACCGGCTGGTCGAGAACGACGGAGCCGGCCGGGAGGTCCGGATCAACGCTCTCCGATTCGCCCCACCCCGGCACGAGATCCTCAAAAATCGGGTCGTCAATCTCCACCAGGTAATGGCTCTCCGGACCGAAGATGGTAACGGTCAGGAGCGTCTCCTCTGTGACCTCGATCTGAATCAACAGCCAGCCCGCCGTTGGGTTGTCGAAGCGAAAGTCACTTCCGCCAAATGGGTCGCCCTCAGGTTGCTGGATTGAAGCATCGAATCCCGGAGCCCAGCCGCCCTGTTCGTAGTAGCTGTTGCGGTACGCGTGCGGCCACCATTCGGTGATAGGTAGACCAGCTTTGAGGGCAGCGCGAAAAATCGTCGTTGTCACCTGGCAGACACCGCCCCCGACTGATGTGCCAGGAATGCCATCCTCGGACGCTCCGGCCGGAACAAACCTCGGATCTTCGACGATGGATCCAATCGCCTGGTTGAACGAGAAACTCCCACCCGGTGGCACCACCACCCCATTTGCTAGCTCCGCAGCGATTCGCACATTCGTCGCTCTCCCCGATGACGACCCCGCGAAATCAGAGGTGCCGATACCGAGAACTTCGGTCGCTCCAAGCTGCGCAAGAAGCTCTTCCGTCGTTGGGGTGGGCTGGATCACGTCTACGGGAATATCAATCTGGCTGCGACCGCCGAGGATTGCGTCGCTCAACGCCAGCACGAAATCATCAATGCGAGTGGCGTACCCATTCTGGCTCCTGATCAGCCGCGGAGCGAGGCCAGTTTCATCAACCGCCGCGGCAACCGCAGGGTGATCAATCACGCCAGCAAGCTGCTCGGCAAGCCGGCGCGCCGCGGCTTGATCTACCGATACTGCTGCTGGTGCATGAGCGTCCTCGGCGGTAATGCGAATGAGCAGGAGGATGGACGCTGGCGGCAATTGCCACTGGCGCTCGCCGAACACCAGGTAAAGGGGTGACCGTATCGCCTGCTCAACCTCAGCCCGGACATGCTCGAGATCAGTCGCATCAATCTTCGCCTCCCGAGGCACTGCTGTCAGTTTCACCGTGACCGGCTTCGTCGGATTGTGGCTGACCTGGGTCAGGAGCGAGCCGGCTGCCTGATGACCATCGAACACGACGCCGTCATGACCGGGCTCAATGGCGAGCAATGTGCCATTCAGTTGAAAGCGAGCGTCGCGCGGTGCGAGGTTGTTTGTTTCCGCCAAACGCTCCAGTGCCTGTGCCAATGCCTGCTGATCAATTGCGATCCTGGGCCGCACAGTGCGCGGGTGACCGATCAATGGCAGCCTCTGGACAAGACCACGCACGACGCCATCAGGGGTATGGAGGGCATCTGCAAGCATAGCCTCCGTGTCGAAGGTGACACCAAGCTCGGCCAGAGGAACGCTCCAGGTGTGCTCTGCATACTGCAACGTGACTGGCTGGCGTTCCAACTCGTCAATGCGAGCCGCGAGCCGTCCGCGAGCCTCGGTAAGTTGGAGCCCTCCAACTCGAACGTCGAGAATGGTTAGGCCTCCAGGCAATACACTGGCCGCTGAGAGCTGACCCCTGGCAACGACCAACAGGACGAAGGCAAGCCCAACTCCGATCGTGACGATGGTGACATGAAGTGGTGAGACGTGAAAGCGCCCACGCGCCTGTGTCCGGCGCCGTGATTCAGCAATGATCCCGGAGCCGGCGATCCTCTCCTGGCGGGCGTGGCGGCGGTGCATCGAGTGTTACCCCCGCCAGACAGTGTGCTGCCGCCAGCAACCGGAGTGAGAGATGTATGCCCAGGTCACGGTGCCCTTCCCTTTGCCCAGTGCCCGTTGTCCGTAACGAAGCCTATCATCGGGGCGGACAGTGGGCAAGATGAGAAGGCTGGCCCAATTGGGGTTACCATTAGGGAGGGTCTCGCCTTGCTGGCTCGGCCAGGGTTGGCGTGTATTGCTGGAACTCAGTGGATATGTCGTGTGGATAGCTCCCCGCCTCGCTCCGCTTCTATCACCGTCGTCGCCGCTGCTCACCTTGAGCCCGTGATCTCCTCCGCTTGCTCGGTCGCTCACCAATCGCTGCCGGCATCGTCCGATATCCTTCTCGCCACCACCGGCCATCCATCAACCGCTACCGGCGCCCTGTCTGCCGTCGAGATGACACGACGGGCCTTCCAATCAACCGGCCATCGCGTGGTCCTTCTGACACCACCGCCGCTGTTCCGCGCAGGAAAGCTTGGCCAATGGACATCAGTTCCGCTTTCACCGCGCAGTGACGTGATGTCCCACGCCATTCTTCCCGATCTCCTGCTAAAAGCCGATTCTCTCGTGCTGATCAATGACGTCCGGCACGCCGATGAACTTCGTCCGCCACTCGCCCTCGGCATCTGGCGGCAATATCTGCATCCGAAGCAGCGTCTTCTCGTCAATCTCGCTGCCCGGCGCCTACCCATCGACGCTGACATCAGCGCGGTCATCCGGCCCCGCGCAATCATTCTTCTCCCGTACTGGTCCCAAGGTGCCCTTGCGGTCGTCTCTTCCGATCGCATCGCTGCTGAACTCGTTGGCCTGGCCATTCACCAGGCAACGCGGCATCCATTCGCCGCCACTACCGGCCCGTGGGAGGACCCGATCGTGCAGCGTGCGACCGAGCTCGATTTGGGCGTGCGCCTGCCAGCAGATCTTATCATTGAGTGGCGGTGGCTCGGAGCGAGCGACAGCGTGCGGGAAGCCGAACTGGCGCGGCTGGCTGACGTTGTCTCCAGCCGGCTCGGCGTCGCTCTCGCTCGTTCGCAAGCATTGGTGGCGCGCCAAGAGCGGGTCTGACTCGCAGCGGCTACACCCCGTCAGGGTATAATGACACGTATTATGACGAGCACTCGAGCCGATTTTGCTGATCGACTGGCAGCCCTTCCCACCGAGCCTGGCGTGTACCTCATGAAGGACCGCAAGGGCACGGTTATCTACATTGGCAAAGCCTCGGCACTCCGCCATCGTGTCCGGTCGTATTTTCAGTCCTCTCGTGGCATGGACCCCAAAACTCGGGAGCTTGTCGCCCACATCGCGGACTTCGAGGTTATCCGCACAGATACCCCAACCGAAGCGCTGATCCTCGAAAACGAGCTCATCAAGAAATATCAGCCGAAATACAACGTCATGCTGAAAGACAGCAAGACGTATCCGTATTTGAAGATCACCAATGAGGAGTGGCCTCGGATCATCGCTACCCGGCGCATCGTTGATGATGGAGGGCGCTATTTCGGTCCGTATCCATCGGCGGGCCATGCCTACCGGACGCTCAACCTGCTCAACCGGTTGTTCCCTTATCGAAAGTGTGAAAAGCGGATCACCGGACACGACGACGTCTGTCTCTACTATCACCTTCACCAGTGTCTTGCTCCGTGCATCTCCGCCACTGACCGGGCTACCTATTTGCAAGCCGTTGACCGGGCGGCTCTCTTCCTGAGCGGACGGGGCGAGGAAATCCTCAAGCCACTGGAAGAAGAGATGCACCAGGCTGCCGATGCGTGGAATTTCGAGCGCGCGGCTGAGCTCCGGGACCGCATCGCCGCTGTTCGGCATGTGTTGGAACGGCAGAAGGTTGTGAGTCCCAACGGCACGAATGCCGATGTCATTGCGGTAGCGAAAGGCCCAGGAGGCGACGCGGGCGTTCAGGTCGGCTTGCTGCGCAATGGCAAGCTGTTTGGGTCAGAATTCTTCCCAATGCAGACGACGATCGAGGACTCGCCAGAGCGCATCTTGTCGAGCTTCGTCTCCCAATTCTATGCTGAGGCGGCGATGGTGCCACCGGTTCTTTTGCTCCAATATCCCCTTCCCGAGGAAGAGGCACCCATCATCGCCGACTGGCTGAAGCAGCGGCGCGGCGGCAAGGTCGAGCTGGTCACCCCACAGCGCGGCGCCAAGCGAGCCCTGGTGGACATGGTCGCGAAGAGTGCCGCCGACAACTTGGAGCAAAGCCGGCTCAAGTTCCTTTCCGATGAGCAAAAAACGACGGCCGCGCTTGGAGAGCTGGCTGAAGCGCTCGATCTTCCTCGTCTTCCCCGGCGCATCGAGTGCTTTGATATTTCGAATCTCCAGGGGACGAATCCGGTTGCCAGCATGGTAGTGTTTGAAGACGGACGCCCCGCAAAAAAACACTATCGCCGCTTCGCAATTAAGACTGTGCAAGGGGCAAACGACTTTGCCATGATGAAGGAGGTCATCAGCCGCCGGTTTGCTCGAGCGGCGAGCAGCGAGGAGGAGCAGGAGGGATCGTGGACAGTCTTGCCAGACTTGGTCATAGTGGATGGCGGCAAGGGACAGCTCAGTGCAGCCTTGGACGGCCTGGCCACCGTTGGCATGACTGTGCCAATCGCTGGCCTGGCAAAGGAGAACGAAGAGCTCTTTGTGCCCGGTCAATCGGAGTCAATCATGCTCCCTCGTGACTCCCAAGCACTGTATTTGATCCAGCGCATTCGCGACGAAGCCCATCGCTTCGCTGTCTCATTCCACCGGCAGCGGAGATCGAAGGCCGCGTTTACCTCGCGCTTGGACGAGATTCCAGGCATCGGCCCGAAGCGAAAACAAGCCCTCATACGGCACTTTGGATCGCTGCGAGCGATACGAGAGGCATCGGAAGCTGATCTCACGGCCGTGGACGGGATTACTCCCGCTCTTGCTGCCCGCATCAAGGCCAACCTGTAAATGAGCAACGCACACGAACCCTCGCGCACAATGAGCAACCAACCAGATGCTCCTTCGGAAACCGGGAAGCCATCCGGCTCAGTCCAGCCACGCGTCGTTGTGCTGCCAAGCTCGGCGCCGCGAGCCATCGAGTGGGCTGCAGAGCGCCTGGCTGCTGGAGGCGTGATTGCCATTCCGACTGACACGGTTTACGGAATCTGCGCGTCGCTTGCACACGAGGAAGCGCTTGAGCGGCTGTTCGAGATTAAGGATCGTCCGACCGAGCGCACGATTCCCATCCTTGTGTCATCAACAGAGCACCTCAAGCAGGTAGCTGCGCATCTGGATCTCGATGTCGCACTGCTGCTCGAGCGCTACTGGCCCGGGCCGCTAACGGTGGTCGTTCCCGCCCGAGAGGGCATGCCCAAGCAGGTGACAGGGCCAGGAAACACAGTCGGCGTGCGCATGCCTAACCACCCCCTCGCCATCGAGGTGATCGAAAAGGCAGGGGGTGCGATTGCCTGCACAAGCGCGAACCGATCGGGCGAGCGTCCCGCCCGCAGCGCTTACGAAGTCGCTGAGAGCATCGGACCGAAACTAGATCTTATTCTGGACGGTGGGATTGCCCCTGGTGGAGTCCCCTCAACCGTCGTTGCCGTCGAGGGTGACGAGATTCGGGTGATCAGAGAGGGAGCGATTCCGATTGAGCATATTCTGGCGACGTGGCGGGAACTCCGCGCGGCGCGTGACGCTTGAACACCGTTCTTGGTAGGATGCGCCTCAAGGGAGGGGCCAAGCCGGCAATGGAGACACCGACCGGCATGCAAGACAATGGGTCAGAGTCACCAGCACCTGGAACCGCGCCGGCGCCGGCGACAACACCGCGTTCCGGCTCTGCCCCGGGGTCATCACTCGATGTTGTTCGCCAGCCGGCCTACGGTCAGGGCATCGTCGTCAGCCTTATTGTCGCCGCAGCCGTCTTTGTGCTGGCAATCATGGCGATCCGCGATGCTGAGACGTCCGGGATTCCTCTCACGGAAACAACTGGACCTCTGTTTTGGGGTCTTGCCGTGTTGGTCATTGCCGGTGCCGGGGCCGGAGCGCAGTATTCCGAGTTAACAGCCGCGCGGGCGGCGGAGTCGCTCGGGTACCCGCGCCGGGAATCATCACTGCATTCGGCATGGGCCGTTCCGGTCGTCGCGACAACGGCGGCGGTCCTGCTCGTCGCCACACACCATAACCGTGTCATGCTGGTCGCGGGCCCGGCCGTTGCCTTCTTTGGGGTGGCCGGCGCGCTGTTGTCTCGCGATTTGCTCGATGATGCGACAGAGGCCACCCATCGCACTGCGGCAACGATCCACGCCCTGATCGTTCACGTCATTGGATTTCTCGCGTTCAGTGGCGTGTATCTCAATAAGATGTCAAGCTGGATTGCCGCGCCGCTGGTCGCGATCCTTTCGGCCATTCTCATCCTCGAGTCGCTGGAGCGCGGACCGGCCACCCGAACGCAACGCATCGGGTATGCGGCGCTTGGTGGCATGATCATGGCCGAGGCCACGGTCGCCGTGAACTGGTGGCCTACCTATGGATGGACCGGTGGCGCGGTTCTTCTAGTGTGCTTCTATCTCGTGTCGGGTATCCTGCTTGCCCGGACTCAGCGACCGACCTTGCGCCGCCGTGACCTGCTCGAATATGGCGCGGTCAGCGGAACGGCGTTGCTGATTCTGGCTATCACTGCTTAGAGAGGATCGCCGTGAGCAATGGTCCCCGACCGCCGGTCGATGAAGAGCTGTATGCGCTGTACGACGAGCTCGATCGGCTTGAGGAGCTTATCGAGGACATGACTGAGCTGGGCGTCCGCTCCCTGGAGGAAGCGGAAGCGCGAATCGCCGTCCTCAATGAGCAGATCGACGCGCTAGAGGCCGAGCGTGAGCTCGGTAAATGACCTGGAGACTATCAAGGAGGATCAGCGCCCCGTGACGTTGGATCTGTTCGAAGCGCACCGGCAAGAACAGCTATCCACACGGGCGCCCCTGGCCACACGCATGCGGCCGCGAACGCTCGATGACATGGTTGGGCACGAGCGCATCGTTGGGCCAGGGACGCTCCTCCGGCAGGCAATCCTGTCTGACCGGTTGTCCTCGCTTATCCTTTGGGGTCCGCCCGGCTCAGGCAAAACGACGCTCGCGCGGATAATTGCCGCCACGACCAAAGCCCATTTTGTGGCCATCAGCGCTGTCACCGCCGGGGTAGCCGAGCTACGTGCTGCGATCAATGATGCGCAAGATCGGCTGGGCATGCACGGTCAGCGCACTGTGCTGTTCATTGACGAGATCCACCGCTTCAACAAGGCGCAGCAGGACGCGATTCTTCCCCATGTTGAGGACGGAACTATCATCCTGATTGGCGCCACGACCGAAAATCCATCCTTTGAAGTCATCTCGCCGCTGTTATCTCGCTCGCGCGTGATCGTACTTGAGGCGCTCCGCGACGACGATGTCCGGACCATCGTGTTGCGGGCATTGGCTGATACCGAGCGCGGCTTAGGTAGCCAGGGTCTCTCGATCGACGATGACGCGTTGGATTTGCTGGTCAACCTGGCCAATGGCGACGCCCGCTTCGCGTTGAATACCCTTGAGTTTGCCGCCACCGGCGCTGGATACAACGATCGTCGCATCACCCTCGATCTGATTCAGGAGGCAGCCCAACGCCGCGCTGCAACCTATGACAAATCGGGGGATGATCACTTCGATGCCATTTCTGCTCTCCATAAGACGCTCCGGGGATCCGACCCCGATGCCGCACTCTATTGGCTGGCCAGAATGCTTGAGCGCGGCGATGACCCGCTGTATATCGCCCGCAGACTGGTCCGCTTTGCCACTGAAGACGTGGGATTGGCCGACCCCTCGGCGCTGCCGCTGACCATTGCCGCCCAGCAGGCAGTTCACTTCATTGGCCTCCCCGAAGGCGCCCTGGCTCTGGCAGAAGCAACTGTGTACCTCGCCCTTGCCCCGAAAAGTAATGCCTTGTATCGTGCTTACGGCTTGGCGCAAGCCGATGTCCAGCACACGCGCAACGATCCGGTGCCGTTGCACCTACGCAACGCTCCGACCCGTTTGATGGCGGAGCTAGGCTATGGGCGTGGCTACCGGTATGCGCATGATTTTCCTGACGCGCTTGTTGCCCAGCAGAATCTGCCAGATCGCCTCCAGGGAAGGCAGTACTATGACCCAACTAATCGAGGGTTTGAAGCGGAGTTGAAACGGCGATTGGCCGCAATCAGAGCGGTATACGCCGCGACACCGTCCCAGATGGCGGCGGAGAATCAGGACGAATGACGGAAATCGTGACGCTGACGCGTTCCTTCCATCGGGGGCCAGAGGATCTCCGGCCATTGGAGATCATTCCGCACGCGGTGCCATTTGCCGAAGGCTCCGCGCTTATCAAGTTGGGGAGAACCCACGTGTTGTGCGCCGCAACGGTCGAGGAGCGCGTACCCCGGTGGCTGGCCAACAAGGGTTCCGGCTGGATTACGGCCGAATACTCAATGCTCCCGAGGGCAACCCGCGAGCGCACCCAGCGCGAGGCGACGATCGGGAAGCAAGGAGGCCGGACACTTGAGATCCAACGGCTCATCGGCCGGGCCTTGCGCGCGGTTGTCGACCTGGAGGCGCTCGGGGAGCGCCAAATCATCCTCGACTGTGATGTGTTAGTCGCCGATGGCGGCACACGGTGCGCATCCATCACTGGTGCGTATGTGGCTCTCACGCTGGCGATACGACGGCTCCTGGAGCAACAGCGGATCAAACGCAATCCGATCCGCGCGGCCGTCGCGGCGGTCAGCGTCGGGGTGGTCCGTGGCGTGCCGATGCTGGACTTGGATTACGATGAGGATGTCATCGCTGATGTGGACTGCAACGTGGTCATGACCGACCAACACGCCTTCGTGGAAATCCAAGGCACCGCAGAGCGCACGCCCTTTCCCCAGGCAACGCTTGACGATCTCCTCCTCCTGGCCAGTATCGGCCTCGATCACCTGTTCGCCGCCCAGCGCGAAACGCTCGCACGGGCGTAACGCGTTCGAAAGGTGTGTTTCCTCCCAAGCATCCTCCCCTCGATCGCGTGGCATAGCTGATGGTCAGGCTCGAGCCGCCTCACCACGAGGGAAGCCCAAGTGGCGCGGGGAATCTCGCCTCGCCGTGGTCTAAGGAAGATGTGCAAAGGCAGCGAAGGGTCCATGACGCTCACAGTTCCCGCGCGATCTCAACGAGAGTCCGTTTGAGGCGCTCCGTTGCCTCCTGGCTTCTCACACCTATTCTGAGGTAATTGTCGAGGTGTATGTCCACCGGTTGGTGCACAAGGATGCCTGTTGCGGCCAGCCTTCGAGCAATGTCCCATGCCGTCCCACGCTCGACGCTCACGGCAATAAATGGAGCCCACGATGGCAGCGGGCGGAGCATGTTGAGCTTTCTCAGCATGCGGTAGAGGCGCGATCTCTCCCGGCGAATGTGCTCAAGCACAGCCGCGTGATAGACCGGGTCTTCGAAGATGCTGAGTAGCTTGAACACAGGTTCCAGGACATGGCTGACAGCCACTTCGCGTTCGAGATGATGGGCAAGCGATGGGCGTGCCACGGCGTACGCCGGTGCAGGTCCGCCCCAGTCGCACCATGCGCCGATTGTGCGCACCACAACGAGATTCTCAAACTCGCGGACGAGTGGCAAGAGAGACGGAGCCTGCGGGTCAATGTGCCGTTCGTCAATCACCACCATCGCGCAGCCTCGCGCGAGACGAACCGCATCTTGCACCGAGATCACAGTGCCAGTTGGGTCGTTGGGGCTCATGACAAGGGCAATTGCGTTGCCCGGGAGCAGACGGGATTCTATCGCGGTAAGCTCGACGGTAAATCGGCGCGTCCGAGGCCAAGACACGACCACCCGCCCGGTTTTCCGGCCTAGTGTCTCTGCCCGCAACGCGGTCGGAGGAGTCGTGATCAGAGGGCCATCGCGCGGATGCGATGCCAGCGCGGCCATGAGAAGAGATTCAATGCTGTCAGCGACGACGATCCATTCCGGCGGCACTGCAAGGCTCGGCCCCAACCGCGTCTTCGCCAACGCTCGCCACCGCTCCGCCTCCCCTGCGGACTCGTTGAGCCTGTTCAAAGCGACTAGCATCCGAGCACTCGGCGGAAACAGCGGGCAGGGCCTGTCGAGCCGGAGCAGGTCATCTGCGCTTGGAACGATGCCCTTTTTCAAAGATGACGTAGCCAGAGCGATCACGCCGGAATCCCTGTCGCGCGCCAGGAATGATGATCCGGTGATCGAAACCTGCGCAACGGCAACTCGTGCAGGACAATGCCGCCTGCGACGCCAAACGCGACGTTCCGCACCAGCGTGCCACCGGGCGTCCGGCCTAGCGCGTTGCCGAGGTGCGCATGCCCGTGGAGTACAAGGGCAACTTCGTGCCGGTCAATTACCCTGGCCAGCTCGCTATTCCCGAGGAGTGGATACTTCGCGATAGGCTCCCGTCCAAGTGTCGTAGTCGTTGGCGCGAAATGCGTCACCACCACCTTGACGTCTGCATCGAGAGCGGCCAATGCCGCGTCAAGTCTGGCAGCCTCGCGCCGCGCTCGCACCGCCAGCACCTGCCAGGCGCGCCGCGGAATGGTATCCGGCTCTTCGTCCGGCCAGAAGCCACCACCAGAGCCACCGACGCCCGCGAAACCGATTCGGACGCCACGGTCAAACACCACTGAGCTGCCTTCGAGCACAACGACACCGGCGCCGCTCAGAATCCGCTTGAATGCCTTCATTCGCATACTGCGGCGGTCATGATTGCCTAACACGGCCACGATCGGGATGGTCACCAGCCGAAACAGCTCAGCGGCAAGCTCCGCTTCAATGATCCGCCCGCTGTTCGTGATGTCCCCCGTGACAACCAGCACATCCGCATGGCCGTTGACCCGGTGGATCTCGCGAACGAGCTCACTCGGCACCGTACTTCGTATATGGAGATCGCCAACAGCAGCAATCCGAAACACGGAATGGATTCCAGCCAGCATCGCAACCCGCGAAAACAGCGAACCCCGATGGGGACCCAATCTCCCTCGTGTCAAGTCTAGCGCACCGGGCAACAGGGGCGAAACCGCACTCTGTATCGCCAGCGGGACTTTTAGCCTGCGATGACAATACTTTTGTCTCTCTCAAACCTGGGACGCAAAGATGGTTCATCCTGGTTGACCCATTCGGCCTAGACCAGTACCGTACGCAGTAGGACTTCTATCCTAGTCCGGGCGCAGCTCGCCGGATTTCAAACGTCGCTCGCCACCTCGGCAGCGGGAGCGCAATGCGGTGAAACGGCGAATCGTCCAGTCCGTGCTGAACGCAAGTCTGATAGCCCTGATGGTGGCCGGTCTCGCTGCGGCGATCCTGCGAGGTCATTGGCATCTTCCTGCCGACGGAGCGTCGGCCACTCGGCAGACGTTAGCGTGTCGTGACATTGATCCATCTTGGAACGACATCGCTGTTGACCTCGCCGCAGCCATGCCGCTCGCTCCTGGTCGCGCGATCCGCTCCAGCGATGGCGTCGTCGCTGCTCTCATCGTCATCACTGCCGTTGACGACCAAGGCGCCGCAACCACCTTTGATTTTTCAGCGAGCGTTCGCATTTCTGCGGTCATCATCAAATCCGCAGGGAGGGCCTCGGTTATCGAGATCGACCCTCCATCCCGAAACGGAACAGAATTGGGAACGGCAGACCGTCGCTCAATCGCGAGTGTCTCGCTGTGCTACCGGATTGTCGTGCCGCCTCCTCCCCGAGCTGGGACGCCGCCGGCTGGTCCTACTCCACTGGCATCACCGACTCCGTCCGGGCCGCGGCCTAGTCCAACGCCAACGGTGGAGGCATACGAGGTCGCTGCCATCGAGACCGCCCGAGCTCTGGCCACCGAGGTAGCCGGCGCCCAGGCCACGGCTGTCACCATGCAAACAGCCGCCGCAGCGCAAGCCGCAACGCACGAAGCAGAGCGATTTGCCATGCGCGCAACAAGCGACGCCCTGGCCACGGTCAACGCGGCAGTCGAGCAAACAGCGACTGCTCAGCAAACCGCGCTCGCAGCGGCGCATGCGAGCGCAACGGCCGAAGCAGCCGGCCGAGCCACCACCGAGGCACGCGCTGCCCAGGCATCTGCGACCGCAGCCGCCCTTGCAAAGGCGGCAACTCAGGCAGCTGCCGACCTTGCTACCGCCCGCGCTGAGCAAACCAGCGCGGCAGCGACAGTTGCCGCGATCATGACGGCAGCCGCGGCGCCGACGGCGACGCCAACGCCATCCCCCGCAATTTACGAGGCCTCCAAAGGGAGTGACTTCGCGGCATGGGTTGCGCTCCCCGATGGCTGGCGAGTGGAGGGCAATCTGCTCGTTTACGACGGCCGCCGGTTTACTGCCTACGCGGAGCCCCCGGTGCATCCCGCAGGACGCCTTGACCACGCTGTGGAGATCGAGTTTCGGATCGTAGAGCCGCCGGACTGCGGCACGAATTTCGGTATCGTCATCCGCGGTAGCGATGCTGGCTACTATGCCGGCGGCTTGGAATGGAATTGCGCGCCCACACTCCTGCTCTGGACACCTCAGCAGAGCATCGCACAAGCACCCATCGAGATCGATGAAAGCTGGCATACCCTCCAGATCGCGGCAGACGGCCAGCAGATCACCGTCAGCCTTGATGGCACCGTCGTGATCCAACGCGAGGATTTCAGTCAGCCGTCCGGAACCCAGGTCGCGCTTTGGAGCGACGGCGTTGCATTGGAAATCCGAAGCTTCCGTGAAATCGGCCTCTGACAATGCACGGATTCCTTTGCCTTGCTTCGAAACCCCGCCATAGGCGAGGACGTCGCCGTCTGAGCAGGCCGCTCTGCTTGCGCACCGTGGCCGCCGTCAGCACCATCGCTCTGCTGCCGATTCTTTTGCCATCTGCTCTCGCGGCAGGGCCACATGCTCAGCCCTCGGTTGTGACGGTCCGCTTGCTACCGGCCAGCGGTTCGGCTGTAAAGGGGCGGGCGGTGCTGCGCGCCTACGATGCGCTAACAACGGTCGACGTGTTGCTCGTGCGGGGTGAAGCCCAGCACGTGGTGGAAATCCGCCAGGGTAGCTGTCAGTCACCTGCCGGAACATCGCTGCTGCCGCTGTCCGACGCCACGCCAGGCACACCGGTGACCACGCTGATCGACATCACGCTGCAGGAGTTACTGACGACGGAAACCATGATCGTCGTGCTTCGTCCTGCCCTCGAATTCGAGGGTCTCTACGATCCGGCGAACGTAGTCGCGTGTGGCCAGATCTCAAGCGCGCGGCCCAGCGCGAAACCCCCGCGAACTGGGACGGCGGCGAGGGAGCCCCGGGCAACACTGCCGATCTCGCTCATTGGCGCTGCAGGCTTGGCCAGTCTTGTCGCTGGCTTGTTCCTTCGCTACCGTGAACGCTAGCAGCGCCACCTACCACTCGCGGCGGCATCTCATCAGCGCAACGTTCAGGGGGTTCTTCCCTCCATTCCTGGCGTTGCCGGCTCTCCCCCAGCCACCTCAGCCTGAACCTGCTCTCCGGTTCGATACGGCGACAATCGCGCTGATCATTGTGGTCGTGCTTGGCATCGTGTCGCTCTTGGCCCTGGCGATGCGCCCGCTTGTCGCGCAGTGGCTCGGCGGAGAGGCACCCGGGCCTATTCGCGAACCTGGCGATCAGCACGCACGGAATCACCGGGATCGGGTGAGCCTTCAAATCCCAGCCGAACCTCAGCAAGCGGCACGCCCAGCCACGCCGGCAATTCGTCCTGATACGATTGCCGCCATTGCTGAGATCATCCGGCAACTCCTGGCGGCCGCAAACACCGGCGATTATCGTGCCGGGCTGGCGTTGTATACCACAGCGTTCCGCCAGCGGTCCGCGGCGCAATCCGGACTCACTGAGGCCCAGTTTGAAGCGGCTCTGGCGACCGCCCCGCCACCATCGCCATCAGAGTGGCTGGAGCTCGATGCGATTGACGCGGTGGAACTCCTCCCCGGCGGCCGGATTGCCGCTGTCGCTCATTACCGGAAGGCCGAGGGTCCACCGCCAAGCCCCGAGCGCTATGTTTTCGTCCAGGATCGCTCGGGGCGATGGCTCATTGATGACATCAGGCCAGCGGATGGGTGACCGCTATTCGTCTTCCAGCAGACCGTCGGAGGACTCAGAGCCGTCAAAGGCGATGCGTCCGATAAGCTCCGGCGACGCCTGCCGAATACGCTGCCGGATCTCCTCCATGATCTCCGGGTTGTTCTTGAGGAATTCCTTGGCGTTTTCTCGGCCTTGACCAAGGCGCTCGTCGCCGAGCGCAAACCACGCTCCCGTCTTCTTGACGATCCCCAGATCTGTCGCAACGTCGAGGAGGCTCCCCGCGACCGAGATGCCCTCGTTGTACATGATGTCGAACTCTGCCTGCCGGAATGGCGGCGCGACCTTGTTCTTGACCACCTTCACGCGAACTCGCGATCCGACTGAATCCTGGCCACTCTTGATCGTCTCAATCCGCCGGATGTCCAAGCGAACAGAGGCGTAAAACTTCAGCGCGTTGCCGCCGGTCGTCGTCTCTGGATTGCCGAACATGACGCCGATCTTGGAGCGCAACTGATTGATGAAGATGACGCAGGTCTTGGACCGGGAAATTGCTCCGGTCAGCTTCCGCAATGCCTGGCTCATGAGGCGGGCTTGCAACCCCGGCAGCGAATCGCCCATGTCGCCGTCGATCTCGGCCTTCGGCACCAGCGCCGCCACCGAGTCAATGACAACAACGTCGATCGCCCCGGACCGCACGAGGGTCTCGACGATTTCCAGAGCCTGCTCCCCGGTATCTGGCTGTGAAATCAAAAGATCGTCGAGATTGACACCCAATCGAGCGGCATAGATGGGATCCAAGGCGTGCTCAGCATCAATATACGCCGCCACACCACCCATCTTCTGGGCTTCGGCAATGACATGGAGGGCCAGCGTGGTCTTGCCGGACGACTCAGGTCCGTAGATTTCTGTGATCCGGCCACGGGGAATGCCCCCGATGCCGAGTGCCAAATCGAGCGCGATGCTCCCTGTCGGGATGGCCTCGACTTGCATCGAATGCGCTTCGCCCATCTTCATGATCGAGCCCTTGCCAAACTGACGCTCGATCTGGGTGATCGCAAGCTCTATTGCACGGTCGCGATCTGGCATAGAGATGTCCTTCCTGGAAGGCAGTGGCAGCGGCACCAGCATCCTAGAAAACTTGTTCTAGGAACCGCTGACATCATACCCAATTTTACCCCGCCCGTCAAAGATGGATCCGTTTCTGCGAACCGGCTGTCACCTTCCCGGACTACGCCCATCGCGACGCATACGGTCAGCCTCATCGCATCCCGGTTTGCTGCCAGCCACCGCCAGTTTGGGTAGCTCTGCGCGTGCCACCTTACGGCATCACGCGCACCTCGGCTATGCCACCTACGACACCATCACCGCTGCTGTCCGTGAAGGTCAGGCGAATGAATCGGCACGTTACACCTGCGGGCTGAGTTTGCCATTCCAGGTCTGGATTAATGCCGCCCTCCCAGAGAAGTGTCCACTCGTCTGGAGTCAGGCCGGTCTCGATTCGCACGGCGTCCGAGGGATCAATTGCTGGCGCGAGCCATTGGAGTGTGCCTACCGGGACGGGAGCGCCAAGGTCAACGACCACCGATAGCTCATCGCCGGGCGCAGTCAACTGAACCTGCCAGACATGCTCGAGATTCCCATCAACGAGCAAATCAAGCTCTCGCTCAGCGGGCGGCTCGACCAATGAAACTGCATACGGCTCCGGTGTCGCGAGTTCCGCTCCTTGGATCGTATCGTCCGCTGGCGTCTCCGTCATTGGCTCGGGAGTCAGCAGGGTAGGCATGGGTGTCGAGCTCGGCTCCGCGGTCGCTTCCGGCGTGGCCGTTGGCCCGGGTGTTTGGGTCTCTTCCGTGGGCTCGATCGTTTCCTCAGGTTCAGCGGAAGGGGTAGCAGAACCGGCCGGCGACGCCTCATCTGCCGGCTGCGGTGTTTCGGTGAGACCTGGCGCCTCGGTCGCGGCTGGCGTCGCGGTCGCATGCTCACTCGGACTCACGCCCGCTGGCGGCCACACTTCCACTTCTGCCAGACCGCCGATCGTCGTCTTTCCAAGGGGGTTGTTGAAGAACCAGCGGACATAGCGCGCATTGATGCCATTGAGCGTCAGCGCCTGCCAAACACCTGCCGGCGCATTGTTCGGTTGTGCGACCGTCGTCCAAGTGCTGCGGTCACTCGACACCTGGATGCGCATGGCATCCGCAAGACCAGCCTGCCCGAACAACCAGCTGATCGCACCAACCGGCTGGATCGCGCCTATGTCCACGGACACCCAAGCCGAGTTCTCCACCTGGCCAGTCGTTGTTGTCCAAACGGTGTTCGGATCCTTATCCCAAACCAGCGTGGAGTACCCCGAATTACCCGACCGGCTGCTACCGGTAATAGCGTATGGTGTGCCTTCCGGCGTTGGCATTGGCGTCGGCGTGAACGTCGGTGTGGCGGTCGGAGTTGGAGCCGTTCCCGTCGAGCCAGTTGTGGACGGCCAGACTTCAACCTCGGCAAGGCCGCCGATCTGTGGATCGCGATTGGGATTGGTGAAATAGAACCGGACATAGCGCGCCGTGACATCGGTGACGAGTTCCTGCCACTCACCGACCGGCTTGTTCCGGCGAACGCCGAGCGTCGTCCAGCTTTGCTTGTCGTTGGAAACTTGGATGCGCCAGTAATCAGCGATCCCTTTCACACCAAAGACCCACCGCACCTTGCCGATCGGCTTTGCTGCGCCAAGGTCGACATAGACCCAAGCCGAGTTCGGAGGCGAACTGGCGTTGGTCTGCCAGACTGTGCTCATGTTGCGGTCCCAGACGAGGGTGGAATAGAGGGAGTTGCCTGAGCGGCTGCTGCCGGCGATCTGGTACGCCTCCGCAGGCGGCAGTGTCGAGGCCGGCGACGGTGTTGCCGTCAGTGACGGTGTGGGTGTTGGAATGGTCACATTGCCGAGGAAGAGGACGGGCTCATGATATCCATCTGGGTCACCACAAAATCCTACTGCCGCATTCTGCGGCCGAGAGGCAGCGGACAGAAGCCAGGACCGCACCGCGGCGGGGCTTGCCCCTGGATTCACGGATTTGTACAGCGCAACCGCGCCGCTGACATGGGCCGCCGCCATGCTGGTGCCCGTGCGCGTCGAGAGGCTTCCACCAATAGCCAGGGACTTGATGGATGTTCCAGGCGCTGCGATATCAACGTCGGGACCGTAGTTGCTGTACGGGGCGAACACATCATCAGAGCCAGGACTCGTGCAATCGAGTGGACCGGTCGCTCCCGGTCGCGGCTGGCCATCAAGGTCAGTAAAGGCCGAGACGGCGATCACCTCAGCGTAGGTCGCTGGTGTGGTCGCAGACGCGTCGGTCGCTCCGTTTCCTGCTGCTGCGATGATCGGCACACCCGCGTTGACGACATTGCACACGGCTTCGTGCAATGCCGTGGAGCTACAGGAGCCATCCGCTCCCGCCCCAGCCAGGCTCATGTTCACCACGTCAATGGTGTCTGCGTGCGCGGCAACCCAATCGAGGCCGCAAATCAATCCAGAGGTTGTGCCATTGCCATTGGCATCAAGGACCCTGACCGACCAAATCCTGGCACCCGGCGCAACGCCGACAACGCCAATGCCGTTGTCTAGGGCTGCAATCGTGCCCGCGATGTGTGTGCCATGGCCCATGGCATCACCATAGTTCCCTGTATCGGGACCATCGCAATCCACGCCGCCAGCGATATTGAGATCGGGACTGCTAAGATCGACACCAGTATCGAGCACGGCCACATCGGCGTCGATGCGCGAATCGTTGCCATCAATTTGAGCCACCGGATTTGCGTCCGCATCAACGCGGTCAACGCCGGTCGGCAACACCTGGTCGGCCACACTGACCGGCAGGTCGGGAGAGATGGAGCGAATTCGGGGATGCCTTGCCAGGCGCCGGGCTTGCGCGTCCGTCAGGCGGGCAGCAAAGCCAACGACGGCGTGACGGTAAACACGCCGGACTTGCACCTGCTCAGCAGCCGCAAACGCTGATGGGTCAACGCTTCGCGTATTGAGAGTAATGATGACATCACCGTACGGGACCGGAGCGTCTTGAGCGCGAGCCGAGAGGAGGGAAGTCGTTGAGACAGCTCCGAGGGGAACTGTCATTGCCCCGAGCACGATCAGCACAGCGAGCCAGCCAATCAAGACCTGTGTGCTTCGCTGCCTCCTCCCTTCGACCCTGACGATCCCCCTCCGCATCACATCCCTTTCTCTCAAATCCGGCTTCAGGCCACATCGCCGAGGCTAGATTGCGATGGTGCAGTTGCGGGTAGGATACGACGAGCACTCCTTGGAGGCAACGTGCGAACAATACAACGTTTCCCTGAAACTCTTAGGAAGTGCTGGTGAAGATGATCGTGTTTCACTCTCGTTTGAGAATGATGACACACTAGCTTATTTTTCCTAAATTTCGGGCGGATCGAGTAGTCCATGCGTCCTGGCCAGGTAATCGCGACAGCCGCGCGGCAACGTCGCGCCGGTCCCTACCGTCTCACATGGGTCATCCCGGTCGCGAAGCGCGGGTTGGATAGACGGCTGGATGGAGTGCAGATCGAAGGAACTTGCCCAACGATGCAACGTGCTCCTGTCAGCGCTGTGAGTGATCGCTCGCCGGAAAACGCGAGCGGAGCCGGTCTCTGGGACCGGCCCCGCCCACGACCTGCGATGAGATGAAGTTACGCCGCGCGGCGAACGGTCCGGCGACGCCGCCAGCCGAGCGCGAGCAATCCAAAGACGGGCCACGCGGCGTTGAGTAGAATCAAGCCGTTCAAAGAGGCACCCGGTGCCACGTGTGCCATGGCCAGACCCTGGCCAGCCGTTGTGCCCGCGCCGGTGTTCGGTGGCTCCTTTGTCGGCACGCAGTTGAAGATCCAGACGTTGGCGCGCTGGCCGGCCTTGACGATCACGTTGCCTTGAGCGTCCACGCTATCGGATTCTGCGTGGCACCAGTCGCCACCCACCTCCTTGATCTGGTAGGTGCCAGGTTTCAGCATGCTGAACCTCAGGATGCCGTCCGGGTTCGTGATGCCCGTGCTAACCGGCTTGTACAGGCCGCCCGTTCGCAGGGACAGCGTGAATTTGACACCGGTCGTCTGAATCGCGCACTCGTTGAACCAGTCGAAGTTCGCCGGTCGCTTGAGTGGCGGCAGCTCACAGACGTACTTGTGGATCACAATCACGCCCGTGGTGTCGGTCACTTCCTCCGGAATGTTGAAGAAGGTGCAGTAGAAGACATCGCCCTGTCCGAGGTTGAAGGAGATATCCTCATCGACCGTCTTGAACTCCGGATTGTTCGGATCCCAACCGCAGAAGCCGTAGACGGTGCCGACGCCAGCCGGCGGTTCCTCCTCCAAGGTGTAGAACCCGGCTGGGAGATTGGTGAACCGTGTCTTGCCCTTCTGGCCGCCGTCTCCCGTCACGTGTTTCTGGGCCGCCGCGCCTGCAACGCGGAAGGTCACACCATTCGTCAGGGCGGCATCGAATGCGCAGTTATCCACGAAGTCGCTGTAGTACACGCCAGCAAAGCCAGGTTCGCAGGTGTACTTCGTGACGTTGATCGTCACCGGCTTCGGCTGCGGCGGCTTGACAAAGTTGAGCACAACAACCGTGGTCTGCTGATTGAGGAAGATCTCAACCTCCACGGTGGCGCCGGTAGCCTTCTCCGTCAGGTCATATGTTCCCGTCGGCAGCGTTGCCTGGTACTCCCCGTCCGAGCCGGTGTTGAACTCGATGGTGTCGCCTGGGCCTTGCGGATCGAGCGTGAAGCTCGCATTGCCCTTCTTGCAATTCGCCGTCTGCGCCAGCTTCTTTGTACCGGGATCTGACGAGTCGTAGAAGACCGTCACTTCGCCGCTCTTGCCGGCTGGGCAGAAGAACTTGATGACGCGGATCGAGCCTGTGTCCGGTGGAGGCGGCGCCTTCTTATTGACGATCGTGATCGTCGTTGTCAGACCTGGCTGCACCACAATGTTCGTCTTCGGCGGCACGGGCAAGTACCCAAGCGGCACCTTCGTTTCGGTGAGCTTGTAGACGATGGTCGGATCGAGATTGTCGAAGACCACCTGGCCGGAAGCATCGGTGCACTTCGCTCCAGCGCCATCGGGCGCAAGGTCGAAGCAGGCGTTTTGCACCGGCTGCCCCTTCTGGTTGACCTTCTTCACCAGGATCCGCCCACGCTTGAAAGTGTTCTTGATGGTAACAACCTTCGTCGTGTTCGCGGTGATGGTGACCGGAGTGTCGGCGACGAGCTGATAGGAGGTCGAGGGCGGTTGCGTCTCATGGAGCGCATACGTGCCAACGGCAACGCCAGTGAAGGTGATTGTGCCGTCGTTCGCCCCGTCGGCGCTATCACACCGCGACGGCACCTTCGTCACCACACCCTGCTTGAGAGAGAAGCATGCGCCCGGCAGCGGGTTACCCTTCTCATCCACTTTCTTAACCGTCAGGTTCCCCTTCTCGGCTGGCGGAATCTCTGGCTGGTTATTGATTTGCAGGTTGAGCGTCTGGCCAGGCTCCACCGTGATCGTCTGGTCTGGTGCCGGATCATAGCCCGGAGGCGCCTGTGTCTCGATCAGCGTCCACTCGCCGGCAGGCACGTTCTGGATGTAGATGATGCCCTCTTCCAGATCGCCGTCGCCGGCCTGCTGATCGCAAACCTCAAGCTCTAAGCCTGCTCCACGATCGAGACCGAAGCAGGCGCCGGGCAACGGACCACCACCGGCTTCATCGAGCTTGGTGATGAGGATATTGCCTGGCTTCAACGTGTTCACGATCGCGAAGGTCTGCTCGGTGCCGGCAATGACCTCCACTGTCTGGTCTGCCACCGGCTCGTAGTCGTCGGACGGCGCCTGCGTCTCCGTCAGGGTGTACTCACCCTTCTCGACGTCATCGAACCGCGTGATTCCATCCGCATTCCCGTCGTCGGCGTCGCACACTGGCCCAACCACGACGGTTGTGCCAACCAGGAGCGCGAAGCACGCACCCGGCAACAAATTGCCATCCTCGTCGTACTTGCGGACGATCACATCGCCTGTTGTCACCGTCACCGGCGGATCCTTGACCGTGATGGTATTCGTGCCGATGGTGATCGTGACCGTCTGATCGGCCGCTGGCTGGTACCCTGGCGGCGCTTGCGTCTCCGTGACGGTGTACGTTCCTAAATGCAAGTCGTTGAACCGGATGATGCCGGCTGTCCCGTTGGCATCCACACCGTCGTTGTCGCAGATTTCGACGTCATCCGGTCCAGTGACGCGGAAACAGGCCCCTCCCTGGAGATAATTGGTGTCTTCCGCCCGCTTGATGATGACCAGATCACCCTCATCCGGTAGCTGGATAATGATGATGATGATCACGATGATGATGACGTTTGCCCGCACGGTGAATGTCCGCTCATCGAGCGACAGCCCCGCTGGCAATGTCAGGCCGTCCTGGAAGAACGGCGCCTTGAGATTTCTGGTCGCCACGCCAGCCGGTACCTGCGACTGCACCGCGCTCCAGGTGCCCACCGGAAGCTCAAGGCGCAGGAACCCTGGCCGGTTGTCCAAATCTTCCGGCCCACCGTCGCAGGCAATGAGATCTGGCTGCTGCTGGTTGACGCGGCTTAGGGCAAGACACCCGCCTTCCACCAGGTTGCCGTCGGGATCCCGTAGCTCGAACTGCACCTGGCCGGTCTCCGGCGGCACCGGCTGGTGAGCAAACGTCACTTCAACCGTTTGGTCCGCTTCCACGGTCACCGATTGGGCAGCCGTGTTCTGCTGGTAGCCCTCCGGCGCATCTGTCTCCGCCACGGAGTACTCGCCGGTCAAGAGACCCTCAATCAGCACCACGCCAGGACTGGCGTCGGCGTCACCCGGACCGTTGTCACAGACGGCTGTGGCGCCGACGGTGTAGCACCCTCCTCCAGCCGGCTGATCTTGCTCGCCCGTGGAAATGATCCGGACATTGCCGGTCTCAGGTGCCTCGGGTTGATTGACGAACGTTACCTGAGCGGGAGTCTCTCCCGCCTGCACTCTCACCGGCTGATCCGCTGCCCCGGAATAGCCACTTGGGGGCAGGGTCTCACTGGCAACGTAATCTCCAGCCAGGACTCCAGTAATCAGGATCACGCCATCTGCGCTGTCCGCGTCGGCGTCGTCGTTGTCGCAGATCGGGCCGACGGACGACGCACCGGACAGGGCAAAGCAGGCGCCAGGCAGCAGATTGCCATCCGGATCAACCTTACGGATCTCGACGCTGCCGGTATCCGGCTCAGGCGTTGCCGTTGGGGTCGGCGTGACCTCCGCGGTGTTGTCCACAGTGATTTCAACGGCTTGGTCAGGCCCGACCTCGATTTGGACGGGCGCTGCCCCCACGTACCCGGCTGGTGCCTGCGTTTCGGTAAGGGTGTAGGTTCCAGGCACAACATTGACGAACCGGATTCGGCTAGCGGCGTCATCCGCATCGCCGTCACCGTTATCGCACGCTTCGTAGGTCGCCGGTCCTTCCAATCGGAAGCACGCATCTGGCAAGCCATCGCCGGTATCCGCATCAACCTTCAGCACCAGGACGCTCCCCGGCGCTTCAGTTGGCGTAAGGGTGACGGTTTCGGTTGGCGTTGGCGTCTCGGTCGGCGTCTCCGTTGGGGTCTCTGTCGGTATCGCGCTGTTGACGAAGGTCAACTCATCGACGCCGCCTGCCGGCACATTTGCCGTCTGTTGATCTGGATCAGGGTTGTAGCCATCTGGCGCCCGCGTCTCGGCCACGACATAGCGCCCTGGCTGAACCCCCGTCACCTCGATGACGCCGTCCTCCGGATTGGCATCCTGCCCTTCTTGATTGTCGCAGACCTCCGAGCCGTTAACGTCGAAGCAAGCGCCAGCGAGGGAATTCCCGGCCTCATCCGTCTTGAGGATTCGAATGGTGCCAGGTGCCGGCGCCAGCGTGAACGTCACAGTGCCCCGGCCACCTGCAGGAACATCAACCTCTTGGGCTTCGGCGGCCTGGAACCCCGGAACTTCGCCACTGATCGCGACGGTATGGCGTCCCGGCGCCACGTCCGGCACATCAATGGTTCCAGCGGTATCGTTCGTGTCGCCCTCGGCGTTGTCACAGACCTCCTGAGCACCATCAATGATGATGCAGGCCCCTTCGACGGGCCGCTCCCCATCCGAGATACGAACGCGTATGCTTCCCGCCTGCGGCGTATTCACCACCGTGATGCGCACGGCCTGCCCCGGGCCGACCTCGACCGTCTGATCGGCGCCAGGTTCGTAGCCATCTGGGGCTTGCGTCTCGCTGACGACGTGGGTGCCAGGGCTCACACCATCAATCCGGACCGTGCCCTCTGCACTGTCACCATCACCGTCGCCGTTATCGCAGACAGGGTCACCACCGTCGATGGCGAAGCAGGCGCCACCAAGTGGATTGCCATCAGCGTCGGTCTTGATGATCTCGATCACCCCTGGCCGTCGCGGGCTCGTAAAGATTACTTCTGCTGTTTCGCCCGGCGCGACTGTCGCCTGCTGCTCCTGCGGCTCTGCCAGTTGGTAACCGTCCGGCACGCTGACCTGACGCACCGCGTAGTCGCCCGCCGGAGCGTCTGTGAGGGTCATGTCTCCGTCGCCATCCTGATCACAGACCTGGCCGTACCCGGTGACGTCGTAACAGACACCTCCTACCGGATTGCCCGCATCGTCAACGGTGTACGCGGTCAGAGTGCCAGTGGCTCGACTGTTCCGCACGGTGACGCGCGTCAGTTCTCCAGCTTGAACCGTGATCTCTTGTGGCTCGGCGCCAACATAGCCCTCGGGTACCGTGTCTTCAATCAGGGAGTAGGTCCCGGCCTCAACATTCTCAATGAGGATGCGGCCCTCGGTCTCATCAGCGTCGCCTTCGCCATTGTCACAGACCGGGCCGTACGTCACTGCGCCCTGGAGCGAGAAGCAGCTACCGCCGATCCGGGTGTTTTCCTGATCGACCTTGGTGACACGAACGCTGCCCGTTGGCGGCTGAGTCGGGGTCGGAGTTGGGGCAAGCGTGTTGACGACTTCGATTGTCGTCGCTTCGCCGACTCGAATTCGGGCCGTCGCCGCCGCTCCAGGCTGATAGCCTTCGGGAGCTTGCGTCTCTTCAACCCGCACGCGTCCAGCCGGAAGCCCATCGACTTGGATCACGCCGTCTGCCGGGTCTGCGTCGCCCTCGCCGTTGTCACACACATTCACGTCGCCAGCGCTGAAGCATGAACCGGCCAGCGGCGCACCTGACTCGTCCACCTTCGTGATGATGAGCGTGCCGGTCGTAGGCACCGATGGAAGTGTCACCGTTACGCTTGCTTCCTCGCCGGCCTGAACTGATGCCGCCTCGACACTTGATGCCTGGAACCCTTCCGGCGGAGCCGGCACCGTGACGGTGTAATCGCCTGGGGGTATGTCAGTTAGCAAAATCTCGGCATCGCTGCTGTCCTGGTCAGCTTCATCGTTGTCGCACACCGTGCCACTGGCAGGCCCACTGACATCGACACACGCTCCAGCAACCGGTTGCCCCGTGTCATCAACGATGCTGATCCGCAATGAGCCCGTCTGCGGAGCGGCTCGCTGCGCTCGGAAGACTGCCTCGGCGGTGCCACCCGCTTCCACGGTGACAGTTGTTTGGTCACTGCCAACGACCTCGTACCCGTCCGGGAGGCTCGTAGGATCGAGGGTAACCTGGTACTCACCCGCCGGAACATCGGTCTGCGTCATGCGCGCGTCGGCGTCCTCGCCGTCGCAAAGCTGACCCAAGTCGGAAACAACAAAGCATGTATTCGGCAGTTCCTCGCCAGTTTCGGCGTCAACAACATACGCGACCAAGGTTCCCGTTTGCGGACCCAACGTGAGGAAGCGGAAGGTAACGGTCGTGGTCTGGCCGCTTTCGACGGTCGCGGTCTGTTCCGTCTGCTCCGGCGCTACACCCTCCGGCCAGCGTGTTGCCGTGACGGTGTAGTCACCGGGCGGCACGTTGATCCCGACGTTGCCATTTGCGGCCGTGCAGATCTCGTCAGATGTGCCGGCTTCGCCGCTGACGATGAAGCAGGCATCAGCTACCCGTCCACCCTGGTCATCGCGAGCGCGAATGCCCAAGCGTCCCTCGGCAGGAGCAGCGCGCTGCGCCTGGAACGCAGCTTCCGCCGTCTGCCCAGGCTGAACGGTTACCGCTACCTGAGCGTCCCCGACAATCTCATACCCCTCGGGCAGGGAAGACGCCACAACTGCGACCTCATAGTCACCGGGCGGGACATCCGTTTGGGTCATTCGGGCATCGGGGTCATCGCCGTCGCAAAGTTGTCCGAACTCCGAAACGTCGAAGCAGGCAAACGGCAACTCCTCTCCAGTCTCGACGTCCACCACATACGCTACGATGATGCCCGGCTGAACCACTTCCTCAGTCGGCGTCTCGGCTGGTTGCGCAGTCGCGATGTGTGGTACCTGGAACGTTGAATCTTCCGTCGCCTCGAAGTCGGCGCTGCCGATTCCCTGGTAACCCCTTGGATCCCGGGTCTCCGTGACCGTGTGCGCGCCAGGATCGATCTGGAACGTGACAGCGCCATCCCCGTCGTCGTCACATTGCTCTGGTCCACCATCAATCGAGTAGCATGCGGGGTTATTTGTGATAACGTCCCCCTGCTCGTCAACCGCGACAAACGTGACCGAAATGGCTCCTGGCTCAGGCTCTCTGGTCGGCGTCTCCTCTGGCGCAGGCCCCGCGCCAACCGCCACCGTCACCTCGTTATCACCTGGCCGCAATCGAATCCGCTGGTCCTCCACTGGCTGTTGCGAGGGGTCCGTCAACGTCTCTGCCAGCGTCAGGCGGCCTGATGGGATGCCGTTCGGGAACATGAGGGTTGTTACCCCGTCGGTTTGACCGTCGTTGGGATCGCACCGCTGGCTGGCAACCTTGTCGCCCGCATAAACGGCGAAACAGTTGTCGCCAGGCAAGGGGTTGCCCTGCTCGTCGGTTTTGATGATGGCAAGCCGCGCTGGTTCGACCGATTCGGCAGTCACCAGATTTCCGTTCTCATCAACGACAACATGGACACGGCCCGGTGGCTCGACGACAACCTGGTCCTGGCTTACCGGGGCGCCATCGACAATGACCTGCAGAGATAAGGGGCCTGGTGGCGCGTCAAAAAACGCCTCCCACATGCCATCCGGCAGGGGGATCATTGAAAACTGGCCCGCATCGGTCACGAGCTCAACCTGATGAACGATGGGGACAGCGCGCACCTCCCCCGTCCAAGCATCGATCGAGAAGTACACCCCGAGTGCGCCGTCAGGAACCTCAAGCCGGATCGGCCGGCTCTCCGTCACTTCGAGGCCATCCTCACCGATAACCACCACGCCCAGCCCGGTCTGCACTTCGAATGTGACCTGGTACGTTCCCGGAGTGATCGGCACGAGCGCGGAGAAAACAGCGCCTTCGGCTCGCTCCAGCGGGATATCGCCCTCTGGAAAGTCGCCGCGCACGACAAACTGGCTCGGCGTGAGGAGCGGTGGCGGTGTGCCAGGCCGGCGAGCGAGCGCTGGCGACATTGAGGAAGAGGGCGAAATAGCTGGAGCTGCGGACACGCTTCCCAGGGTAAGCACCGGAGCCATGGCCGCAAGGAGCAGACCCCACACGGTCACGACGTGAAGCAGCCACAGGGCGCCACGTGGGTGAAGCGTGACCGAGGGATCAGACGATGCAGACCGAGACCGAGGCGTTGAGCGGAACCGGCGTTCACGGGAGCGCATGTGCGTCCTCCGGGAAGGGACCGGACATGCGAAAAGCCGACGTGACTCTCGCAGCTTGTCCGGCGACTACTCCGACAAACCGACGACGATTCAATCAGCGATCGGCCTTACCCGCTCCCAGCCGGGTCTTCCCCCCGGCTTGGCACCGTCACTATGCCCTCTGCCACCGGCCACGTCAATCGGCCCTTGGCAGAAGGCCACAGCGACCGTGTTCTCAGCCGCTGCTCCGATCGCGCATCATACCCGAGACGAGCCCACTTAGGTCATGTGCCAGTGGCCCTGTGCTCTCGATCATTATCAACGTGAGCGCGAACCATTCCGTTTCGCCGGCACCTTTTGAGCAGATCCCCCCGGCGCCAGCCTCTGCCCAACCCGGCTAACCTACAGGAGTGTCTGTTTTTAACCCACGAGAATCCAGAATCAGGGTGATCTGATTTCCGACAGCCTTCGCAAAGCTGAGATCTTCAGGCCCGAGATCGAATGCCAAGCCGTCTCGATCGCCAAATACCCATCCCCGCTGAACGTTACCGACACGCAAGGGAACGACCAATACCGAGGGCAGCGCTCTGAGCATCCGAGGCAACCGCCTTTCCATCGTGTCCCGCTGCGCTACGATCGCGCCGTCATTTCGGCGCAAGAAGCCTGCCAGCAATGGCTCATCCGCAAGCATGATCTCCGTGGCTTCGGTCCCAAGCGGTCCACCCACTGCAGCGACCTGCCGCGCAATCGCCTTTGCCCGATCAACATGCCAGACCGCGGCCCGGCGAAGATCGAGCGTAGCGGTTAGCCTCTCGCAGGCATAGACGAGAATCGCCTCAAGGGGCAAGTCGCTCGTGGCCACCTCGCTGAGCTGCAATAGTGCGGCAAGGCGGACTGCCAAGCTCGCCCGGTCACTCGATGCCAGATCCAGCGGCGTTGGAACAGCCCCAATCGCATGCTGCCGGGACCGAAACTTTCGCGGCGCCCGCTCAACCATCGGCTTCCAGGACTGTAAATCACCGAGGGAGATGAACACCATCTTTCCAAGCCGCTGCGCAGGCAGCAGTCCCCGCCGGACAGCGCGAGACACGGTGTGATAGGAGACGCCCTTGAGCCGGGCGGCGTCATCCATCGTGTAGAGGTCACCCGCGGCCATGCGCCGGGGCTCGGCCATTTCCGAAGCATCTGCCATTGCCTGTGTCCCCCGCGGAACGTGGCGGCTGATGATCGAATCATACCATCTCTCGCTCGAAACGCCGAGGAATATCCACGAGGAAAGTGCCCGATGGCTCGTCTCGACACAATGGGAGGCGCCAGCGACAGCTTAGCCCCTTACAGATCACGCCCCTGACCCAACGCGGCAAGAAGGGTGCGTGCCGCCGCTTCGTCACGCGGCAGGCCGCGGCGATCGAGAAACACATGCGTGATCCCGATAGCGTCAAGCTCGCTCAGGCGAGAGCGCACATCATTGAGAGGACCCACAATCGCCAGTTGTGCGACAAGCTCGGTAGGAATGAGCGCCCGCGCCGCATCGAGGTTGCCCGCCCGGCGAAGCTCGGGAAATCCACCACCTTGCGCCAGCACCTCGTTCACCCTCATCACTTCACGGAGCCGAGCCACGAGCCCAACCGTGTCAAACCCTGGTATCTCCAAGAGTCGCTCCATCCCCGGAAGCACATGAACGGTGGCAATGAACGCCTTCTTTCGCTCAAGGATCGGCTCGGGGTCATCAGTCACCATCACCGCCGGATTTGCAAAGAACGCAAGAGTGGAAGGATCTCGCCCCACCTCGGCTGCCGCGCGCCGGACGGTGGCAATCGCCCGACGCATAAACGGCACCGACGCCAGCTCATTGAAGAGGACGCCGTCGAAACGCCGGCCGGCAAGGTTCAGAGCTTTCGGACCGGCAGCGGCAAGGTATCGCGGTGGCCGCGCGAGCGGATGAATGGTCCTCTCCCATTGCCGAACCGGTATCGGTCCGCTGGCGCTGGCGCGATGTGGCGGGGTCCACCACTGATCGAGCAGCTCAGCGGTTTCTTCTAAAAGCTCAAGCGGCGGGTAGGGTGGAACACCAAGTGCGCGCGTATGCCATTCAGGCTGGCCGCGTCCCAACCCAAGAAAGGCCCGCCCATGCGAGAGCCGATCCAATGTTGCCACCGACGCAGCCAGGAGATTCGGATGGCGCTGGTACGGATTGGTGACGCCCGGTCCAAGGCGAACGCGACTCGTCACGGCAGCCGCTGCGCCGAGGAGAGCGAACGCATCCCAGCCATCTGGATCTTCGTTCAGCCAGAGCGAATCGATTCCGATGCGGTCCGCGAGTATGGCGAGCGGCAGAACTGCCGCTGCGCCCGCCGCCGCCGTCCGCCTCCAATCTCCATGATCGATCGCGAGACAAAACCGCAAGCGCATCACCGAAGTACGTTCTGAATCTGCCCGCGCCATGGGATCACACCGGCGCGGGCGAGACCGCGTGAGCCGGCGGCGTTACCCGATCTTTGGGCGGTAGTAAATAATCACCCCGCCCGGTCGCTCATCACCGACACGGCTGGCAATGCCCTCCCGGTTGTCGTGCATGGGGAATGGATCACCGCGCTCGATCTCCTCTGCTTGCTCCTTCGGGATCACCGTTGCGAAAATCCCGTGCTTAGGACATTCCCAGACCCCTGGATGCCCCTCGACTGGCCGCATGCGATGGCGATCTCGCGGGTGCGTTCGTCCCACCTCACACAGCGGATTCGGCCCCCCTGCGTGCTGTTGTTCCATTGGCTCCGTCATACTCCTTCCCCGGTACCGACCGTGCGCCAATTCTGGCCACAGTATGCCACTTGTGGCATGCTCCCCTATCCACCTCGGCTGCCGTGTTTACCAGATTGACTCACGAAGTCGTGCCAGTTGCCGCCATGGCCGTGAAGCGCACACGCTCCCACGCCTTCACCCAGTCGACGTAGGTTGCAATGCCATCCCCCTCGTCGGTCAGCGGGGGGAACCCGCGCAACGGAGACACGGCAAAGACCGCGTCGAGATCGTCATAGTGGTAAAGATCGCGCGCCCGCTCGTTAAGCAGCGGCACCGCCGCGCTACTGACCGTTCCGCGGTATAGGCGATTCATCAACGCCGCTTGAGATTCAGGGGCAAGGTAATGGTTTATCAGCGCGTGAGCGAGCTCCGCATTGGGCGCTTGCGCGGGAATACACAAATTGTCGCAAAAGCTGTAATCGCCTGGCGCTGGATGGGTAGTCCGAAGGCGTCCTCCCTTCGCTTGCGGGAGGAACGGCGCCGACTCCCAGCCAATCGTGCTCACCCAGGCACGCCCGGAGGCCAGCATGCCCACGAGCTCCGCCACAGACGGGACAAACGCCACCGCTTGGTCGCGCTTTATGGCAATTAGCATGTCGGTCGTGGCATTGAGCTGGGCTTTCGTGACCCGGGTCGGATCTGCGTAGCCGGCGACTGTGTTCCACAACAACAGGTGACCCAGACCATCCTCTGTCATTGCGACTCGACCGCGTAGCGACCGGCTCCTCACGATATTCCATGTTTCGGGTGGGTTAGCAAACTTGTCTGCGTTGTAGACCATCGGCGACGTGCCCCACAGGAATGGCACGCCCCACCGTTGCTCTCCTTCGCGCACCCACTCGGGCCACTGGAACCGTGGAAACACACCGGCCATGTTCGGGATCAAATCGGGTATTACGGGCTGCAGCAGACCCGCCTTGGCCAGCGCCAGAACGAGCCCATTATGAGGCGTCACGATGTCGTACCGACCTATTCCACCGGCACGTAGAAATGTAAAGAACTCATCGTTTGCCCCGACAAGCGTTACTTCCACCCGTGCGCCCGTCGCTTTGGCAAACGCTGCAAGCACATCGTCATCATCATAGCCAGGCCAGCAGAGCATGCGCACGACGGGCCGCTCGCCGCTCTGCCCGCGGCCGGTGCGCGACCACTGCAACGACCCGGCCCCCGCGAGCGTTATGCCCAGCATCCGCCGGCGCGAAAGCAAGCTGCGCGGCGTAGTGATCAGCTTCTCTCCCACCTGCATTGCGAATTGACCGCGCCTAATGGGATATGTCGTGACGCTGCGCCGCCCGCGCCGAGCCGGGCAGCGGCTCCGCCGGCAGCGGCAGGTAGATCCCTAACGTCAGCCCACCATCCGCCACGATCGCCTGCCCTGTGATATACGACGACTCCTCGGATGCCAAAAATGCCACGATGCTCGCGATCTCCTCCGGCCGCGCAAACCTCCCGAGCGGCACGCGCTCCAAATACTTCGGCGCAAATTGCGGATCGTCCGTGACGAACGACGCCCGCGTCCGGACCATGCTTGGCTGGACTGAGTTGACCCGAATGCCATATTGGCCCAGATCAAGCGCGGCTGAGCGCACCAGCGCGTCAATGCCTCCCTTCGAAGCGTTGTAATGCCACATGTTCGACTCGACAAACCAGGCATTGGTAGAAGATGTCACCACAATGGCGCCATGCCGCTGCGGCACCATCACCCTCGCAGCCGCCTGCACGCAGAAGAACGTCCCGGTGAGATTCACGTCAATAATGCGTCTCCAAGATTCTTCAGAAATCCGCAAACACGGCTCGGCGTCAGCGATGCCCGCGTTCGCGACAAAGAGATCGAGCCGGCGGTGTTGCTCAACACAGCTCCTTACTGCCCGGTCGACATCCTCCCGGCGGCTTATGTCGGCTTGCACCGTCGTCAGGCGCCCTGCATGAACGGAGCCCAGCTCAGTCTCAAGCCGGTCTAGCGCCTCCCGCTCGACATCCACCCCAACAACATTCATTCCCTCGTGCAGCAGCCGCTCCGTAATGGCCCGCCCAATGCCGTTGCCAGCACCTGTGACAATTGCTGACCGCCCTGCCAATCCCGCCATCGTCACCCCTCCTTGTCAACACAATGGTAACAACAGCGCCGTTCCATCCACCGTCGTCCGGAACGCATCCGCTATTCCTAGGCGCATGCTGTCATGAGCAGCCACACCAGCGCCGGGTTGTCGCGATTAGCCCGAAGTGATAGGGTTCCGCTGCCATGTGTGGATAGGCAGGTGAATTCGCAAATCCATCAGTCGCCAACAATGACGAGACAGCACCCAATTCCCACGGATATTGAGCGGCGGAAATTCGATGTGATCGTGATCGGTGGAGGGATCAACGGTCTCGCCATCGCGCGGGATGCTGCCATGCGCGGCTTAGAGGTCGCCCTGATCGAAAAGGGTGACCTTGGCCAGGGGACGACCAGTTGGTCGACCCGGCTGATCCACGGGGGACTCCGCTACCTTGAGCACGCAGAGATCGGCTTGGTGCGCGAGTCATTGCGAGAACGCGAGCGGCTGCTGCGCAACGCGCCGCACCTTGTACACCCCTTGCCGATTGCCCTGCCCATCTACGAACGAGCGCAGCGCCGGCCACTCACCATCCGCGCCGGAATGATCTTGTACGACCTCCTCTCATTCGATAAGTCGGTACCCCGGCACCGCATGCTGTCACGCGCGGCAGCCCTCGCGCGATATCCAGGGTTGAGGCACGAAGGGCTCTCGGCGGCGGCGCTCTACTACGATGCCCAGGCAACGTTCCCCGAACGGCTGGCCGTGGAGCAAGCGATCGCGGCCAGCGAGCACGGCGCCGTGATCGTGACGCACACGCGAGTGGACCGCATATGCACTGAGGGCTCAGTCGTCACTGGGGTTCAAGCGTGCGATCTGCTGACAGACAGCAGGGTCGCCATTCATGGGCGACTTGTCATTAATGCGGCCGGTCCTTGGGTTGACGAGGTACTGGCAACCGCACTTGGCCAGCCGGCCATCCGCCTGATTGGGGGCACGAAGGGCAGCCATATCGTGGTCCCGCCGTTTCCCGGCGCTCCCCAGGATGCTCTCTACTTCGAGGCCCGGGCCGATGGGCGCGCAATCTTTGTGGTTCCATGGAACGGCAACTACCTTATTGGCACGACAGACATCAGGTACGGCCAGTCGCCTGACGAGGTCCAAGCGGACGATCAAGAGATCGCATATCTCGTCAATGAGACAAACGCGTTGATTCCCAGCGCGAACCTTAGCACGGACGCTGTCCTGTACTCCTACAGCGGTGTCCGCCCGCTCCCATACCAGCCGAAAGGGAAAGAGGGAGCAATTACTCGCCGGCACATCATCCATGATCATGCGCCCCACCTTTGCGGGCTGCTTTCGATCATCGGCGGTAAGCTTACAACCCATCGCAGCCTTGCCGAAGAGGTGGTTGATCTGGTCTGCTCGCGGCTCGGCATCAGCGCTCCGTGCCCCACCGCTCGTGCGCCGCTGCCAGGCGCGGCCGGGGTTTCTCTGGAGCCCTTCCGCAAGCAACTCGTCAGAGATAGCGGCCTCTCCGAAAGCCAGGCTCATCGTCTCGTTTCCCTGTACGGCGCCCGCGCTAGGAACGTTCTGGCTCACGCCTCGGGTGCTCCCGACCTCCTTGAGCCGTTCGATCCGCAGACCGGAGCGCTCGGCGCTGAGGTTGTCCACGCAGTGCGATGCGAGTGGGCCGAGAACCTTCAGGACGTGCTGATGCGCCGGACGATGGCCGGGCTTGCGCCAGGCATGGCCGTTGGAGCAGACGAGGCAGCCGCGGCGATCGCTGCGCGTCATCTGGGATGGGATCAGGCACGATGCGCCGAGGACATTGCAGCGTATCGCGCATCGCTGCGCCGGTTCCGCCCGCGCATCGCGACGACCACGACCGCCTAGCCAGACCTCAGAAGCGTGTCAGCGTTCACGTCCGCCAGGTATCGCTCCAAGCTGCTGGCGCAACCCCAGGGCATCCCAGCCGTCGAATCCCTCGACGATCTGCCTATCCTTAATGCGGTCTAGACTCATTCCCTCCACCCGGACCGATCGGCCGGTCGGCGCAATGCCAAAAATCTCACCCCGGTGTGTCCCTGTCAGTATCCACCGGGTAAGAACTTTATCCCCCTCGGCAATCACGTCCACAACCTCGAAACGAAGATCGGGGAACGCCGCGCGCCAGAGTCGCCACTGCCGCCGGAACGCCTCCCTGCCAGTCCCAAAATCCGGATCGTTGCCGTGGGCATCGGCTGCCACGTAGCGGTCAATGGCGGCTTCATCGCCTTGATTCCACACCTCCTCAAAGAATCTTCGTGCCAATTCCTTGTTTGCGTCTGCGCTCACGCGCACCTCCCATTTGGAATGCCGGCTCCATCACCAGCGTGGCCCTGGTTCCGTCCGGCTCACCATCATAGACTGATCGCGAGCCGCTTGCAGCCACGAGGCTGCTTCACACGCCGTATTGGCTGGTGATACTTCAACATCTTGCCATCAAGGATCAGGCCAATGACCGCACTATCATCCTTGCACGCGCATCCCCGGCTCAGCCGGCGGAAGATGCTCCGAGGCCTTGCCGGGATCGCCTATGCCTTGCCGGGCCCACAAGCGGTGTCCGCCCGCGCAGACGCTCCGTTCTCCCTGCCTATCGGCTTGCCTGGCCGGACCCCTGGAGACGGGTTCTATATTCGCCATGGCTACGCCTGCGAAAACACCTGGTATAACCCCGGTTGGCTTCATGCTGGAGAAGATTGGTATGCCCTGGACGGCGACACCGCCGGGGCCACCGTATACGCGGTTGCCAGGGGTGAAGTTGTGTTCGCCGGAGCGGATTATCCCGGCCGGGTAGTGATTGTGCGCCACACTCCGAATTTGTATTCCATGTACGGACACTTGGATGTGGCGTTGCGTGTGAAGCCAGATGACGTGGTGCTTCCTGGGCAGCCGCTCGGCACGGTGCTACACCGGACTGACGGCCGCGCCCCGAGCCATTTGCATTTCGAGATCCGCACCTTTCTGACGAAGCGGGAGGTCAATGGCGCTGCCCCTCGTTACGGATATGCCTGTGGTGTCAACTGCCCGCCGGGCCCGGGTTACTGGCCGATCAACGCCCCCGAGCATCCGTCCCAGATTGGCTGGCGGAATCCATTGCATGCGCTGGCCCGGAGAGCTTTCGACGATACGCCCCCAGACGGCACGAACGTTGTTGTCGCGACGGGCGCGCCCGCTTTTGCACCGGTGTGGTCGGAACCAGACGATCACGAAGATGCGCGCCAAGAAGGCGAAATCCCGCTCAACGCCGGCGACACATACCGCCTGCTCTCGGTCGCCACCGGCAGCGAAGCCTCTCGCGACACGAGCGCCGAAGGCTACCGGCTGTGGTATCGCATCGACGTGCCCAGCATAGGCCGCGTCTGGGTGCGAGCCGCCTCGCCATCGTCGGAAGAAACCGGCTCAGACGGCCGCCCGTCGTCAGTGCGATTGGATTTCTTAATCACACCGAGGCAATAAGCGAACTCCGGTTGATGGGTCGCCCACCACGCGAGTTCAGCGTCCTCACTCAACCAGCGCTGCCTCTTCAGCCTCGGTCACCCGGCGAAGCGTCGTCGGGTCCTCTACACGATCAATAAACAGGATGCCGTCCAGATGATCGACTTCGTGCTGAATCACTCGGGCCAGGAAGCCCTCGGCTTTGAACCGGATGATCCGATTATCCAGATCCATTGCCCGCACGGTGATGCGCTGCGCCCGCGGGACATCCCCGACCCATCCTGGGATGCTGAGGCATCCTTCCGTGTCGATTTCCCGGCCTTGCGCTTTGAGAATTTCCGGATTCACCAGCGTCATTCGGATCGCTGGCTCCCCCTCACCCTGGTATCCCTCGGGCACATGGATCACGATGATCCGCCGCATCACGCCGACCTGCGGTCCAGCCAGCCCAACCCCTGGCGCAGCATCCATCGTCTCATGCATGTCGCGAGCTAGGCGGCGAATGCTGTCGTCAACAGCACGAATTTTCAATGCCTTCTGACGCAACCGAGGATCACCTTCCAATACGATGTCAAGTATCGCCATCTTCACCAATACTCCCTTATCACGCTACGTTTGCTCTGTGCATGTATTATCCCCCATGAAGATACCTCTGCTCCACCCAAACGCCAGGGTTAGTCTAACGAGGTCGCGCCGGGTGCAAGCATTCGCATGGGAGTCCGTGGTCTCACAGCAGGCTTTGTGGATCGACATCAATCATCCAACCAGGCCGGTGCGGCAATCCATCCAACATCTTGTCACATTCTGACGGATCGGCGCGCACCACGAAATGCCATTGGTATACCCCACGAATGCGGCTGACGAACGCCGGCGTGGGACCGAGGAGATCAATGCGCACGCCCCGAGCACGGGCATGGCGTGCCATTTGCCGCGCAAAATCCTCTGCTTCAGCCGCGCACTGTGCCTCATCCTGATGGCGATAGATACAGCGGATCAACCGGGTGAACGGCGGGTAACCGTGCTTTCGCCGGAAATCAATCTCTTCCGCGTAAAAGGCGTCGTAATCGTGACGGGAGGCCGCTTGGATCGCGTAGTGTGCGGGTGAATAGGTCTGAATAATCACGCGAGCGCCGGGTGTCCGCCGGCCAGCCCGGCCAGCAACTTGGGTGAGAAGCTGGAAGGTTCGCTCCGCCGACCGGAAGTCAGGCAGGAAGAGGAGGCCATCGGCATGCACGACGCCAATTGCGGTGACCATCGGGAGGTCTAGACCCTTGGCAATCATCTGGGTGCCGACGATGATGTCGGCCTCGCGCCGTTCCACGCGCTTCAACAGCCGCGCATGCCCCCCATCACGCCGGACGGCATCTTGGTCCCACCGCAGCACCCGAGCATGGGGAAACAGCCGTTGAACCTCCCGTTCAACACGCTGGGTGCCCGTCCCGAAATAGCTCAGCGGCCCGCCACATGCAGCGCAAGCGCGGGGTGGGATGAGCCGTAAATTGCAGCGGTGGCACAGCAACCGCTCCCGGTCATGGTGATACACAAGCGGAATGTCGCACTGCGGACAAAGCACCACATCGCCGCACTGGCGACAGACCACCACCGTGGCCATCCCACGGCGGTTAAGAAACAGGATCGCCTGTTCCCCGGCGGAAAGCGTGCGAGCAAGGAGCTCCTCTAGCGCCGTGCTGATCACCGACGCACGCCCCCGATGGAGCTCCAGGCGCATGTCAATGACGTCGACGGCGGGCAGGCCCGGCGATGCTTCGGTACCAGGGTCGGCTGTCGGAACACCTGGTCTTGTCGCGAGAGTCAGCCGGTGAATTTCCCCAGCATCGGCCCGCCACCGTGTCTCCACCGCGGGTGTGGCACTGCCGAGCAGCAGCACCGCCCTCTGCTGCCGGGCAAGATATTCCGCCAGCGACCGGGCATGGTACCGTGGCTCGGACTCTTGCTTGTACGCCCCCTCGTGCTCCTCGTCAACCACAATCAGACCGGGATCGCGCACAGGGGCGAACAATGCTGACCGCGGTCCAACGACTACCCGGCGCTCTCCGCGAGCCACATCCTGCCATGTAGCATAGCGCTCAGCGTCAGGGAGATCGGAATGGAGCACAGCGACCTGATCACCGAAGCGCGCCTCAAATCGCCTCACCACCTGTGACGCCAGGGCAATCTCGGGCACCAGGATGATTGCCGAACGCCCGTGACGGAGGCACCACGCCACCGCCCGCAGGTACAGCTCCGTTTTTCCGCTTCCCGTTACTCCATGAACCAAAATCGGTGTTGGGTCACCCGCGGAAAGCGCACGCTCAATGGCTCTCCACGCAACGGCTTGCTCGGAGGTGAGCGCTGGTGCGCTGGCAGCATGCCTTTCAGCCATCCGGGCCGGCGCCGGCTTCCGCACGAGCTCGATAACCCCCTTGCGCGCCATGGCCGCAAGTGTGTGGTGATCTGCCTGCGTGTGTGCCAGCACTTCGGACGTTCGCACTAGCCCATCCGAACCGGTCGGCGCCAGCCGTTGCCTCCGCGTGAGGTACTCAATAACTGAGCGCTGCCGTGGCGCCTGGGCGACGTCGTCGGGATTCGCAGAAACAAGTCGAAGGTAACGCTCCAAACGTGAGGCTGGCGGCTTGTCGATCACGCGAGCGGTGCGCTCGATCACCCCCTTAGCCTCCAGCGCAGTGATAACACTCGTCAGCGAGCGGCCAAGCGCCGCACGCGCCTGCTCTGTCGTGATGTCGCCTCGCTCCGTGAGAAGGATCACAAGCTGGCGCTGAACCGGCGTGAGGTGAGCACGATCCAGTGCTTCTCGATCCACGAGGCGCAGGTATTCCACCGCGCGGTGAAGCACGCCCGGCGGGAAGAACGGTGAAGCGGCGGCAAAGAGAGTTGACGCGGTCGTTCGCGCCAGCCACGCCGCGACGTCGAGTTGATCCTGGTTCAGGCAAAAGGTGGGTTCAACCAGCGCAGCGATCGGTTTCACCGTAAACGGGAGGAGGTCGCGGTGAAGCCGGAGCACAAGCCCTAGCACGGTCTGCCGCCGCAACGGCACCCAAACAAGCTGGCCGGAGCTCAGCCGCTGCCTGAGTGCGCCAGGCACGGCATAACTCAGCACATCCTGGCTGGAAGCACCATGCCGGACATCGACCGCCACATCGGCGATCACGGTCTGCTTGTTGTCCTCTTGCGCGTCGAGTGCCTGCTCATCCACACGCGCAGCATACACGATGGACGAACGTACAGAACAGATGTGTCAGAAAGTCAGCGCACCAGACCTGTAGGTGACGGAGTCAAGATAGAGGAGTGGGCAAAGATGGAAGGGCCGCCTCCGGTATGGACAAACACGACCGCAGTCGATGCCGGGATCTTGCCCGCGCGGATGTCGGCCAGCATGCCAGCCATTGCCTTGCCGGTATAAACCGGATCAAGAAAGATCGCTTCCGTTCGCGCGAGGAGCCGGATCGCCTCTAACCCTTCGTCTGTCGGGATGCCATATGCCGTTCCCACATGCCCATCGTCAATTACGATGTCCTCATCAACAATGGCATCGGGGACGTTAAGCAGTTTGCAGACTCCTTGGATCAGGCCAAAAGCCTCCGCTCGCAGGGCTGACGCGTTGGCCTCCACAGCTATGCCAATAGGCACAAAGGGCGCGTGAAAAACCTTGGCTCCAACCACAATTCCGGCCTGGGTTCCCTGTGAGCCCGTTGGGAAATACAGCCGGGTTGGCGATTCACCAGCCGCCAATAGCTGATTCAGGAGCTCAAGGACGAAAGCCACATACCCGAGCGCGCCCAGCGGCACGCTGCCTCCGGTTGGGATCAGGTACGGCACGTCGCCCGCCGAGATCAGTTGCTTGCGCAGGCGCTCCATGGTCTCCCGGCGCTCCTCCTTGCCCGCCACAATGTGCACATCGGCGCCGAGCAGGTGGTCGAGCAGCAGGTTTCCTTGTACGTCTGCGCCAAGGCGGGCATCAAGCACGAGACTACAGCGCAGACCGGCGATCACCGCGGCCGCCGCCGTCATCCGGGCATGATTCGACTGCGCGGCACCCTCGGTGATGAGCACTGTGGCGCCCTTGCCAATGGCATCGGCGACCAGGTATTCAAGTTTTCGTGCCTTATTGCCGCCGAATGCCATACCCGTGAGGTCATCGCGCTTGATGTATATGCGTGGACAGCTCGGACCAAGCACGCGCTCGAGATTGTGTGCGCGCATGAGTGGGGTAGGAAGCGTCGCCAGGGGAAACCGTGGGTAACTCGCCAGGCGCATGTGCCCTCTACCTTTCGCGGATTGCTACGAGACGGGGCTGCGGAGCACCGCGTGGATGTAGTCGGCGACATCCTGGCGCTCCTCGGTTCCATCGAGCACCATGCATTCGAGAACATCGAGCATTTCTGGATTGAAATCGCTCAACTCCTGAACAATCGGGCGGCTGTTGCGCGATGGGTGTGGGTCAATGACAAATGCGAACGCTTCGTCAATCAGCGCATCTTCGTCAACGGCAACGCGAATGAGCCTGGCCATCTCTTGTGTCCCTCGCCGCGCGGGACGCCTCAGATCGGTCGTCCTCGATAATGCGATTGTACGCGCTCCGCGCCGTCCCTTGCCCCGCCGCCTGCCGGCGCTTGTCTTCGCGTCTGGGACGCACCGGCCACGTCGCCAGCAGGGAAGCACACATGGCCACCACTGGCGATCCGGCAAGGATATACTCCAGCATCACATTTCGGTGAGGCACGTCCGTAGGAGTGAAGCAGGATGGTCCAGGCGACAGTTCGGAGCAGCATCATCGCGGAGTACGAGGAGCGGTTTGCCGGCTCCCGCCGTCTCCATCAGCGAGCCCGTGAATCGCTCGCTGGTGGGCTCGCGCATGATGGACGCTACGTGAAGCCCTTCCCCCTCTACATTCAGCGCGCGCAAGGCGCCTATAAGTGGGATGTGGAGGGACATCAACTGATCGATTATGCAATGGGCCACGGGGCGCTCATCCTCGGGCACAACGATCCTGAGATCACCGAAGCATGCGCACGGCAGCTCAAGCTTGGGACCCACTATGGTGCCGGCCATGAAGCGGAAGTCCGATGGGCTGAGCAGGTGCGCAAGCTGATCCCATCGGCCGAAAAGGTCCGGTTCACGTCATCGGGGACCGAGGCCAACCTGCTGGCCATGCGCCTTGCGCGTGTCTTTACTGGGCGCAACACCATCCTGAAGTTTGAAGGTCACTTCCACGGATGGAGCGATTACCTGGTCAAGGGCGAAAAGCCACCCTTTGAAACGCCGCATGTTCCTGGAGTACCAGACGAGGTCCTGCGGACAGTCGCAGTGTTGCCGAGCGACGATCTTGGCGCGGTCGAAGAGCGGCTCACCCAAGGCGACGTGGCGGCAATTATCATCGAGCCAAGCGGCGGGTCCTGGTCGATGATTCCACTGCCGGAAGGATTTCTTCGCGGTCTCAGGGAGCTTGCCTCCGCATACGGTGCCGTCCTGATCTTCGATGAGGTCATTACTGGGTTTCGGTGGTCACCCGGCGGTGCTCAACAGCGCTTCGGGATCATCCCTGACATGACGACGCTGGCCAAGATCGTTGCCGGCGGTATGCCGGGCGGCGCAGTTGCCGGACGATCGGACATTATGGCCCACCTTGAGTTTCGGGATGATCCAGCGTGGAACGCGCGGCGCAAGGTGATACATCCCGGAACCTACAATGCGAATCCGCTCGCGGCAACGGCTGGCTCCGTCTGTCTTGAGCGATGCGCCAATCCTGAGGTCCAGCGCCGCTGCGACGAGCTTGCCGCACGGCTGCGCGCCGGTCTCAACACCGTCTTGGAACGCCGTGGCATCGCGGGTTGCGCGTGGGGTGAGAGTTCTGTCTTCCACATCATTCTTGGTGAGGTCTGCACCAACCGGACCGCCGGCGATCTCCGCGCTCCCGAAGGCATTCCAGCGGCGACACTGAAAGCAAGCGGAAAGGCTGGCCTGGCCGGTCCATTGACGCTCGGCATGGCGTTGGAGGGGGTTGACCTCTTCAATGCTGGCGGCCTGCTGAGTACGGCACACACTGAGGCGGATATTGATTTCACCATTGAGGCGTTCGACCGGACTCTTGGCAGGATGCGGCAGGAGGGCCTCATCGCCTGATCACATAACACAACAGCCGGCGCGTCCTGTCGAACAGCGGCGCGCCGGCTCAGTTTCCTGCTAGGGCGGGTTCGATGGGCGCTAGCCCGGTCCAAGCCGCAATACCGCGGCATCATGCGTCAATCCGCGCGTTCGCGAAGCGCTGGGGGATGGCTGGTTGGATTGCGCAGCGAGGAATCTCCCGTGTCATGGTGAAAGGGACGGGCCGGCGCTCCAGCGATTGGGTGGCGCGTGCTACTTGCGAATCAAAGAGACTCACCCTTTCCACTCAGACGCCACCAGGCGGTAATCGTCCTCGGTGTCGATGTCCAGCGGCGCGGGATAATTCAACGGAACCAGCACGACGTCGCGCCGGCGCCGGCGAACCAGTGAGCGGGCGCCCTCGTCGCCGCCGATAGATGCTAGCTCTGGAAACAGACTCCGCGCGAACAGTACGGGATTGCCAGGCCGTCCTTCGTAGGCCGGCTGGACGATCAGTGCGCCGGTTGACTCAAACCGCTCGATCAACCGGTCGATCAAGGACGGCTCGATGCCCGGCTGATCTCCAAGGAGGAATATGGCGGCATCCGCGCGAGGGTCGACCGCGGCCAGGCCCGCGCGCACCGATGTGCTCTGGCCCTTCGCGTACTCAGGATTCACCACCGTCCGCTGACCCAACACTCCCACGGCCCGGACGATCTGCTCGGCCTCGTAGCCCAGAACGACGATCACTTCCGCAAGCCGCGAGTGTAAGGCTCGGCGAATGACGTGGCGCAGCACCGGCTCCCCACCAAGGCTCAGAAGCTGTTTCGGCCTTCCCAGGCGGGACGATCGTCCCGCGGCAAGAACGATGCCGCTGACGAATGCCGGCTTAGACTCGTGCACGGATGTTGCCGGTTGTCTCTGAGAGCGGACCGCCGCGACGGCCATGACGGCTCGCGATGATCTCGGCGAGAATGCTAATGGCCATTTCCTCGGGTGTGCTCGCCCCGATGTCAAGCCCGATCGGTCCTCGCACCCGGGCCAGGCTCTCCTCATCGACACCAGCCGCACGCAGACGCTCGCGGCGATCTGCATTGGTACGGCGGCTCCCGACCGCGCCAATGTACCGGGCAGGAGTTTGTAGCGCTCCCAGCAGCGCCGGCTCGTCAAATTTCGGATCATGCGTCAGGATCGCGATGTAGGTATTCGGGCCGATCGTCAACTCCTGCAGCGCCTCATCTGGCCAGGCGACGATGATCCTGTCGACTTCGGGGAACCGTTCGGGTGAGGCGAGCTTCGAGCGAGCATCGCTGACGATGACCCGGAATCCGAGCATCTTCGCGAACCGAGCAAGCGCTTGGGCAACATGGACCGCCCCGAAGATGAGGAGCACCGGTGGCGGAGGGAACGTCTCAATAAAGACCTCCGCCGCCACCTCTCCACGTTCATACGTCCTCGTCTCAGACCGTTCTTCGTCCAGCAACGCGCGTGCGTCGGCAACAACGCTTGCGTCAAGGTCAGGTGAGCCAAGCGTGCCGTGCACCTCGTCAGGCAAGATCAGAAGCTTCTGACCGATGCCCGGTCCCCGGACAACCGTAGCGACGGCTGCTGGCACGTCCTGAGCAAGTGCTTCTTTCAATCGTTCATAGATGGGTATGGACATGAAACGAACCTGTTCGGCCATCACGTTGTCGAGGGATTGCCGGTTCCGTCCAGCGGTTCGACGAAGACTTCGATCGTCCCGCCACAGGCAAGCCCCACATCCCAGGCCATTTCGTCCGTTATGCCGAATCGGAGGAGTTTCGGCTGCCCAGTCCTGAGCACCTCTTGCGCCTCTTCAAAGACGGCACCCTCGACGCACCCACCGCTGACCGATCCAGCAAGGTTGCCCCCGCTGGAGACGGCCATCGTGGCGCCAACTGGGCGCGGCGCTGAGCCCTCAACCTTGACAACCGTCGCAATGGCGACGCGCTCTCCCGCGCTGCGCCAGGCTTCGATCTCAGGGAGCAAATCTTTCACGGCGTTGACTCCTTAGTCGTATGCCGCTACGCACCAGCGGACCAACGTTCACCACGAGCTCACCGCGCTCAGTAATCCGCGGAGCGACAGGCAACCGGTCCGGCACAACACCTTGAGCAGTGCGGCTAGCCCGAACCGGCAGAGAATCATCCATCTCACTCAGGAGCTCTGCCAGAGCTTCCATGCTTTTGAGATTGTGAATTGGCAAGAACGCATCCACGAACGGAAGCGCCGCGCGAATTCCCTGTGTCAGCGGCTGATACCCCGGCGCACCGAGCAACGGGTTCAGCCAGATCAAGCGCCGGCACGATCGCTGCAGCCGCGCCATCTCGGTGGACAGGAGGCGCGGGTCGCCGCGATCCCAGCCATCGGAAATCAGGACGACTGTCGCTCCCGAGCGCAGCACGCGACGGCTCCATTTGAAGTTGAAGGTCTTGATTGCTTCTCCAATCCGCGTGCCGCCAGACCAATCGTCGACCGATTTCACCACGTGCTCGATCGCGCTATCGACATCGCGCTTACGCAGCTCCCGTGTAATGCGCGTCAGCCTCGTGCTAAAGACGAAGACCTCCACCGATTCCAGGCCTTGCTCTAGCGCATGCACAAAATGGAGCAAGAGGCGCGAATAGCGGTCCATCGAGCCCGATATGTCACAGATGAGCACAAGCGGCCGCATGCGCTCTTTGCGGCGTCGCCGCCTCAGCTCAATTGGCACGCCTCCATGTTTGAGGCTATGACGCATCGTCCGGCGGTAATCAATGAAATCTCCGTGCGGCGCCTTTTCCTTTCGCCGTGTGACCCTGGTCCCTAGCCGCCACGTCATGCTCGCGATAATCCGGCGTGCCTCCGCGATTTCCTCGGGCGTGAACTGAGCAAAGTCCTTCTTTCTCAGCACCTCGCGAGCACTGAACACCAGGACATCTTCCGGCGGCGCCTCGAGCTCGTCACTGCTCTCGGCCTGATCTTCCCCGGTGTCCTCGATCGCGAGGATGGCCCGGTCCCGCTCCGATTCTGCCTTACCAGACGGTGACTGCCGCTGCTGCCGCGACGGATCAGGCTGTGCGCCGGGTGGAGGCGGAAGATTCACGTCCTGCGATTCGCTGGCGCCGTCTGGCTCTGCGAACGGATTGGTGAGCCGGCGCCAGAACCGAGCAAACACATGATCGAAGACCGGAATTTGCTCAGGGGCATTAACCAGGGTAGCCCGCGCTGCGTGGTAGAAATCATCCTGCCGCCGGCAATTGACCTCGCTCACCGCCTCGACGAGACTCAAGATCTGCCCGGAGCCAATATTGAGTCCCGCAGCGCGAAGGTCACGGCCAAAGGCGAGCAAATTGGCCACGAGCCGCTCCGGTCGCACCTCTTCAGGTGCCAGCATGGGCTTAGTCCGCAGTGGCACGGGCCGCTCGCGCGATAAGGGCATCGGCAACATCGCCCCGAACTCGTTCGACATCTTCCTGGTATTTCAGAATTACCCCGAGCGTGTCATCGACTGCCTCGCGCGTGAGCTCAGTCGTGCCGAGGGATAGCAAAGCGTGAGCCCAATCGAGCGTCTCGGCCATGCCGGGGGATTTGAACAGGTCAACCTCTCGCAACCCCTGGGTGAAGGCGCAGATCTGCGTCGCCAGACGCTTTGGCGCTTCGGGCACCTTCGCCATCAGAATCCGCAGCTCCTTTTGATAGGTTGGGAAGTCAATCCAGTAATACAAACACCGTCGCTTCAGCGCGTCATGAATTTCGCGCGTGCGGTTCGACGTCAGAATCACAATGGGTACGTGTTCAGCCCGAATCGTCCCCAATTCGGGAACGGTGACCTGAAAGTCGGACAGCAGCTCAAGCAGAAACGCCTCCAGCTCTTGGTCGGCCCGGTCGATCTCATCGATCAGCAGCACGGGCGATTTCTCGTGCGAGGCGTCAATCGCCTGCAACAATGGTCGCTTCAGCAAGAACTCTTCACTGAACAGATCGCGCCGAGCCTGCTCGCGATCAATGCCGCCGCTTGCCTCAAGCGTCTGCAAATAAAGCATTTGCCGCGGGTAGTCCCATTCATAGATTGCCGACGAGGCATCCAGACCTTCGTAGCACTGGAGGCGAATTAATGGCGTGTCAAGAATCGCGGCCAGGACTTTCGCGATCTCCGTCTTCCCGACACCAGCCTCGCCCTCCAAGAGGAGCGGCTTTCGCAAGCGCAGGGTAAGAAAGAGCGTGGTCGCCAGGCCGCGATCGGCGATGTATTTCTGCTCACGCAGGGCGGCCTCAAGCTCATCGACGGTCTCAAACGTTCTGTCTGCAAGTGGTTTAGTGGACGTGATTACTGACGTGCTCAAGTCAATGCCATCCTACCTTCAAACATACCGATTGATGTCCTTCCGGACACCACTCCCGGTACAAAGTATCATCCATCTCGACAAACTCTGCCACGGTCAGCCACCCGTTTCTGATGTGAAGCGGGAGCTGAGCAAGCGCCGCACGGTTGTCAGCAGCGTTTGAGCGTCGACCGGCTTGGCCAGCACCGCATCCACCCGATGCTCTGGACCAAGACGGCTTGGATCGGCGCTGACCACCAGCAGCGGGATTGAGGCGGTACCCGGATCGTGCCGCAACGCCAGAATGACGAGCTCTCCTGGCGCAAGCGGCATGTGCAAATCGCAGATGACCAGATCGGGCTTGTCGCGCTTGGCTCGCCAGAGCCCGGCTCCCCCTTCGGCTGCCAGCAGTACCTCGTAGCCAGCTGCCTTCAACCTCCGGGAGAGGATCTCTCTGGCGAGCGGGTCGTCGTCAATAATCAGAATCCGCGCCTTCGCCACGCTGGCGGGGGAGTTTCCGGGATCCACAGCTTCTACGCTTTCGGCTTTTCCGGCCACCGGCCATACCAATCAAAGCGCTGCGGGTTGAGATTCACCACCACACTCTTGACCTGCGTGTAGAGATCAAGCGCGTGAGGACCAAGCTCCCGGCCAATCCCACTCTGCTTAAATCCGCCGAAGGGCGCTTCTGGCGGATTGACTGTCGGATAGTTGATGCTGACGTTGCCGGCTTGGAGGCGTCGTGCCAGGGTGTGCGCCCGCTTGATGTCGCTCGTCCAAATGGTGGCGGCAAGGCCATACACAGTCGAGTTCGCCATCGCCACGACTTCGTCCTCGGTTTCAAATGGGATGACCGCCAGCACGGGTCCAAAGACCTCTTCCTGGGCCAGGCGCATATCTGGTTGGACGTGGGCAAAGACGGTCGGTTGGACGAAGTTCCCTTTGGCAAGTTCCCCAAGGTTGAGCTTCTGTCCGCCGGTCAGCAGCTCGGCGCCCTCTTCTTGGGCGATGGCGCAGTACCGCAGCACGCGATCGCGCTGCTGCGGAGAAATCACCGGTCCCATTTGGGTATTCCAGTCCAGCGGATCGCCCACGCGGATCTGCCTGGCCTTCTCGACGAACGAGTTGAGGAATTGATCGTGAATCGACCGGTGGAGGAACAGCCGTGTGCGAGCGGTGCAGCGTTGGCCGGCATTAGCAAAGATGGAAAAGAGGGAGCCATCGACCGCCTCGGTGAGGTCGGCATCGGGAAACACGATGTTCGGGCTCTTTCCGCCAAGCTCCAAGGAAACCCTCTTGATCGTTCCGGCCGCCAGGGCCATGATACGCCGTCCGGTCTCGGTTTCTCCGGTGAAGGCCACCTTGTCGACGAGCGGGCTTGCGACCATGGCCTCGCCGACTTCTCCACCTGGGCCAGTGACAATATTGACCACGCCATCGGGGATCCCGGCTTCCTGGCAGATACCGCCCAGCACCAGAGCGGTTAGCGGCGTGGCGCTTGCTGGCTTGAGGACCACCGTATTGCCGGCGGCCAGCGCCGGTGCAAGCTTCCACGCCGCCATCAGCAGCGGGAAATTCCAGGGCACGATTTGCGCGCAGACCCCGAACGGCTCACGAATGGTGTAATCCAGTAAGGGGCCGTTCATGGGGAGCTGCTCCCCGCGGATATGCATGGCGAGGCTGGCATAGTATTCGAAACAATTCGCGGAGGCCAGCACGTCATTGCGCGATTCGACAATGATCTTGCCGCAGTTGAGTGTTTCTAAGCGGGAAATCTCGTCCACGCGCTCGCGAAGAATGGCTGCCACGCGATCAAGCGCCCGCTTTCGTTCGAGGGGTGTCCACCGGGGCCACGGCCCTTCATCGAAGGCAATTCGCGCCGCCCTCACCGCCCGATTCACGTCCTCTTTGCCGCCTTTGGCGACACGGGCAAGCGGCTGATTCGTGGCAGGGTTGAGCGTTTCGAACGTCTCGCCGCTCGCTGCTGGCACGAACTTCCCATCAATGAGCATGTCGTACGTTTTCAACTCAGTTGCCACAGGTGCCGTCATCGTTCGTCCCTCGCGAAGGTCCCATCATCATTTCCTGCGATGCGAAGGATAGCATGGAGGCACTGACGCTCCGGCAAACCGGCACAAATTCGAGTACAATGATGATGTGGCTTCGCACTGCCCGGCGGCGCAGGCCGGGTATGATGGTGGTCACAAGCCGGGGTGGCGAAACGGCAGACGCAGCGCACTCAAAATGCGCCGGGGAAACCCGTGAGGGTTCGAATCCCTCTCCCGGCACCAGATATTCACGCCGTCCACATTTGTCCAGCAACCTGCGCCCCTACGCGGGTTTCTTCGTCTCCAGCTCCTGGCGCATTCGCCTCGATCCGCCCGGTTTGGGCCCGTCCCGTGACCATTGTGTGACCAAGCACAGGGCACAAATCCCGCGCGCGACGCCCAAATCTCCCACTGCCCAAGGCCAGCAGTGCCCATCCCGACACACCCTCAGGAACGCCGGCACGGAGGCTCCCGCCGCCCGGCGCGTGCCGGTGCTTCGGTGGTCGCTGCCACCGTCGATGCTCCCTCGCATGCAGGCTGGAAGGATTTTGTCGTGTGCCAATCGCCGTGCATTCGCTCCTTTCAATACGGCGTTCCTGGCAAATGTGATAGAATCCAGCAGATTTGTTCGCGACCCAACCCCCGCGAACGGATGAAGGAGTTCACCGAGATGCTTGTCGCGCTCGAACGAATGACGCTGACTACTGAGGAGGCGGCGCACCTCCTGGGCAGCAGCCGGACGCTGGCCTACGAGCGTGCCTGCGGGCGAGCTGCCCGGCCTGATCCGCACCGGCCGCTGGTACCGCGTCAGTACACCCGCTCTGCTGCGCTGGCTGGGGGCTGAGCCGGACGCTCCTGTGGGCGGCCACCAGCAACAACCCCTGATGAGGTCTGAGGCCGCCTGAGGCCATCCGCCGCGGCGGTGAGGCGCGTTGCGCGCCGCTGCCGGCAGGGTACGCTTCCCTTGCCCCGCAGTCATCGTCAAGGCGCATCGCGTGCTTCGCCAGTGGCTGGCGGGTAGGGTGAAGCTGGGCGGGTGATGGCAGCCCCTGCCGTGGAGGGGAGATGAGGCGAACGACGATCACGGTCGTGACGCTGGCGATCATCGCCACCGTCGGCATCGGCGTGCTAGTGGGCAGCATGGCTGGCGGGAGCCGCGCGCCGGCAACGCGTGTCCGCATCCCTGCACAGCCGTCGCTGGGAAGTCCGGCTCCCGCCACACCGCTGACGTCACCCCCGGCCAGCAGCGCGGCGGCACCAAGCGCATCCCCGCCCGCTGCCTCCCCCGCCTCAAGCCCCGCCAGCACCGCCAGCCCGGCCACTCAGGGAGCTAGCCCACCGGCAGCAACCGCCACCCCGGCGCGGACCGTGACGCCGACCGTGCTCGCCCGGCTCACCACCCGTGCGCCGGCGACCACGCCGGCTCGCGCCGCCAGCACCGGGGATCCCCCGGCAGGGACGCCAGCGCGGACGGCAACGCGGGTGCCAGCCGCGCCATTAATCAGCACACCGCAGGCGACCTCCTCCCCGAGGGCAACGCCCATTCCGAGTCCGACCTCGACGGCGACGCCCACGGCGACGCCCACGGCATCGCCACTCCCGACCGCCACCGTCACGCCGGCGCTCGCCCAGGCAGCGGCGGCCTCTCCCACCGGGGCCTCTGCCGCCGGCACCCCCGTGCTGGGTCCGGCACCGGTCGTCGAGACGCAGGGGTGGGTCGTGATCGAAGCCGAAGCGGCGGAAGTTGCCATTGCCCGGAGCGGTCACACCTGGGAGCAGCGAGCCGATCACCCGGGCTATGCGGGGAGCGGCTACCTCATGGCGGCGCCAGATGACGGGCTGGTGGTTGACCAGGAGGTGGCGGCGACGAGCCCCGAGTTGCGCTATCTCGTGGTGTTTCCCCAGCGTGGCACCTACTACGTCTGGCTGCGGGGCTGGGCGAGCGACGGCGGGAGCGATTCGGCCTGGATCGGGCTCGATGGCGAAGCGGGGGTCCAGCCGCGGCGGGTCGAGGGCTTTGCCGCCGGTGCCTGGTCCTGGTCAGGGCAGGCGGCGACCCAGCCGGTGGCGCTGGAGGTTGCGGAGCCCAGGCTTTACGCCGTCCACATCTGGATGCGGGAAGATGGCTTGGCCCTCGACCAGATCGTCATCTCGCACGAGCCGGCGCTGCCGGCCACCCCCGGCGGGCAACCCGGCGGCGCCCCGCTGGCGGCAGGCACCGGCGGGCTGGCGACCCCATCACCGGTGGTTGCCGGCGATGGCACGGGGGGACCGGCACCCGGGCCGGAGCGCAGCCGCGCGTCCTAGCGCGAGCGGCCGACTGCAAAAGCTCCGCCACGATGGTTGCACCGCGGGCGTTCGGTGCGCTTAAACTGCAGCATGAGCATGTTGCGCCTTGCTCCCATGGCACGCCAGCAGCAAGACCAGCGCGGACCGATGCCCACCACCGGTGGGATCCGTCCCGGCCCCGTCGACGCCATCCCGGCGCCGAGCTTCGCCCGCCGCGTGGGCGCGCGGCCGGTGGCGATCCGCATTCCCGCGATCCAGGTTGACACCGATGTCGAGCCGGCGCGGATCGTTGACGGCATCATGCAGGATCCGAGCGGGCCGTGGATTGTGGCCTGGTACAGCCAGACCGATCGCCTCGGCGTCCCCGGCAACGCCGTCTTCGCCGGTCACCTCGACTACTACGGCGTCGGCCCGGCCGTCTTCTGGCGCCTCCAGGAGCTTCAGCCAGGGGACGTGATCGAAATTACGGGGAACAACGGCCACTTGTACCGCTACCGGGTGGAGTGGGTCAGGTCGTACGACACCGAAGCGGCTCCTGTCGCCGAGATCGTCGGCCCGACACCTGGCGAGACCGTCACCCTCATTACCTGCGGCGGGAGTTTTGACCCAGTGCGTGGTGAATATGATCACCGCGTCATCGTCCGGGCAGTGCGGGTCCGGTGAATCGCGCTGCCCCGCGTTGCAGGAGTCCGGCTCACGCGCTGGGTGACGGTGTGCCGGCCGGAACGCCGCAGGCGGTCAAGCCCGCGGTCATTTCCCGGTTGGCGTGGGCGATCGCTTTACCTGCCTGCGACAGCGCCGCGGCCGCCGCCTCGATGGCGGCGTCATCGTGCCGGGCGAGGGCATCGGCCGCGCTTTTGAGACTGCTGGCGTAGGCGTCGAAGCCGGCAATCAGGTAGAAGTTGGCAGTCGTCATCTGCCCTGGCGCTGGTGAGGATCGCTGCTCATTTGCCAGGGACTGGAACCGGTCGCCAATCGCGCGGAGGCGGCTGACGGTCTCGGCCGTATCTCCCGCCAGCGTGCCGACCTCGCGCAGCAACCGGTCAGCTTCGGAGAGCCGGTGCGCGGTCGCGGTTGCCCATGCGCCGATCCCGGTGCAGGGATCGGCGGGGGTGGCGAGCGGCCCGAGCGGTGCCTGGCTCGCCAGACCAACGGTAGCGAAGGACACCGTGGCGGGCGTCGGTGTCACGTAGGTCACCTGGCAGGCGTGATCGGCCGTGCCGACGGAGCCGAACGCCTGGACGAGGGCGTCGCTGGCACACGGCTGCATGAGCGTGTCGGGGGCGAGGGCAACGCGGTCACCGAGGCGTGCATCCGCTGGGAGAAAGGCCCGCGCCCGCTCCTCGGCCTGCTCCTGCGTCCAGTCGGCGGGATGGGGGGTCGTGGCCGGGAGGTCATCGGGACGTTGGGAGCGCAGGGTGATGACGAGGGCCGGGCTGTCCTCGCTGTCGCCGCCGAACTGGACAAGGACAAGGCCATACCCCGGCACGTCGTACGCCCAGTCGAGGCCGCGCCGGTGCGGTTGTCCGTAGTGTGCGTCGAAGGACGCCCGGGTGCCGCCCAAGCGAGCGGCAAGGGCATCACGCGGCGCGGCTATCACAGCCTGGGGACGCATCCCCAACGCTCCCGCGGCCATCAGCCCAGATGCCAGAATGATGAAGCCGGTCAGGATCGACAGGCGACGATGATGGCGCATGGTCCCTCCCTGGGGCTCATTGTGCCGGGATTACGGGTCAGCAACCTCACGAACGCCAGGAACGTCTTCCTGAAGATGGTATCATTGGCATGCACCGCCGGTCTTGACGTGGTGCGCAGGGAGTCATGATCCGTGCAACCGGTCAAGCTCAGTCAACTATCTCAGGCCATGAATGGGTCGAGTGACGTGATGACGTGCCGCCGGTGTCGTGGACCGGTCGAGCCGGCGTACAGCTACTGTCCACGCTGCGGGGTGATGCTGGCGCACAACGGGAACGGTCATGCGGAGGATGGCCCGGTCCGGCGCCGGTTGGGCGGCACGCCGTGGCGACCGGTTGCGACGGCGGGGCCATTGCCCGGCGCGTTTTCAGAGACGAGCGCGAGTGACGCACCTGAGCGATTACCCGTGCGGCGGGTGCGCAAGCGGCGCCGCCGCCAGCGACGCTGGTACCAGCGGAAGTGGCTGGTCCTCTCGCTCGCTGCGATCCTCGTCGTCATCGCGGCGTTCGGTGCAGTGGTCTACCGGGCGGAATCGACGCTGTCGACGATGCGAAGTGTGAGCACCCCGCCGCCGCAGGTGACCGACAACACCCTCACCGATGAACCCGAGGCGGCGGGACTCGTCATCGATACGGGTCCGGCGCAGAGCGCGCTCCAGGCAGTGCGCGGACAGGGCGACGGCGCGGAGACGAGCGACGGCGGGCTCATCGGTCGGCTGCAACAGGCAGCCGAGCATACGTCGGACCTCGCGGAGGGAGCGGCCGTCGCCGCTGGCGTGACGGATGCGCCGGCGCAGGCGATGACCATTCTGGTCATGGGCGTCGATGCCCGGCCTGGCGCCCCCATCGATATCGCGGTGCGCCCCGACGCCTTGATGGTCGTGCGCCTGGACCCACGTGCGGCGACCTGCCGGGTGCTTGCGCTGCCGAGGGATACCTTGACGGAACTCCCGGGTTATGGCCGCACCAAGATCAATCATGCCTTGATGGTTGGCGGTATCCCCTATCAAAAACTCGTCGTTGAGCAGCTCCTTGGCCTCAAGATCGATCGCTACGCGCTGATCGATTTTGCCGGTTTCGGCAAGCTGGTTGACGCCGTTGGCGGTGTGCCGGTCACCGTGCCCCAGGATATCGTCCGCGATGGCGCCGTGCTCTTCCGCGCTGGCCCGCAAACGTTTGACGGCGAGCAAGCCCTCGCCTACGCGCGCTACCGCGGTGGCGCCGACGTCGACGTGGGCCGCGTTCGCCGGCAGCAGCAGATTATCCGGGGATTGGTGACAGTCGCCCGGCAGCGGAATCTAGCCAGGGACATCAACGCCCTGTTGCCGGCTATCGAGGGGCATCTCCGGACCGACCTGACGACCGCAGAGCTCGTGGCGATGGCTGATACGTACCAGTCCCGCTGCACCGAGACGTCGATCTCTGTTGATGCGCTCCAGGGGGACTTCGTCTCGCTCGATCAGCCCGATCCGATTTTCAAGCGGCCACTCACCTACAACGTTGTCGACCCGGCAATCATCGAGGAAAAGGTCCGAGCATTGCTTGGCCGGTGACGGCGAGACGGCGTTCTCCTTCGCCTCTTTGGGACAGATGGTGGGTTGCGAAGAAGCGGAAGTTTCTCTAAGATGTAGGAGGCAGCCACGAACTGGCCCAAGCATGCAGGCTGCCGCTGCGACTGGCAGGGAGGGGATTCGATGGCGCGGCACGAACTGGTGGAAGCGTATCTGCACGGACGGATCAGCCGGCGCACCTTTGTCGAGCGCTTGACGGCGCTGGGCGTCTCGTCGGCCGCGGCGCTGGCGTATGCCCAGACGCTGAGCGTGCCTGCCGCAGCGCGCGAGGCCCGGCGTGGGGCGCACGGGCTGAGAGCCACCTTCCAGCAGGACTACCCGGTGAGCGACGCTGACGGCGATGGCTTGACCGACGCGGAAGAGGAAGAACTGGGCACGGACCCGAACGATCCCGATACCGACGATGACGGCTTCCTCGACGGCGAGGAGGTCGACTGCGGCTCGGACCCGCTCGATCCCGACAGCGTCTGCGAGGAGGAGCGGCCACCGTCCGAACTTCCGACGACGGGGAGCGGCACCCGCGCCGGGGACGGGCGCCAGTGGCTCGGACCGCTTGCCCTGGTCAGCGCGGGGGTCGCGGTGATTGGACGCCGGCTGCGCAAGGGGACGCCGGCGCGGTGAGCGCCAGCTCAGACGAGCGGTAGGTGGCGCAGGTGCTCCCAGCGCGAGACGGCTGGCGCACTCCCAGACGGGATGCCGAGGCACTCAGCGACGCGCTGGGAGACGTCCTCTGTCCCGGCGCCCAGCGCAGAACCGATCCAGGTCAGACCGGGTTCTCGCCGCAAGGCCGCCCGCAGCGCTAGCCAGTAGGCGACGAACCGCGGCAGTGGCATCGATGTCGCCTGCACGGCGCCGTGGTGGCGGCGTGTGGCGAGGGCGGCGAGCGTGGAGAGGCGCGCCAGGGCCACCAGCGTGCTGGCAAGCTCGCTCTCGGGCGGGGCCGGGCGACCGCGCCGCCCAGGGACGGCATCCAGATCCACCCGGACCACATCATGGATCACGAGGGTGAGCGCCTCCCCAAGCGTCGCCAGCGCCTCAGCCCGGCTGTGGACCTGGGCCGCGGCCCGGGCGAGGGGCGCGGGTTGACCTGCAAGATCGCGGACGGGCAGGTCGAGTGGCAGGACCACGGCGCGCACGGTGCTGGCGCTCCCATCGACGCGCATCACGGCGGCCAGGTGAACGAGGCCGCCTGCGCATCCCACGAGCACGACGCAATGGCCCGGATGCCAGCCGAGCGCGCACCGCACGGCATCCCGGGACGCCATCGCGGCGGCGAGGCCCGTCCAGCGGGCAAGCTCACCGAGCGCGACCAGCGGTGCGGCGGCCAGGCGCCTGACCCCGGACGCTGGCTGGCGCCAGAGCCGGCGGAGGATCAGCCGGCTGCGCCGGGCTGCGGCGCTGCGCAGCTGCTGGCGCAGGCTCGCCGCCGGATCCCCCGCGGCGCTGGCGCTCTCGAGGAGGACGCGGCCCTGGGCCACCCCGTGCCAGAAGGAGGTGGTGAGGAGGTGATCCAGCCGCGTCCGGCCGAGCTGGACGGTGAGGAGGGGGCGATCCAGCCGGTAGGCGAGGTAGCCGAGCTGCCGGAGCCGGTGATGCGTCACGATCTCCCCGGCGCCAGG